>Ga0209197_1000007_pt1 | contig 115495 bp, 157 predicted proteins | sample COGITO_mtgs_1105_4_FD_184802 | JGI IMG/M metagenome (GOLD analysis project Ga0209197, IMG submission 184802) | Pelagic marine microbial communities from North Sea - COGITO_mtgs_110512 (SPAdes) (version 2) | ecosystem: Environmental > Aquatic > Marine > Epipelagic ... | reverse complement strand
TACGGATATAATAGGAGTAGAGAATTTTAATTTTGAAGGAATTACATCCTCATCTGCTCTAGGTGACTTTATGAGAAATATGTCTATACCAACATCTCGCTACGATCAACTTTTAATTAACATAGAAGCACAAACAATCCCTCGAGCTACTCCGGCTCACTTTGGGACCAGTCAATACACCGCAGGTGGTGCTGCAGAAGCGGCACGAGCTAGCATTATTAGCACTGACGGATGGACAATTACAGATGGTGGCGCTTTATCAGCCCCATTTGCCATGACTGTTAGAACCACATCAGCCAACGAAACCTTTACCATACCTTGTGAGAACTATGGTACATTTAATGCAACTGTTGATTGGGGTGATGGTTCATCATCAACAGTTACAACATATAATGATTCTAATCTAGCACACACATATGCATCTGCTGGAGATCACTCAATCAGTATCAGTGGTACGTTCCCTAATATCAAATTTGGTAACAATTCAACAAACGCTGGAAAAGTCATCACAGTAACTAACCTTGGTACAGTCGGCTGGCAAAGCTTTTTAAATGCATTTAAGTCATGTGGTAACATGACTAGCTTTAATGTTGGTGTAACAGATACCTCATCTGTTACAAATATGTATGGAATGTTCTATGGTTGTCATCTAGTAACAACGCTTGATTTGAGTAACTTTGATACCTCATCTGTTACAGATATGGGCTTTATGTTCGTTATGATCAGTCTAACAACTCTTGATGTAAGTAGTTTTGATACCTCATCTGTTACAAATATGCATCGAATGTTCCACGCTTGTAGAGATTTAACAACGCTTGATTTGAGTAACTTTGATACCTCATCTGTTACAGATATGAGCTATATGTTCAATGAAAATTTAGATTTAACATCACTCGATGTAAGTAATTTTAATACATCATCTGTTACAACTATGAGCAACATGTTTTATAATTGTAAAAGTCTCACATCACTCGATGTAAGTAGTTTTAATACATCATCTGTTACAAGTATGCAGAATATGTTTAATCGAATGTATAATCTCACGTCTCTTGATTTGAGCAACTTTAATACATCATCTGCTACCACTTTCTCTGATATGTTTTTTGCTTGCTTCAGTCTCACATCACTCGATGTAAGTAGTTTTAATACATCAAGTTGTACATATATGGGCGGGATGTTTGGAAGATGTGATATTCTTACATCACTCGATGTAAGTAATTTTGATACCTCATCTGTTACAAATATGAGTGGAATGTTTTATAATTGCAATATCACATCACTCGATGTAAGTGGTTTTGATACCTCATCTGTTACAAATATGCAGCAAATGTTCCTAGCTTGCTCCGGTCTCACATCACTCGATGTAAGTAGTTTTAATACCTCATCTGTGACAACTATGTGGGGAATGTTCTTGGGTTGCAATAGTCTTACAGATGTTGTTGGCGTTGAGAACTTTAATATTGAAGCCCTTAACAGTACCTCTGCTTTGAGTATATTTATGGGTGGTGTAACATTACCCACCGCACGTTATGATGCGCTATTAGTCAATTGGGATGCTCAGGATCCATTTGATGGTATGTCTCCTAACTTTGGGAACAGTCAATATACAGCAGGTGGTACAGCAGCAGCAGCAAGAGCTAATCTAATTAGCACTGACGGATGGACAATTTCAGATGGAGGAACAGCGTAATGGCTATATTAACTAAAACAGAAGGCTATTTTATTATTAATGAAGGAGCAATTTCTTTAACAGAATCTACTAGTGTATCGTACCGTGATGATGCTACTGTACAGGAGTTTGATACTGAAGCATTAATGCTTGCAGCACATGAAGAACAATTTCCTGATCAGTATTTACATGACTCTGACGAACTATAAACTCTTATAAATAGAACTGTATAAGAACAGGAATAAACAATGGCTAAACCTAATTCAAGAGATACTTTAATAGACTATGCTAAGCGTAGATTAGGGGAACCTGTACTCGAAATAAATGTAGATGAAGAGCAGTTGGAAGATAGATTAGATGAAGCCATTGAATACTTTCAAGAATATCATTCAGATGCAACTAAAATTGTTTATCTAAAACATCAAGTAACAGCAGATGATATTACTAATGGTTATATTCCAATACCATCAGATTATATCTTTGTAAAAAGGGTTTTACCTATAAATAGTGGAAATAGTTCTACTGGTATGTTCTCACTTGGTTATCAACTTAGATTAAATGATCTTGCTGTAATGGGAAGATTTATGGGTGATATGGCGTATTATACAATGATGCAACAACATATCTCTATGATAGAATCAAAACTCAACGGATTACCTCAAGTTAATTTCTCACAATATGAAGGTAGACTTTATATACACGGAGAGTTTGAAACACAAGATGTAATTGCTGGACAATACATTATTGTAGAAGCCTTTCAACTTGTAGACCCTGTATCAAATACATCGGTTTATAATGATAAATGGTTAAAAAAATATGTAACAGCACTTATCAAACAACAATGGGGTCAGAACCTTAGTAAGTTTGAAGGTATGCAATTACCTGGAGGTGTAACAATGAATGGTATGGTTATATTAGAAGCTGCAACAGCAGAAGTGTTAAAACTTGAAGAGGATCTAAGAATGGAACATGAACTTCCTGTAGACTTCTTTGTAGGTTAATATGCGCAATTTATATTTCTCAGACGGACACAGATCAGAACAACTTCTATATGAAGATTTAATCATTGAAGCGGTAAAGATATATGGGCAAGACCTATATTATATGCCGAGAGATTTGGTTAATATTGATTCTATATTTAAAGAAGATCCTGTATCATCCTTTAATTCCAGCTATAAAGTTGAAATGTATGTTGAAAGCAATGATGGTTTTGACGGAGAAGGTGATTTATTCAGTAAATTTGGTGTTGAGATTAGAGACAGTGTTACTCTTATCATGGCTAAAAGACGGTGGAATGAAACTGTAAGAAAGTATGATAATGAGATCCAGACAGATAGACCAGTAGAAGGTGATTTAATTTATACACCATTTGCAAATAAACTATTTCAGATTATGCACGTTGAGCACGAACAGCCATTTTATCAGTTAAATAATTTACCTGTTTATAAACTAAGATGTGAATTATTTGAATATAATGATGAAAATATTAGTACAGGTAATCTTGCTATTGATACTATTGAAACGGCAAATGCTTTCAGCTTTGATTTAACACTTGATAGTGATTCAAATGGCTTTATTGTTGGCGAGACAGTAAATCAAACTATTGCTGGTGGTGTTATTATGTCTGGTGAAGTTGCATCATGGAATCCTGATACTAATATACTAAAAGTTATTCATGCGGGTGCTAATGATGGTGATTTCCATAGCTTTATTACAAGCACTCAAATACAAGGTTTAACAAATAACGCACTTGCAAATGTTACTTCAATTTCGGAATCTAATAACTTAGCATCTAATGAACAGAACTTAGAATTTGCCACAGAAATAGAAGATTTCTTGGATTTCTCAGAAGGTAATCCATTTGGTGAAGTTGTTAATAGCACAGGATTTACTAGCTAATGTTTAATAATTATTTCTACCATGAGAGACTCAGAAAAACTGTTGCAATATTTGGTTCACTTTTTACTAAAATATATGTAATAAGAACAGATAATAATAATAAAGTGTTAAGTACGCTTAGAGTACCTTTAGCTTATTCTCCTAGATCAAAGTTTATTGCAAGACTACAGCAAGTAGGCGAATTTGGTAAAGACGATTCGGTTGCTATTAAACTTCCTAGAATGTCTTTTGAAATGACTTCAATAGCATATGACTCAACAAGACAATTAGCAAAAACTAATACTCAGTTAAGAGCTGCAACTGCAGCCGATAATAATCAACGTGCTAAGATTAGACAATCGACCCCTTATATTGTTACATTTTCTTTAGGTGTCTATGCAAATAATCAAGATGATGCATTACAAATTGTAGAACAGATACTACCTTACTTTGCACCCCAATATACTGTTACTATGAAACCATATAAAGAATACCCTGATATAAAAGAAGATGTTCCTATCACTTTACAATCAGTATCTTTTATTAACGAAGGTGAAGGATTACAAGAACAAAGACAAACAGTACAATATGTTCTTGACTTTGAAGTTAAGATTAACTTTACTGGACCAATTGATGATGGTGAAATAATTACTAAAGCTATTACTGAATTTGAACTTACTGCAGGTACTAAATACAGTACAATAACTACAACACCTACAGTAATACCCCAATATGATTCTGACTATGGGTTTACTCAGACATATAATTATGAGGAAATAACGAGCGATGACGGATGATGATAATATTAAAAGTGACTATGATAAGTCAAGAGACACCTATTATGATCTGATTGAAAAGGGACAAGATGCCCTGAGTATGATGATGGAAGTTGCCAGAGAATCAGAACACCCTCGTGCTTATGAGGTATTGTCTGGTATGATTAAGAACGTGGCTGATGTTAATGACAAGCTAATGGATCTTAATAAAAAGAATAAAGATATTAATAAGAGTGATGTGCCAGCATTGGATAATGCTACTACAAATAATAATGTCTTTATAGGTTCTACTACAGATTTACAGCGTATGCTACAGGATGTAAAAACCGAACAGCCAGAGGCTAAGGTAAATAATGTGATTGATATTACACCAAGAATTAAAGATGAGTAAAGAGCATGGTTATTTAGGCAATAATCATGTTAAGAAAGATGGAGTAATCACTCCATGGACTCAAGATGAGATTATTGAATATAAAAAGTGTATGGAAGATCCCGTGTACTTTGCAAAGAAGTATTGCAAAGTTATACACTTAGATAGAGGTCTGGTTAACTTTGAGCTATATCCTTATCAAGAAGAAATGTTTGATCACTTTAATACTAATCGCTTCTCTATTGTATTAGCTTGTAGACAATCTGGTAAATCAATATCATCTGTAGCATATATTCTATGGTTTGCTTTATTTCATTCAGAAAAGAATATTGCTATTCTTGCTAATAAAGGTGCGACTGCTAGAGAGATGTTGGCACGTGTTACTCTTATGTTAGAGAACCTACCATTCTTTCTACAACCAGGCACTAAAGCACTTAATAAAGGTTCTATTGAATTTTCTAATAATTCCAAAATACTTGCTTCTGCTACAAGTGGATCATCTATTCGTGGTCTATCTATCAACTTACTATTTTTAGACGAGTTTGCTTTTGTTGAGAATGATGCTCAATTCTATACATCGACATATCCTGTTGTATCATCTGGTAAAGATACAAAGGTTATTATTACATCTACAGCTAATGGTATTGGTAACGTATTCCATAAGATATGGGAAGGCGCAATGCAAAAAACTAACCAGTTTATTCCTTTCAGAGTTGATTGGTGGGATGTTCCAGGCAGAGATGAGATATGGAAACAACAAACAGTAGGTAATACATCACAGCTACAGTTTGATCAAGAGTTTGGTAATACATTTTTTGGTACTGGTGATACTCTTATTGATGCAGAGACATTACTGAAACTAAGAGCAAAGAATCCTAAAAGGGTAAATGGTGATTGTTTAATATATGAAGATAATATAAAAGATCACGAATATCTTATGATGGTTGATGTTGCAAAGGGTAGAGGTCAAGATTATTCTACATTTAATATTATTGATATTAGTACAGTTCCATTTCAACAAGTAGCTGTTTATAGAAATAATAGAATATCACCTATTCTATTCCCTGATATTATTGCTAAGTTTGCTACAGCATATAATAATGCCTATGTTATTATAGAATCAAATGATCAAGGTGCTTTAGTATGTAATGGTCTTTATCAAGACTTAGAATATGAAAATATGCACGTTGAATCAGCAACTAAAAACTCTGGTCTTGGTGTAGAGATGACCAGAAAAGTTAAAAGAATTGGTTGTTCTGGCTTTAAAGATATATTAGAAAGCCATAAACTTGATATTGTGGATGAGCAAACGATTATAGAAATATCCACATTTGAATCTAAAGGCAATTCTTTTGAAGCATCAAATGGTAATCACGACGATTTGGTTATGAATCTTGTGATGTTTGGTTACTTTGCGAGTTCAGCTTTCTTTAGTGATATGACGGATATTAATATTAAAGATATGCTATTTAAACAAAGAATGGAAGAAATAGAAGCCGATGTATTACCATTTGGTTTTACAGATGATGGTCTAAACGATATACCACCAGAGGTTGATAAAGATAGACTTGGTTGGGCTCTTTCTGATAAGTGGGATCTAAATTAAGTAGGAATAATTTTCTTATAAATAACACTGTAACTTGAAATCCCGCCGTATTATGAACTATCTTATCATTTAAAAGGAAATAAAAACATGGCAATTGGAACACCATCCCAAAGTCCTGCGATTGTTATCAAAGAAGTAGATTTATCAGGCATAGTGCCTAATGTACAATCTACAACTGGTGCATTTGTTGGCGCATTCCGCTGGGGTCCTGTGAACACAAGAGTTAAGGTTTCAAATGAAACTGAACTTGCTTCAACATTCGGATCACCAGATAATATTTATTCACCAGATTTTCACGGAGCTGCTTACTATCTAAGATATAGCTCAGATTTATTTGTAACTCGTGTAGTAGGAACAGGGCAGATTAACTCGCATGATAATATAAATGCAACTGGTATTAACCCTACAGTAAACAATGCAGACGATTGGGATACCCAAATCTCTGCACGTGACTCAGACTCACATACATTTATCGGTAAATACCCAGGTGAAATCGGTAACACACTACAGATTCAAGTATGTCCAGCACATACTGTATCATTTACTAACTGGGCTTATAACTCCAGTTTTGACGCAGAACCTGCAACATCACAATATGCTGCAGATAAAAATGCTTTGAATGACGAAGTGCACATTGCAGTTATTGATACCTTAGGTAGCTTTGGTTCAAAAGGTGGTGTATTAGAAACATTCCCATTCGTATCACTAGCATCTGATGCTAAAAATGCAGATGGATCAACTAACTATGTAAAAGAAGTTATTAACAAAGGTTCAAACTATGTTTGGATGGCTGGTTTTGAATCAGTATTCTCAGATGTAGGCGCTGGAACTGGAGCGGACAGTGGAGAAAACTTTATTCTTTCATCACCTGCTATTAAGACTTATAATCTTACCGGTGGCGCTAATGCTTCTGTTATCAGCACTGGGAATATGGCCAGTGGATATGATCTATATGAAGATGTAGATACAGTACAACTCGACTTTCTTATTGCCCCAGGCATGACTACTAGTTCAGATCAAGCAACTGTTGTTAATGATCTTGTTGCTACAGCTAAAGCACGTAAAGATTGTGTTGTTGTAGCTGGACCAGCTAAGAATGATGTAGTAGGTATTAATGACCCTGCAACAATTACAACTAACATAGTAACTACAACTAATACATTTACATTCGATTCAACACTATTTGTTGATTGTAACTGGATAAAAGTATATGATAAGTACAACGATAAGTATATTAACATTCCTTCATCTTCATCTACAGCTGGTATTATGTCAGCCGCAGACGCAAATGGCGCACCTTGGATTTCACCAGCCGGTGGAAGACGTGGTCAATATCTAGGTGTAACATCTACTGTATACAGCCCAACTAAAGCACAACGTGATACATTATATAAAGCTGGTGTTAACTCGGTTGGTAATATCCCAGGTCAAGGTGTTCTATTATTTGGTGATAAAACTCACTTAACTAGACCATCAGCATTTGATCGTATTAATGTTCGCAGATTGTTCTTAACATTAGAAAGAGCAATTGGAGAAGCAGCTAAGAATGTAATGTTTGAACTTAATGATGAGTTCACACGTGCAGAATTTGTAAACATAGTAGAACCACTCCTAAGAGAAATCAAGGGTCGCCGTGGTCTTACAGATTTTAAAGTAGTTTGTAACGAAACAAATAATACAGCTTCTATTATTGATAGTAATCAATTTGTCGCAAATATCTTCATTAAACCAGCACGGTCTATCAACTTTATCACACTTAACTTTGTCGCAGTACGCAGCGGAGTAGAGTTTGAAGAAGTTGTAGGCACTGTATAAGTAGCATAGAGAGGAAAAACTAAATGGCTATTCTAGGAGTAGACGATTTTAAAGCCAAACTTGCTGGTGGCGGAGCTAGACCTAACCTATTTAAGGTAACAGTCAACTTCCCAGCTTATGCAGGTGGCAACGTCGAACAAACATCATTCATGTGTAAAGGTGCTCAGTTACCTGCATCAGTAATTTCACCTATCCCTGTATCATTCAGAGGTAGACAATTACAGATTGCTGGCGACAGAACATTTGAACCATGGACTGTAACGATTATCAACACAACTGACTTTGCTGTTCGTGATTCCATGGAAGCATGGATGAACGGAATTAACGGGCACTCAACTAATACAGGTCTTGTTAACCCAGCAGATTATCAAGCTGATCTTATTGTTGATCAATTAGATCGTGACGAATCAGTTCTTAAATCATACACTTTCCGTGGTTGTTTCCCAACCAATGTAGGTGCTATTGATCTGAACTATGACACTACAGGTGCTATTGAGGAATTCCCAGTTGAATTCCAAATCCAGTACTGGGAGTCAAATACAACTACTTAAAGTTGTTATAAATAATAAGGTAGAGGGAGAAATTCCTCTACCCTATTTTTAAACGGAAAGAAACTATGGCAGAAAATCAAGGTATTAATTTATTCGGTTTTGAAATTCGTAGAGCGGGTGCACGTAAAGCCGCTGCTAAGAATCAGCTTGATTCTATTGTCCCTCCAACAGATGATGATGGTGCGGGTTATGTTACTGCATCTGGTTCTCACTTTGGTCAATATGTAAACCTAGATGGTGATGAATCCAAGGATAATGTAGAGTTAATTAGACAGTATCGAGGTGTTGCAATGCACCCTGAAGTTGATGCTGCTATCGAAGATATTGTAAATGAAGCTGTTACTATTGAAGATAAGGGGCTTTCTGTTAAATTAGTCCTAGATGATGTAGAAGCTTCAGATAAAATTAAAAAAGAAATTCAAGAAGAATTTAGTATTGTATTAAATATGCTCAAGTTTAATGACTTAGGGCATGATATTTTTAGACGTTTCTATGTTGATGGTAGAATATATCATCACTTAGTTGTTAATGATTCTAATTTAAAGGCTGGTATCCAAGAGATACGACCAATTGATGCAACTAAAATTCGTAAAGTAAAAGAGATCAAAAATAAAAAAGATCCTCTTACTGGTGCTAAAATCGTTGAAAAAGTTGATGAACACTTTATCTATCAAGATAAGCCAGGTCAACAAGTAAATGGAATTAAACTTACAACGGATTCAGTAAGCTATGTGACGTCAGGTTTACTTGATGAAAGTAGAAAGAAAGTTGTTTCTTATCTGCATAAAGCACTAAAGCCTATTAACCAATTAAGAATGATGGAAGACTCATTAGTGATCTATCGTTTAGCACGTGCTCCAGAAAGACGTATATTCTATATTGATGTAGGTAATATGCCACGTGGTAAGTCTGAAGAGTATATGAAGAACATCATGACTAAGTACCGCAATAAGTTGGTATATGATGCAAACACTGGTAAACTTAAAGATGATCGTAAACATATGTCTATGTTGGAAGACTTCTGGCTACCAAGACGTGAAGGTGGAAGAGGTACAGAAATCTCTACACTTCCAGGTGGTGAGAACTTAGGTCAGATAGATGATATTATTTACTTCCAAAAACGTCTATATAGATCATTGAATGTACCTAGTTCAAGACTAGAGCAAGAACAAGCATCTGGACTTCTAGGTAGATCAACAGAAATTAATCGTGATGAACTTAAATTCCAAAAGTTTATTGACAGACTACGCCGTAGGTTCTCTGGTTTATTCCTTGAGATACTGAGAAAGCAACTTGTTCTTAAAGGTACTATTACTAATGAAGATTGGGAAGCATGGCGTAATGAATTAGTTGTAGACTTTGTATCAGATAATCACTTTGCAGAATTGCGTAATGCAGAACTTGTTAGAGAAAGATTGCAGACATTAGATATGACTCAACAGTATGTTGGTGAATTCTATTCTAAAGAATGGGTATTTAAGAATATATTAAATCTATCTCAAGAGGAGATGGAAGAGATGAAGAAGCAGATGGCTCAAGAAGAAGCCGATGGTGAAGTAATGCCAGATGAAGATGGTGATACTGACTATGATGAACCTAAATCTGCACCAGTTGAAGTTAAGGTTGTACCAGACGAGAAGGAAGAGAAACCTCGAGTTGATACAGATAAGCCTAAGAAAGATCCTAAGGATCCTAAACAAAAAAAGAAAGATAATGAATAATGGAAATGAATAGTACACTTACAGATTTTATTGATGCAGTTGGAACAAAAGATTTTGCTAAAGCGGAACCTATGTTTAAAGATATGATGACTTCTAAAGTAGGTGATGCACTTGATGCTGAAAAGATTGCTCTTGCTAATTCCGTATATAATGGTGCTGATGAAGAACAATTGGAATTGGAACTAGATGATAATGAAGCTGAAGAACCAGTGGAAGAAATTTCGTCAGAAGAACAATTAGAAGATTAAATTGTTATAAATATTAGTTGAAACATAAGGTAACATAACTTAATGAAAACATTTTTGCAAATACGGGAAAAAAGAATAAGTAAAATGCCTCCTGGTGAACATGTTTTTGATACTAAAGTAAAAGGTATTGAAGTTATGGTACATAAAGAAAAGAATAAATTTGTTACATATGTTGACATGGAAAAATTAGACACATTTCGTGATCTAAATTCAGCTAAAAAAGCTGGCCTAGAATTTGTCAAACAATTTAAAGGATAATTAGAATGAAGCTTATTACAGAATATACAGAAACTGATGTTCAATGTATTGTAGAAGCTAACGATAAAGGCGAGAAATCGTATATTATCGAAGGTATTTTTGCAATGGCTGATTCTAAAAACCGTAACGGCCGTATATATCCAAAATCAATTATGGAAAATGCAGTTGCTAAATATGTTACAGAACAAGTAAAAACTAAGCGTTCAGTTGGTGAATTAAACCATCCAGATGGTCCAACAGTAAACTTAGATAAGGTATCCCATCTTATTACTGATCTTCAATTTGAAGGTAGTAACGTGATGGGTAAGGCACAAATATTAGATACCCCAATGGGAAAGATTGTAAAAGGTTTACTTGATGGTGGTGTTCAACTAGGTGTGTCAACTCGTGGTATGGGTAGTCTCGAACAGAGAAACGGCGTAACAATGGTCAAAGACGATTTCATTCTAAATACAGTTGATATTGTACAAGATCCATCTGCTCCACAAGCTTTCGTTAATGGAATAATGGAAGGTGTAGACTGGGTTTGGAATAACGGCGTAATCGAAGCAAGAGAAATTGAAAGAATGGAGACTGAGATTAAGAAGGCTCCACGTGCTGATCTTTATGAGACACAGACACGTGAGTTTAAGAATTTCCTCTCGTTACTCAAAACAAAAAGCATGTAAAGGAGTACAGCATGTCTGAAGAAAATCAGATCACTGATGCACAACTCCATGACGAGAACGTTGTGGAAGAAGCTCATGATCCTAAAAATGCGGAAGTTCAATCTGTCGATTCTGTCGACAAGGCGGCTAAAGCAACAACACAGGCGGCGGCACCAAAAACTAAAGCTGGAATGATTAATGCAATGTACGGTAAGATTTCGAAGATGAAGAAAACAGATCTTCAAGCATCTTACAGTAAAATGATGGGCGAAGAAGTAGACGCTGATGAAACTAATGTGGTAGCAGAGAATGCTACAGCAGAAGTTGAATTCAATTATACATCTGAGCTTGATGCATTGGTTGAGTCTGAAGCAACTCTTTCAGAAGAGTTCAAGACAAAAACAGCAGTAATTTTTGAATCCGCAATCAAATCTAAACTTACAGAGGAAATTGATCGTCTGGAAGAAACATATGCAACTGAATTAGCTGAGGAAGTTTCTACTATTAAAACTGACTTAGTTGAAAAAGTTGACAGCTACCTAAACTATGTGGTTGAATCATGGGTTGAAGACAACAAAGTTGCCATTCAAGCCGGTTTACGCACAGAAATTGCAGAAGGTTTCATGAGCAAGTTGAAAGACGTGTTTATTGAATCTTACATTGCCGTACCAGAAGAAAAAGTTGACTTAGTTGACGATTTATCTGAGCAAGTAAAAGAACTTGAAGAAGCTCTTAATGCACGTACAGAAGATGCAATGACTATCTCTGAGCAACTAGACACTTATAAGCGTAATGCAATTATTGCAGAAGCTGCAAAGGGTTTAGCAGACACACAAGTTGAAAAACTAACCAAATTGGTTGAAGGCTTTGATTTTGATGACGAAGCTACATTTGCAGAAAAAGTTGCAATTGTAAAAGAGTCTAACTTCAAACCAGAAGCAATTGAATCCACTATTGCTGAAGAAACTGAAGACGATGCATCTGATGCTATTGTTGAAGGCACTTCCGATGTAATGAACACCTACCTTTCTGCAATCAGAAAATCTCAAAAGTAAGAGGGAATAATCCAAATGAATACATACGACAACCTAGTCGAAAAATGGAACCCAGTGTTGAACGAAGAGTCAGCTGGATCTATCACCGATGCCCATAAACGTAGCGTAACAGCTGCTTTGTTGGAAAACACAGAAAATGCGCTAAAGGAAGAGCGTCAATTAACAGAAGCAGCTCCAACTAACTCTGCTTTAGGCGCTGGCTCAAACTGGGATCCAATCTTGATCTCATTAGTACGTCGTGCGGCACCTAACATGGTTGCATACGACCTAGCTGGTGTTCAACCTATGTCTGGTCCTACTGGCTTGATCTTCGCAATGAAGTCACGTTATACAAGCCCATCAGGTACAGAAGCATTGTTCAACGAAGCAGACACACGTTTCTCTGGTTCACAAGCACAAGCTGCACAAGCTGCAAGCCCATCAGGTCTTGACGTAACTAACGCAAACGATGCAAAAACAATTGACTCAGACCGACTAACTGCACTAGGCGCAGGCGGAATGGCTACTGACTCAGCTGAAGCATTAGGCGATACATCTGGTAATGCATTTGCTGAAATGGGTTTCTCAATCGAAAAAGCAACAGTGACTGCAAAATCACGTGCTTTAAAAGCTGAGTACTCACTAGAACTAGCTCAAGACTTGAAAGCAATCCACGGTTTGGATGCTGAAACAGAATTAGCAAACATATTGTCTACAGAAATCTTAGCGGAAATGAACCGTGAAGTTATCCGTACAATTAACTCACAAGCTAAATCTGGTGCACAACAATCTAACGTAGCTGTACGCGGTATCTTTGATATGTCTACAGATGCAGACGGACGTTGGTCAGTAGAGAAGTTTAAAGGTTTGATGGTTCAAATCGAACGTGAAGCTAACAAAATTGCTAAAGAAACACGCAGAGGAAAAGGTAACGTAGTTATGTGTTCTTCTGATGTTGCATCTGCACTTGCTGCAGCAGGCATGTTAGATTACACTCCAGCTATCTCAGCTAACTTAAATGTTGACGATACAGGCAACTTGTTTGCTGGTGTTCTTAATGGCCGTACAAAAGTTTATATCGACCCATATGCAACTGTAGACTATGTAACTGTTGGTTACAAAGGTACAAACCCATATGACGCTGGTGTATTCTACTGTCCATATGTACCATTAACAATGATGCGTGCTGTTGGTGAAAACAACTTCCAACCAAAAATCGGTTTTAAAACTCGCTACGGCATGGTTTCTAACCCATTCGTTGGTTCAACTGCTGCAAACGGTCTAGCAACTGCTAAGACTAACCAGTATTACCGTATCTTCCGTGTAGATAACATCTTAACATCTGCATAAGATAAGCATAAAAAACTAAACTGGGCTGCCTTCGGGCGGCCCTTTTTTTTGTATAAATAGACTTATACAATAAGGACAGACAATGGCTGTACTAACTAAAAATTTAAACTTTTTACAACCTACGGGATACAAGATTAGTATTGATAGAAAGAACTATCCTAACCTTGAATTCTTTCTACAAAGTATTGTTCACCCAGCAGTATCTGTAGCTCAAACTGAGGTGCCGTATAAACGCACTGCTATTCATATGCCTGGTGATAAGATACTTTATGATGAAGTAACCTTTGAAATGTTATTAGATGAAGATATGAATGCATATAAAGAGATGTACGGCTGGTTAGAGAGACTTGTTGAAGAAGGTGTTCAATCACCATCTAATAGATCAAATAAGGTGCCTAGTTATTCTGATATAACTTTATCTATGCTATCAAGTCATAGTAACACAACTAATAAATTTATCTACCGAGATTGTATTCCAACAAATATAGGTAGTGTTAACTTGACTTCAGCTACAACAGATGTAGCATTTTTGACTATACCGGTATCGTTTAGTTTTAGCTACTTTGATATTGTATAGATAGTATTGTAATTGATTATGGAGATATATTATGAACTTGGAATCCGTTCTGGAAATGTGGAAAAAAGATAGTGTTATTGAACAGTTTAATTTAGACGACACTAGTAGAAATACACCAGCATTACACGCAAAATATTTAGAACTTCTTTCTATTGCTAAACTGCAATTAAAGAAAGCTGATCTTACACAAAAATCCCTATTAAAGAAAAAATGGCTTTACTATAATGGTAAACTCACTCAAGATCAAATTGTTGAACTTGGTTGGGAATTTGATCCGTTTAATGGCCTTAAAGTCCTAAAAGGTGAAATGGAATATTACTATGATGCTGATGTAGATATACAGAGATCAGAAGAAAAAATATTATATCATAAAACTATGATTGAAACATTAACAGAAATTGTTACTAATTTAAACTGGAGACATCAGACTATTGGTAATATGATCAAGTGGAGGCAATTTGAAGCCGGTGGATAAGATTACACTAAAGAAAAAAAACCAGTCAGTAATGCACATTCAGACAGATCCTGGTATAGCAAATGAGTTAAGTGATTTTTTCTCATTCTTTGTCCCAGGCTATAAATTTATGCCTGCATTTAAAAATCGTATATGGGATGGGAAGATTAGATTGTTTAATGCGCAATCTTGTGAGTTACCTATAGGTCTATTCTCATATGTGCAAGAGTTTGCTCAACAGAGAAAGTATATTGTAGAAGTTGAACATGATGCATATTACGGTAGACCAGATTCAGTTAATGATGTTGACTTAGTTGAACTTGCTACGTTTGTAGAGGGTCTTAACTTAACAAGTCGTGGTAATAAGATTGCTCCTAGAGAATATCAAGTAGAAGCTATGGTTGAAGCTATTCATCGTAAACGAGCCATTCTACTAAGCCCAACCGGTTCTGGTAAATCTCTTATCATTTATTTACTTATGCGGTGGTTGTTAGATAGATCAACTAAGAAGGTTTTGGTTATTGTACCAACTACATCACTAGTGCAACAAATGTATGCTGACTTTGAAGATTATTCTAAATTTGATGAGACTTGGGATGTTGAACTAGAAGTACATAGAATTTACTCTGGTAAACCTAAGATGAATATGAGTCAGAGAATATTTGTATCAACATGGCAATCTGTTTATAAACTTCCAGGTGCATGGTTTGAGCAATTTGGTACAGTATTCGGCGATGAGTGTCACGGGTTTAAATCTAAATCTCTTACTGGTATTATGAATAAATCGAGGGAAGCTGAATATAGATTTGGTACAACTGGTACACTTGACGGCACTCAAACACATAAATTAGTTTTAGAAGGTCTTTTTGGACGGATATATAATGTTACTACCACCAAGAAACTACAAGATGATAGTACACTAGCTGCATTAGATATTCAGATACTACTATTAAAATACCCTGAAGACATCAGAAAGAATTTTGGTAAACAACAGTATCACGATGAACTAGACTATATTGTAAAAAACGAGGCAAGAAATAGACTTATATCAAATCTAGCAATAGATCAAGATGGTAATTCTTTGGTTCTTTTCCAGTATGTTGAGAAGCATGGAAAGGTGCTATATAATCTTATAAAGGATAAAGCACACGAACGCAGAAAAGTATTCTTTGTATCAGGTGAGACAGATACTAATGATCGTGAAGCAATCAGAAAGATTGTAGAGACACAGAAGAATGCAATAATTGTTGCAAGTTTAGGTACATTCTCTACAGGTATTAATATTAGAAACTTGCATAACATTGTTTTTGCATCACCTTCTAAATCTCAGATTAAAGTCCTACAGTCTATTGGACGTGGATTAAGAAATTCAGATGACGGATCAACTACTACTCTATATGACATAGCAGATGATCTACACTGGAAGGGAAGAAAAAATTACACACTAGTACATTCTGCGGAAAGAATAAAAATTTACGCCAGAGAATCATTTAATTATAAAATATATGAAGTTGAGTTAAAAACATGAGTGAAATAAGACAGTTTAAGTTGGTTGACGGATCAGAAATAGTTTGTGAAGTTATTGAATGGAATGATGATACAACAGATGAGATTGTAATGCGTAATGCACTAGTAATACAGTATATGGTGAGAGATGATCATAGGCTATGTTCTATGAGACCATGGATGCTTCAGCAAGTCCAAAATGATTATCTACAAACACTTAATGCTGGCCATATTACAGTAGATGCTAAACCAGCACCAGAGACTTTAGAAAACTATGAAGAAACAGTACAATTCTTACAAACTAACTTAGAAGACTTGGATGAAGAATCCTTAGATGATCTAATAGAGATTGATGAGGAAGAAAAAGATAATATTCTTAACTTTATGCAATCAAGAAAAGACAAACTTCACTAGTCTCTCTCTCCTACCCCAAAATGCTTAATTTATTATACCATAGTTTACACAAAATGTAAACCCCTAAAATGCATTTATTTTACTTTTTTTTATTAATTTAATTGTTTACACATACTCAAATATGTGATATAATGGTTATATTGAAAGGAGTCCATAATGGCAAGAACTAAACGAGCTAGTATTCATTATGTTAATAACGCAGAATTTTCTAATAGTGTTGTTGAATATGTGAAAACTGTTATAGAAGCCAAGGACAAAGAACAACCGCTACCTATTGTACCAGACTATATTGCTCAGTGTTTCTTAAAGATCGCTGAAGGTTTATCTCATAAATCAAACTTTATTCGCTACACATATCGCGAAGAAATGGTAATGGACGCAGTTGAGAATTGTTTAAGAGCAGTTGAAAATTATAATATTGAAGCCGCCACACGTACAGGTAAGCCTAATGCATTTGCTTACTTTACACAAATTAGTTGGTATGCATTCCTAAGGAGAATTGCAAAGGAGAAAAAACAACAAGAAATTAAATATAAGTATCTCACATCATCTGGTGTAGAAGCATTTATGAGCATAGACATGTCTGAAGAATTCAGTAAACTTGTTGTAGCTAACTATGTTGATATATTAAAAGATAGAATTGAGAAAGTTAAAGAAGCTGATAATGTTGTTAAGGAGTTAGTAAAGAAAGAAAAGCGCAAGAAGCGTGAAATAAAGGTAGACTCTGATCTAAGTGAGTTTATAAAATGAAGATAGCAATATTAAATGATACCCATTGTGGTATTAGAAATAGCTCTGATATATTTCTTGATAATGCGGAGAAATTCTTTACTGATATATTTTTTCCTCATCTGATAGAAAATAATATAACTCACATTGTTCATCTTGGTGATTATTTTGAGAATAGAAAGTTTATTAACTTCCGTGCACTTAACCGTAATCGACAGTTCTTTCTCGCAAAGCTAAGAGAGTATAAAATCACTATGGATATTATTTGTGGTAACCACGATACATTCTTTAAGAATACTAATGAGCTGAATAGTCTTAAAGAATTGCTTGGTCACTATATGAATGAGATCCATATTGTACATCAGCCTACAGTAATGAACTATGATGGTTTAAAAATGGCTTTACTACCATGGATATGCCCTGATAATGAAAAGGAGTCACTTGATTTTATAAGAAACTGTAAAGCAGATATTCTTGGTGGCCATTTAGAATTAGATGGTTTTGATATGATGAAAGGTATACCAAACACTCATGGTATGGATCCAAGTTTGTTTAGTAGATTTGAAGCTGTTTACTCTGGTCACTTCCATACTAAATCAACTCAAGGTAATATAACATATCTTGGTTCTCAGTTAGAGTTTACTTGGTCAGATGCTCACGATAACAAATACTTCCATATATTGGATACTAATACACGTGAGCTAACCGAAGTAAGAAATCCACATACTGTATTCCATCGTATTCATTATGATGATACTCAAACTAACTTTGATGATTATGATGTAAAGCAAGTTGATAATAAGTTTGTTAAAATTGTAGTTATAAACAAAACTGATCTATTTACTTTTGACCGGTTTGTTGATAGAATACAAAATAGGCCAATTCACGAGTTGAAGATTGCTGAGAACTTTGCGGAGTTTCTTGGTGACGCTGTTGAAGATGAGGGTATATCTGTAGAAGAAACTACAGAATTACTTGATAGTTATATTGATAATGTTGAGACTGATCTCAGCAAAGATAGACTAAAATCTAGCATGCGGGATCTATTTACTGAGGCTAACGCACTGGAAATCGCATGATTATTTTTAGAACACTACGTTATAAGAACTTACTATCATCTGGTAATAACTGGACTAAGATTAACTTTACTGATACTAAATCAACTCTTGTTGTTGGTCATAATGGTGCTGGTAAATCTACAATGTTGGATGCTTTATCCTTTTCATTGTTTGGTAAACCACACCGTAATATTGGCAAATCACAATTAGTCAACTCTATCAATAAGAAAAATTGTATTGTTGAAATTGAATTTAGTATTGGTAAATCTAACTTTAAAGTCATTCGTGGCGCAAAACCTAATATCTTTGAAATATGGAAAGATGGTGTTATGGTAAACCAGGCATCTCATTCAAGAGAATATCAAAAGATATTAGAACAAAACATTTTAAAGTTGAATCATAAATCTTTTCACCAGATTATTGTACTTGGTTCATCATCTTTTATTCCGTTTATGCAACTAACATCTCAGCATAGACGTGATGTTATTGAGGATCTTTTGGATATTAATATCTTTTCTAAGATGAATTCTATTATCAAAGAAAAGAATGCTATACTTAAAGACAAGATCCGTGAAGTGACTTATGAGATTGATCTATTAAAAGAAAAGATTGATCTACAGCGTAAGTATATTAGAGAAGTTGAGAACCTAAGTGATGAGCAAGTAAAAGATAAAGAGGAAGAGGTTGTACTATCTCAAGAAAGTATAGTTAATATTCAACTTACAAATGCTATGCTATCCGAAGATGTATCCGAATTATCAGAAACACTTCAAGCTGATCTTAAGGCAGCTAGTGATAAGAAAACATCATTACTTCATTATCAAGCTACATTTAACCAGCAGATTAGAACTGTTGTTAAAGAAGCAAAATTCTTTGAAGAGAATGAAAGCTGTCCTACATGTGAACAGAATATAGATGATAATCTAAGAACATCTAAACTTGAATTGGCTAAAGGTAAGGCTAGTGAACTTAATACAGCACTATCACAAGCTAATGATCAAGCTACTGAAGTTGAAGAAACTCTTTCATCTCTTAGTGATATTGCTAAGAAAGTTGCCAATAAACAAAATGATATTAATAATAATAATAAGGAAATTGGTAGACTACAAAACACTATCACTAATCTAACTAAAGCTATTGATAATATACGTGGCAAAGATGGTGATATTTCTATTGAGAAAGATAAGCTACAACAATTAAATGATACACGTGAATCTTCCTTTGAGAGCCGCCTAGTATCAAACGAAACTCTTTCATATAATATTGCTATGAGTGAGATGCTTAAAGATACTGGTATTAAGACTAAAATTATCAAACAGTATCTACCTGTAATGAATAAGCTAGTTAATCAATACCTACAAACACTAGACTTCTTTGTTCACTTTAACTTGGATGAAAACTTCCAAGAGACTATTAGATCAAGACATCGTGACGAATTCTCATATGATTCATTCTCTGAGGGTGAGAAACAGCGTATTGATCTGGCACTACTCTTTACTTGGCGAATGATTGCTAAGATGAAGAATTCTGTAGCCACAAATCTACTGATCTTAGACGAGACTTTTGATTCAAGCTTAGATCATGAAGGTGTAGATAATCTAATGAAGATCATCTATACACTCGGTGAAGAAACTAATGTCTTTGTTATATCACATAAGGGTGAAATACTAGACGGAAAGTTTGAGAGGAAGATTGAATTCTTTAAGGAAAAAAACTTTAGTGAAATTAAATAAAGTGCTTTACTTTTCCTTTCAATTGAACTATAATAAATATATTATAACATGGAGCCATTATTATGGAATTATCTGAAAACACACTATCCATCCTTAAAAACTATGCTGGTATCAATTCCAACATTGTTATCGAGGCTGGTAATACTATTAAGACTATATCTGAAGCAAAGAATGTTATGTCTACTGCTGCTATTCGTGAAGAGTTTCCACAGCAGTTCGGCATATATGATCTAAATGAATTTCTAGGCGTGCTATCTCTTGTTGATACTCCTAACCTAAATTTCTCTAATGATTTTGTTACAGTTAGTGATTCGTCTGGTCGCAGTAAAGTAAAATACTTTTACTCAGATCCAGATATGTTAACAAAGCCTGGCAAGAATGTAAATATGCCTACAGCTGATGTTAACTTTGCTTTAGATGCTGACACTCTTAGTAGAATTAAACGTGCTGCAAGTACACTAGGCCACACTGATGTGTCTATTACTGGTAAAGATGGTGTTCTAAGTTTATCAATTATTGATAGTAAAAATGCAACTTGTAATGCATATACAATTGATATTGCTGGTGACTTTGATTCAACACCATTTAACTTTATACTTAATATTGCTAACTTGAAGATTATGCCAGGTGACTATGAAGTTGCTATATCTTCAAAACTAATCTCGCATTTTACTAATAAGGAATATGGTATTTCATATTGGATTGCACTTGATAAATCATCTACATACGGAGAATAAGATGACTAAGACAAATAATAAACATGATGAAACATACACACTAATGGCTCAAATTGGTCGCAGTACTGTTGCAGTAATTGATGCAGTAGTGCAACGTGGTGGTTTTCGTGGTGAAGAACTAACTACAATTGGCACATTGCGTGATCAGTGCATTCAAGCCATATCTATATCAGAAGCATTTGAGGCTAATGATAAAGAATAGTTGTTTACAATCTTTATTAATTATTATATAATGAATTTATTGAATATGGAGAATGTGAATGTCTAATGACTTTTTATGGGTAGAAAAATATAGACCAAAAACAATTGGTGAAACAATTCTACCTTCTGATTTAAAAGCTACTTTTCAAAAGATAGTTGAGACCGGTGAAGTCCCTAATATGCTCTTTACCGGCTCAGCTGGTCTTGGTAAGACAACTGTAGCAAAAGCCCTTTGTAATGAACTTGGTTTGGATTATATCCTAGTTAATGGTTCTGAGGAAGGCAATATAGAAACCTTGCGTGGTAAGATCAAGCAGTTTGCCTCATCTATATCATTGCAAGGTGGATATAAAGTAGTTATACTTGATGAGGCTGACTATCTAAACCCACAGTCAACACAACCTGCATTACGTGGTTTTATAGAAGAATTTTCTAATAACTGTAGGTTTATATTAACTTGTAATTTTAAGAATAGAATCATTGAACCACTGCACTCTCGGTGTGGTGTATATGAATTTAATACTTCCAAAAAAGATATGGCAGCACTAGCTGGTAACTTTATGGATAGATTAAAGAAAATCTTAACAACAGAAGGTGTTGAATATAATGAAAAAGATGCAGCTGATATTATACTTAAATACGCTCCGGACTGGCGCAGAATACTTAATGAAGCACAACGCCATGGAAACAGTGGGTTTCTTACTACTAACAGTAGGGTGGATGGCTCTGGCAATCAATATGACGTTCTAATGACTCATCTGAAAGGTAAAGATTTTAAGAAGATGCGTACATGGGTTGTTAATAATATTGATGTAGATGCTTCTGCTATCTTCCGTGGTATCTATGACAATATGGCTAATACAGTATCTCCTCAATCTATACCTCAACTGGTTCTTATTCTAGCTGATTATCAATATAAGAATGCCTTTGTTGCAGATCATGAATTAAATGTTGTTGCTTGTATGACTGAAGTAATGGCTAATGTGGAGTTTGCGTAATGTCTATTATATTTGATTTCGAAACACTTTCAACAGATCGTGTAAATGGTGTTGTTCTTAGTCTGGCTTTATTAGAGTTTAAGGAAGAACGCTTTACTGAAAAGACAGCTTACTCATATACCGAATTACTTGAGATGTCAAGATACATTAAGTTTGATGTAGCTGATCAAGTAAAGAATGGTAAACGTAAGATTGATCAAGATACCTTAGAATGGTGGGGTCAACAATCAGAGTCTGCTCAGAAACAACTTATCCCTGGTCAACACGATAAACCATTGGCTGATCTAATACCTTGGCTGAATAGTAATATAAATGGTTCTGTAAGCAAAGTTTATTCAAGAGGTAATACTTTTGATCCAATCTTTGTTGATTATATTGCATTACAATACCATCAAGTTGTACCTTGGCCTCATTGGTCTATTCGTGATACTAGATCAACTATTGATGGAATGGCTTGGGGTTCTGGTCTATCTAATGGATTTGTACCAGAAGGTCTTGAAGAACAGTTTGTCGCACATGATCCTCAACATGATATTGTAATGGATGTTATGCGATTACAAACTTTAGCTATAGCGTTAGGATAGAACATGAGTAAACTTGTATTATTTACAAAAGATAAGTGTGTTTATTGCCATATTCTAAAAGAAAAGTTAGAGGAGTGGGAAATGCAATATGAAATATTAAACAATCACCCTTTACCTGATGGTCATAAAACATATCCACAACTTTACTATAAAGGTAAAGATGTACAAAAAGGACCATCTACTGATGTAACAGCATCTAAATTATTAGATGTGATGGAACATATTGATTGGCCAGGAATGGATGGAGGTATTGAAGATGAGCGCTAAAGGTCTGAGCCCATTTGATTATAGTAACTCTATAAACTTTTCTAAACTTGATATAATGGTAGATGATATTGCTGAGAAGAAATACTCACCTTTCATGGTCAATCGTACACTTTCTTACTTTCCTGATACTGTAGCTGCAGCTAATGAGATGAATCGTCATCACCACCTAGACAGTAGACTACAATATTCTTTTCTTATAAATATCATTAGAAAACGTAAAAGGTTTTCTAAATGGGCTAAGGCTCAAACTGAAAGTGATATTGAATCTGTCAAGGAATATTATGGGTATAGTAATACAAAAGCCCGTCAAGCTTTGACTCTGTTATCACCTGAACAATTAACTATAATAAATAATAAGGTGAATAAGGGTGGAAAAAGAAGAAAGTAAAATTATAGAGTGGACTCCTAAGCATATGCTTGAGATAACTCTAAATGAGCCAGATGACTTCCTTAAGATTAGGGAAACATTAACTCGTATAGGCGTGGCTAGTAGAAAAGATAATAAACTATTCCAATCTTGTCATATACTACATAAACAAGGCAGATACTTTATTGTACACTTTAAAGAGTTATTCTTACTAGATGGTAAGAAATCAAATCTTGAAGAAAACGATTTAGCTAGGCGTAATACTATTGCAACACTAATGTCTGATTGGGGATTAGTTACTATAGTTACTGGCCAAACTGTTGAACCATTAGCGCAATTAAGACAAATTAAAATAATTCCTTTTAAGGAAAAAGTAAAATGGGAACTTTGTCCAAAATATAATATTGGAAATAAGTAACCTTATATATAATACTGTGATGCGGAATGATCCGATCACAACAAAATCTTGCTTGCTCAAAAGGAGATAACAATGACAGGCTTACACACACTTTTCCCACGTTCATCTTTTGTGGGTTTTGATCATCTATTCAATGAACTAGAGTTCACTGCTAAACATGCTCAAGATCACTACCCTCCACATAATATTATTAAACAAGGTGATGAAGAATACCTCATCGAACTTGCTGTTGCGGGTTTCACAAAAGAAGAAATTTCTGTAGAAGTTAAAGATAGAACTTTGACAGTAAAGGGAGAACATGTCTCTAAAGGGAGAGAATTTATCCATCGTGGCATTTCGACAAAGAAATTTAAACGAACCTTTAGGCTGTCCGAACATGTAAATGTAAACGGAGCAGATATTCAGGATGGGATACTAGCAATTGAATTGAAGTATGTTATTCCAGAAGAAATGCGTCCTCGTAAAATCAATATTGGTCAAACGAGGAATCACAATGACAAATCACGTATTAGCACAAGCTAACATTCTACAAAATGCTATTAAAGCATTAATAGAACTTTTAAAGGACTTTTCATCAACACGCAAAGAAATTTCAGAAGCAAAGCAGACTATTAGAGAGTTGAATAAACTATCTGATGCAGACTTAACTGATATTGGTCTATGTCGTGGAGACATCTGGAATGTCGCTCATCATAAGCATGACGATATAAGGAGACGTTTCTAATGACTGAATCAGTAATGAAATTTGCCCTAGCACCAGTTGGTGGACTCTTTAGTGGATTTAACAGCTTCTTCCTATCAGTAGGAAAAGCAAGAGCAGCATCAGAACTTGCTAGAATGGGTTACCATGAAGAAGCAAGATATTTAATGCTTACAGAAACTAAAGACCTTTAAGTGTAAAATATAATAGCAATTATAAGGGGCAATTAATTTGCCCCTTTTAGCATTTAATGGTTTACATCAAGCCAAAAACAATATATAATGTAATTAATTAACTTGAAGGGTTTAGTATGTCATTTTATTCCTCCGTAAATCGTTACGGTAATTCCATTTTGTACAGAGGGTACAATGATAATGGAGCAGCAATAACAAAAAGGGTTAAGTTTGAGCCTACTTTATATGTGACATCACGTGAAGATAATCCTTCACATAAAGGACTTGATGGCTGGCCTCTGGCTCCAATGAAGTTTAGTAGAATGTCTGAAGCTAAAGAATTCCTTGATAAGTATAAGGACTTAGATAGTTTTAAAATATATGGTAATACAAACTATATTCAACAATTTATTACAGAACGCTTCCCTGAAGATATTAAGTTTCGACCATCACAAGTAAATGTGGTTAACTTTGATATTGAGGTTGCCTCATCAGAGGGTTTCCCTAGACCTGAAGAAGCATTATATCCAGTTATATCAATTGCACTCAAGTCAAGTAAATCTCGCATTTACAAAGTGTGGGGTCTAGGTGAGTACGATCATGAGAAAACTGAACTTAATATGGGTGATGATATTATTCAATATATTAAGTGTGATAGCGAAGAAGAATTATTAACAAAGTTTATTAAGTATTGGACAGATAATCCACCAGACATTATTACTGGTTGGAATATACGGTTCTTTGATGTTCCATACCTAATCAATCGTATTTCCAGAATTGGTTCAGCCGAAGCTGTCAAGAGAATGTCTCCTTGGAACTTGGTCAACGAACGTAATACTAAGATTATGGGTAGAGAACAACAAGGCTATGAACTAGTTGGTATTCAGCAAGCAGATTATATTGAGCTATTTAAGAAGTTTGGTTATAGTTATGGTACTCAAGAATCCTATGCCTTAGATCATGTTGCTCATACTGTTCTCGGCGAACGTAAGCTATCATATGAAGAACACGGCAGCTTACACGAGTTATACAAAAATGATCATCAGAAGTTTATTGACTATAATATTAGAGATGTTCAGGTTGTACAACGTATAGATGAAAAGATGGGCCTAATTGATTTAGTTATGACTATGGCTTATCGTGGTGGTGTTAACATATCAGATACTTTTGGCACTACTGCCATATGGGATTCAATTATATATCGTGAATTAAATCTAAAGAATATTGTTATTCCACCTTATATTGAAAAGCCAAAGCAAGCTTATCCTGGTGGTTATGTTAAAGATCCTATGGTTGGTTCTCACGATTGGGTTGTATCATTTGATTTAAACTCTCTATACCCTAATCTTATTGTTCAATATAATATGTCTCCTGAAACTCTTATGCCTGGATTACTAGATCATGGAGTAGATCGTTACCTAAACGGACCAGCACCAGAAAGTGAATATTCTGTTGCGGCTAATGGTTCTCAATATTCTAAAGAAAAGCAAGGTGTATTACCTAAGATCATTGTTGATTACTATGCAGAGCGTAAAGCAGTCAAGAAAGAAATGCTTATAACTAAGCAAAGGTATGAGAAATCACCTACGGTTGAAGATGAGAGAAAGATCAATCAACTTGAGAATCAGCAGATGTCTATTAAGATCCTTCTTAACTCTTTGTATGGTGCTTTAGGTAACAGATACTTTAGGTACTATGATCTAAGAATGGCAGAGGGTATTACATTATCTGGCCAGTTGTCTATCTTATGGGCAGAGAAGGCAATCAATGCCGAAATGAACAAGATACTTAAAACTAATGATAAAGATTATGTGATTGCAATTGATACAGATTCGCTTTACATATCATTCTCAGACTTGGTTAATAAACTTAATCCAACAGATCCAGTTAAAACATTGGATAAAATCTGTGAAGAACATTTTACCAAAACTCTTGCTGTATCATATGATCAGTTGTACAAAAAGATGAATGCCTTTGACTCACGTATGATTATGGAAAGAGAAGTCATTGCTGATCGTGGTATCTGGACTGCAAAGAAAAGATATATTCTAAATGTTCATAACAGTGAGGGTGTACAGTATGATGTGCCTAAACTAAAGATTATGGGTATTGAGGCTATCAAGTCATCCACACCAGCGGTTGTTCGTACTAAGTTTAAAGAAATCTTTGGTGTTATTATCAACGGCACTGAATCAGATACTCAAAGATATATTTCTGACTTCCGTAAAGAATTCAATTCACTTGGACCAGAAGCAGTATCCTTTCCACGTGGTGTGAGTAATGTTACAGATTGGATTGATAATAGAACAGTTTATAAAAAAGGTTGTCCAATCCATGTTCGTGGTGCTATTATGTACAATAATACCATCCGTGGGCTTGCGCTAGATAAGAGGTATGGAGTTATTCAGAATGGAGAAAAGATTAAATTCTGTTATATGCGCCTACCTAACCCTATCAAAGAAAATGTAATTGGTTTCCCTAGCTATCTACCTCAAGAAATGGGCCTACATAAATACATCGACTACGATAAACAATTCGATAAAACTTTCTTAGACCCACTGAAGCCTATATTAGATGCTATCGGTTGGTCAGTAGAAGACACAATGACACTAGAAGACTTTTTTGGATAATAAAATTAATAAAGGATTGATTAATGAAACTAATAGTTGAGAACATTGCCCAATGGCATAGAGACCGTAACCTAATTGATGGTAGTACAGATAAAGATCAATATATGAAATTGATCCAGGAAGCTGGAGAACTATCAGATAATATATGTAAGGGTAAAGACATTCGTGATGATATTGGTGATATGATGGTTGTTCTTATTAATATTGCTACTCGTAATAAGTTATCTATGGAAGAATGTCTACAGGTAGCCTATGATGATATAAAAGACCGTAAAGGTAAAATGGTTGATGGTGTTTTTATTAAAGAAAGTGATTTACAATAGTATTAAAATGTGCTATAATAGTATTATATTAAGGAGAGATTATGACAGACTACAGCCAACCAAAATATCCTATCTATGTTATATCTAAAGGTAGAGCAGAATCACGCCTCACCTCTAAAACATTAGATGAGATAAATGTTCCATATAAAGTTGTTATTGAAGATTCAGAACATGATGCCTATGCGGCTAATATATCTGAAGATAAACTTCTGGTAATGCCAAGTGACTTTAGAACAAACCCTAAGTTTAATTTTCCAGATGCGTCTGGTCGGATGGGTGGTTCTATTCCAGCTCGTAACTTTGTTTGGGAACATTCTATTGAATCTGGAGCAAAACGTCACTGGATTATGGATGATAACATTAGACACTTCTATCGTCTGCTCCGTAATAAGAAAACCATTGTAACATCTGGTAATATTATTAGAGCATGTGAAGAGTTTACTGATCGGTTTAAGAACGTTGCAATGTCTGGCATGAACTATCAATACTTTGTTCCGGCATCTCAAAAGAAAAAGAATCCTTATGTTGTAAATACACGTATCTATAGTTGTATTCTTTTGCGTAATGATATTGATTTACGCTGGCGTGGTAGATATAATGAAGACACTGATCTCAGTCTCCGCATACTTAAAGATGATCATTGTACTATTCTATTCAATACATTCTTATGTGGTAAGATGACTACATTGGTTATGGGTGGTGGTAATACAGATAATGTTTACATTGATGGAGATAATCGCCGTACATTTGCTGAAGCACTTAAAGAGCAACATCCAGATGTTACCGAGGTGGTTCAAAGATATAATCGGTGGCATCACCATGTAGACTACAGCGGCTTTGCTAAGAATAAACTAATCTTTCGTGATGACTATGTAAAGAAAACTGGTATTAACGAAATGGGTATGGTTCGTAAGGCACTTACAAAAGAACAACATGCCTTACACAAAACAACCTTTGGAAATATGGAGAATAAATATTATGAGTAAGAACAATAAAGGATCTAATCTATTTGTATTAGATGGTCAAGAAGACGAGTGGGATTCAGTTCACTGGGAAGACATGCCAGAATTTGAACAAGAAGACCTAGACATCTATGGTTCTATTAATATTGCTTTTCGTACTGAAGAAGACTTTCGTAAGTTTGCAAATCTAATCGAACAACCAAGTATTTCTAGGAAATCTCGTGGCGTATATTATCCAGTTCGTGGTGAGAATGAAGCAACACTTCTTAGATGGATGGATGAAGATCAGGTATAATGTACCAGTTAACCATATTCAAAAGTCAGTATGATAATAAGACGCACCGTAAACTCAAGTTGGATACTTGGTCTGAGTTTACTGCGCTTCTTTATAATCTAAGTAAACAACCTAAGAAAGGTAAGAAAGATGCTGAACTTATTTCGCCAGCTGTATATAAAACTGGCACTACTAGAGCCAATAAAAATGTTTTATCTTGGGCAAGTTGGGCTGCTATTGATGTTGATGATCATGTCTTCGAAGGAAACCTAGAAAATGCTCTGGCTGAAACTTTTGGTTCTTATGATTATGTTGTGTATAGCACTGCTTCAAGTACGGACTTACATCCTAAGTTTAGAATTGTATTCAATCTTGAAACAGAGGTTGAAGAACCTAGAATACGTCACTTCTGGTATGCTCTCAATTCCGAGCTTAACTCGATTGGAGATGCACAGACTAAAGACGTGTCTCGTATGTATTATATACCAGCTGACTACACTGACGCTAACAATTTCTTTTTCGTTAATAATGGTAATCCTATTGATGTTGATGCATTAACGGCAAAATGGCCTTATAATAGAGAAAGAGATTCAAAGAATTTTTTAGATAGATTGCCGCAAGAGCTTAAAGATCAGGTTTTATCTTATCGCAAAGAAAAACTATCTAATACTAATTACACTTGGTCAAGCTACCATGATTGTCCTTTCTGGCCTAAGAATTTGGCAACCGAATATCTTACTATATCATCCACAGGTTGGTATTCTAAGATGTATGCCATAATGGTAAAGATTGCAGGTAATGCAACTTACCGTGGTTATCCTATCACTGCTCAAGAGATTGCAGAACTATGTAAGCAATTTGATCTTGAAACAGGTAACTGGTATGATAATCGACCACTTGAGACTGAAGCAGACCGTGCTTTAGAATATATCTATAAAAATGGAGTTATGTAATGAAAGCTGAGCGAATTAAAAAATCTGAATCTGCAAGAACACGCAGACGAGAACTAAAGCGTATTATTGAAGATAGAACAACAAGATTATATTCTAAACTGCGTAAATTAAGAAAATCTAAATAATTAACAAAAATGGAGTAAATTATGATTACAGTATTACTAACACTTATAACACCAATATTAAATTTATTTTTAATATATTCAATGGTCTTAATAGCATGGATTGTATTAACAAATTCAAAATCTAACATTGCAAAGGGAATGTTATTAGGAGCCGTAGGCATATCATTAGGAGTTTGGATAGTACAGATTACACTTATGCTAGCAATACCAGCCTATTAAGTGTAACAAATATGTTACAATATCGCATTAAATACAAAAAAAGTTAAAAAAGGTAAAGAAAACACTTTACATCTGTGTTTGTTTGTAGTATAAGAGTTATAGAAACAATAACTAAGGAATTATATTATGACAAATACTACTACAATCAAAACAAATGTTTTTAACTCAATGATGGAATTTGCATCAACTAAGTTTGATAACTTTTATAAAGCTACTAACTCAGTTATACCTTGTTACTTAGAAAAAGTTGCAACTATAGGTTGGGTTGCTTCTTATGAAGATCCTAAGTGGAAGCAAACTGGTTTGTCTGTTAAAGAAGCTACTCAGCAGTTTGGTACTAAAGCTGTAAGAGTTAAGAAAAATGCTCTTAACAACGGCAATGATATGATTGAAGTTCAAGATGGCTTCACATCTGATGAAAAAGAATTTGATACACCTAAAGCAGCTATTGCTTGGTTAGAAACTAAAGTTCCTTTCTCAATGAAATTATCAGAATTTAAATAAATCAATCAGAGAGGGTTTACAAAGCCCTCTCTTTATGCTATAATACCCTTTATAACACTTGGAGATTTATATTATGCCTAAGCCTACTATTGAAATTCAAATTAAAAAAGCCGGTACATATCTTGGTTACTTTACAATTGCTAATCACACCACAAATATCAGCAACGATAAACCTTCTCGTACATTTGAGAAATTGGTTTTCACTAAAGCTGATGGTATGGAAACACGTGACTTTAAAGCAATGGGTGATATTGTATATGGTATGTATGTTAACGACAGTTTAGTCAAGATTGGTAAAGCTGGATCAACAAATGGTTGGGCTGGACGTATCGGTACATATGGTGTCGATCCAAAAGGCGAAGCAACTAATCGTAAGATCATTACTCATCTAAAAGAAGATTTTACATATGAAACTCGTGTTGATGTTTATGGTATCTCAGTACCACGTGTACACTCAGAATACTTTTGCCCAGTAACTAATGGCACTGTATCTATTGATCTACCTCGTAATCATCAGGTAGAAACTCACTTAACAGCAGAAGCAGAAGCTGAGGGTATTGATCTTATGTTCTGTACGCAGAAAGTTTAATTGCGCTATATACAGTGCGTACTAAGAAAGGTAAAAATATGAAAAAGATTGCTATCGTTGGTCATGGTTATGTCGGTAAGGCATGCGAATATGGCTTTAATACTAAAAAGAATAAGATCCAGTTGATTGATCCATTTCTCTATAATAATTCTGTTGACGATATGACTGATGTTGATGTCTCGTTTGTCTGTGTTCCTACACCGTTTGGTGCTGATGGTCAGATAGATGCCTCCATTGTTGTTGATGTTACTAATAAACTTATTGAGAAAACTACTGGTCTGATTGTAATTAAGTCAACAGTTATCCCTAGTATTGTAAAAGAACTAAGCACTAAGAATAGCCGAGTTATTTACAATCCAGAATTTCTAACTGAGCGTAATGCTCTTGAAGATTTTGTAAACCCACCTATGCATATATTTGGTGGTGAAGCTAAATCTGTGGATACACTTGAAAATTTATATAATAAGTTCAGCCGTTGTAAGCCAGCCCCTGTATATAAGATGGCTGCACAAGATGCCGCTTTTGTAAAGTATGGTATCAATAGTTTTCTAGCCACAAAGGTTATGTGGTTCAATCAATATAAGGAGTTAATTGATAATCATGGAGCCGATTACGATAATATTATTACTGCTGTTGGCACTGATCCCAGGATTAGTCACAGTCATACTCAGGTTCCTGGTCCTGATGGTCGCAGTGGTTTTGGTGGTGCTTGTTTCCCCAAAGATACAAATGCTCTATCAGCATTTGCTGGGACAGATCATCTCTCTATTCTAAAGCTAGTCATTGCAGAGAACAATAATGTACGTTCTCAATATGAGTTAGATGATAGAGAAAAAGAACAAAAAGTTGTTTACATATCTTAGATAATGTGCTATAATAAACCTATAAGGAGAAAAAAATGACTCACGTAATGATTACAGGCTGTGCTGGTTTTATTGGTTATCACCTAGCACAATCTCTACAAGATGATGGACACCAAGTGTCTGGCTTTGATAACTTTAACCACTACTATGATGTTAGTCTAAAAAATGCTCGAGCAAAGAATTTGCGTGAACGTAGTATTGAAGTATCATATGTCGATCTAAAAGACTTGACTGGTCTCACAGAATTTATGAATAAACATAAACCAGATATTGTAATGCATCTTGCTGCATATGCTGGTGTACGACACTCGTTAGAAGAACCACAAACATACATTGATAATAATGTAACAGGTACTCAAAATCTAATCGCAGCTTGTAATGCCGCTGGTGTTGAGCAAGTTGTTTATGCTTCTACATCATGTACTATGGCTGGTAATGAATTACCTTGGAAAGAAGACGAGAAATGTGGTTATCAATTAAACCCATATGGCTTTACTAAGTTTACTAATGAAGCACAGTTTATGTCTAGTTCAATTACACGGACTGTTGGTCTTCGTTTCTTTACTGTTTATGGTCCATGGGGTCGCCCTGATATGGCACTATTTGACTTTACTAAAAACATTGTAGCTGGTGAACCAATCAAGTTATTTAACTATGGTGATATGATCCGTGACTTTACATATGTTGATGATATTGTACAAGGTATTAAAATTATTCTTGAACATACTAATCTACAGGGTTTACATCCAAATCATGATGAAAGCTATAATGAAGTATTTAATATTGGTTATGGTGAACAAGTTAAGCTTGTTGACTTTGTGGATAATATTGAAAAGAACCTTGATCGTGAAGCCATTCGTGAGTTAGTCCCTATGCACCCTGCAGATACACATGCAACTTGGTCTGATACTACTAAGATTAGAAAACTTGGATATAAACCTACAACACCTATGTCTGTTGGTGTCGAAAACTTTGTAAGTTGGTACAAAGATTATTATAATGTCAACTAAGCCAATGCGGATAGGAATGACCGCATCAACATTTGATTTACTTCACGCTGGTCACGTAATGATGTTACGTGAAGCTAAGTCACAGTGTGATCATTTGATCTGTTGTTTACAAATAGATCCAACTATAGATAGAGTAGAAAAGAATGCTCCAATTCAAACTATAGTAGAAAGACAAGCACAGCTTGCTGCAATTACTTATGTTGATGAAGTTTTAATCTACCGTACAGAAAAAGATTTACTTGATATAATGAACATGTATCCAATTGATGTTCGGATACTTGGTGATGAATATAAGAACAGAGACTTTACGGGTAAAGATGAATGTCGTCAATTGGGCATTGAAACATATTATAACAGTCGGACACACCGATTTTCTACAAGTGATTTAAGAGAACGTGTCTGCACAATTAAAAGGAAAACTAAATGAGTATAATGGATAAACTCAAGAAGAATACAAAGTTGAAACATACTGAAATTCTTTCGGAGTCTGGTTTCTTTAATAATAAAGAAATGGTTTCTACACCAGTGCCAATGATTAATGTTGCACTATCTGGTTCTGTTGACGGAGGTCTTTCACCTGGTCTAACTGTACTAGCTGGTCCTTCTAAACACTTTAAGACATCATTTGCATTACTAATGGCTAGTGCATATCTTGACAAACATAAAGATGCAGTAATGCTCTTTTACGATTCAGAGTTTGGCTCACCACAAGCATACTTTCAACAATTTGGTATTGATGCTTCACGTGTTCTACATACACCTATTACCAATGTAGAAGAATTAAAGTTTGATCTTATAAACCAATTAGAAGGTTTAGATAAGAAAGATAATGTTATTGTTGTTATAGATTCAATCGGTAACCTTGCCTCTAAGAAAGAAATGGAAGATGCTCAGAATGAGAAGTCTGTTGCAGATATGTCTCGTGCTAAACAATTAAAAAGCTTGTTCCGTATGTGTACTCCTTATCTGGCTATGAAAGATATTTCTATGTTGGCTATTAACCACACGTATCAAGAAATGGGTCTGTTCCCTAAAGCTATTGTTTCTGGTGGTTCAGGTATATACTACTCAGCTAATGATATTTGGATTATTGGTCGAAGACAGAACAAAACTGGTACTGAAGTAACTGGTTACGACTTTGTTGTTAATATTGAAAAGTCTCGGTCTGTTAAAGAGAAATCTAAAATTCCTATCTCAGTATCATGGGAAGGTGGCGTAGAACAGTATTCTGGTTTATTAGAAGTTGCTCTTGCTGGTGGATTTGCTAGGAAGCCAAGTAATGGTTGGTATGAAGGTATTGATCCTTCTACAGGTGAAGTCCTTACAAAGAAATCACGTATGGCAGATACACTCAAGTCTGATTTCTGGGATCGCATTATGGTTGAGACAGAATTTAAAGAATTTATAAAACGTCAATTCACCATTGGATATAAATCTGAGATTGATCTTGATTCATTAATTGAGGAAGTTTAATGAGATTTGATAAACAATTAGGTCGTGAAGTACCCGAGGATGGTGTAGATTATGAATTGGTCCCAGGCGATAATGACGCCTGGGCTATTAGATTTAAAACTGGTCCATATGTAGAAACTGTGTTTGGTTTCGGTCAACTAAGAGTTAGTGGTGAAGGTGAAGAACCAGTTATGTCTTTTGACTTTGATATTATAGAAACACCAGATGCTGATCTAAGTGCAAAAGATATTGATTTACAATTAGCTGTAGGTGATGTATTATCAGACATACTAGTTAGGTCTATTGAAGAAGAAACTGTTGTTACAAGGGAATCAGAATGAACATTGAACAGGTAATATTAAGAAACATTTTAGTTGATGATAACTATATGCGCAAAGTATTGCCATTTGTTAAGCCCGAATATTTTGAGGGTGTTTATAAAAATCTATTCAAGGAAGTTGGTAAGTTTGTTGCAAAGTACAACAGACTGCCATCACTTGAATCCTTTAAGATTGAATTAGATGAAGCAACTGGTTTCTCGGATGAGCACTACCATCACGCAGTAGAAATACTACCAGAAATATTTAAAGTTGAAGAGATTGACCAAGAATGGTTAGTAGATAAAACAGAGAAGTGGTGTCAAGATAGAGCAGTACATAATGCTATTATGGAATCAATTACTATTATTGATGGCAAACATCAAACTCTAACCAAGAATGCATTACCAGATTTGTTATCAGATGCATTAAGTGTAAGTTTTGATACTAACATTGGTCACGATTATATTGAAGATTTCTCTAAACGGTTTGATTTCTATCATGCTGATGAAGAAAAGATGCCATTTGATATTGATATGCTTAATACTATCACTAAGGGTGGTATCCCTAATAAATCACTTAATGTTATTCTTGCTGGTACTGGTGTTGGTAAATCTCTTGCAATGTGTCACGTAGCCGGTGCTGCAATGACTCAAGGTAAGAATGTACTCTATATAACTATGGAGATGTCGGAAGAAAGAATAGCAGAACGTATAGATGCTAATATCTTAAATATACCTATTGATCAATTAGACACTTTATCTAAATCAATGTATTCAGAAAAGATTGCACGCATTTCTAAACAAACAAATGGTAAACTTATTGTTAAAGAATATCCAACTGGTTCAGCTCACTCTGGACACTTCAGAGCATTATTAAATGAATTGAAGTTAAAGAAAAAGTTTAATCCAGATATTATCTTTATTGACTATCTTAACATTTGTTCATCATCCAGAATGAAAGCAATGGGAGGATCAATCAATTCTTATACATATATTAAAGCTATTGCCGAGGAGCTACGTGGCCTTGCTGTTGAGTTCGACTTACCGGTCTTCACTGCAACGCAAACGACACGTTCTGGTTTTGGTAACTCGGATGTTGGGCTTGAAGATACGTCCGAGTCTTTTGGACTACCCGCTACCGCTGACTTAATGTTTGCACTTATAGCAACAGAAGAACTAGATGCTGTAGGTCAAGTTATGGTTAAACAGTTAAAGAACCGTTATAATGATGTAAGCACTAATAAGAGATTTGTTATTGGTATTGATAGATCAAGAATGCGATTGATGGATGCTGAAGGTGACCCTACAGGTGGTATGGTTCAAGATGGACCAGTATTTGATAAGACAGTAGCACAAGAAAAATTCAATAATTTTAAAATGGAGTAATGCAATGAGAGTATGGACTGTAGTAACACCTCAACCATCAGGTGAATTGTTAGCAGGTGGATTAAAAGATGCACAAGATATTATTAGTTATTGTGCACGTGTATCTAATCCTGCTAATGAGATGAACACTAAAACTGCCGAGAAACTTATTAGATACCTTATCAAACATAAACATTGGTCTCCATTGGAAATGGTATCTTGTACCTTAGGTATAGAAACTACACGTGATATTGCTAGGCAGTTATTACGGCACCGCTCAATGTCTTTTCAAGAATTCAGTCAAAGGTATGCAGATCCTCAAGATCAAGATGAAGCATTTGTTGTTCGTGAAGCACGTATGCAAGATACTAAGAATAGACAGAATTCTATTCCAAGTACAGATAGAGAACTGGCAAGAGCATGGAGAATGAAACAACACCAAATTATCCATGAAGCAAAGTTAGCTTATAACTGGGCAATTCAAAATGGTATTGCTAAAGAACAAGCACGTTCGGTATTGCCAGAAGGTAATACAGTATCACGTTTGTTTGCTAATGCAACCTTAAGATCATGGATACACTACATTGAATTAAGAACTGGTAATGGAACACAACTTGAACATATAGAATTAGCACGTGAGATTGCTCTAAATATTTCAACCATATTTCCAATGACAAAGGAGTTTATAGCAGATGGGCTGTAAATTAAATACATATTATTCTAAAGACAATAAGGGTAAAGCTGAAGTTCATTTTGATTATAAGAATGAAAGAGCTTATATAAAATACTTTGATAATAATGATGAACTATTTGATACTGAAGATTTTCCTAATAACTCTATTAGATATGTTGAAGATGCAGCTGAAAACTGGTCTTTAGGTATAAAAAAACTTTAAAAAAAGTTAAAATAATGCTTTACATCTGATATTATATGTGCTAATATAATATCAACAGACATAATAAACGAGTAGTGAATATGAAAAATATCTTATCCGGCGCATTTACATTAGCAATGTTACTTGGTCTAGGTTCTTGTATTAGCATATTTAATGGTGAAAGAGCAGAAGCTAAAGAGTGTCTTGCTTTAAATGTTTATCATGAAGCAAGAAATCAAACTATTGATGGACAGTATGCTGTTGCTCACGTAACAATGAATAGAGTTGCTAGTTCAAAACATGCAGATAATATATGTGATGTTGTATATGCCAATAAACAATTCAGCTGGACATGGACACTTGATGATACTACTCCAGATGATAAAAAAGCATATAAACTAGCATATGCTATTGCTATAGAAGTTATGTCTAATAAATCTAATGATAATACTGGTGGAGCAGATCACTACCATGCCGACTATGTAAATCCTTTCTGGGCTAAGGAAGAATTTATGATTAAGACTGCCGAAATTGGCACTCACATTTTTTACAAAGCGAAATGATATGAAAAAGAAAAGATTAAAATTACTTGTTGTAGGTCATGGCAGACACGGGAAAGATACTGTTTGTGAAATACTAAGGGATAATATGGGTTACTCATTTGAGAGTAGTAGTCAATTTTGCTCAAAGAAATTTATCTTTAATAATTTAAAAGATAAGTATGGATATAAATTAGAGGAAGAATGTTATACTGATAGGCATAATCATAGAGCAGAATGGTATGATGCCATATGTGAATATAATGCAGAAGACCCCGCTACACTAGGTCGTGAAATGTTTCATGAGTATGACATCTATTGTGGCCTCAGAAATAAAGCAGAATTCTTTGCTATGAAAAACTCTGGTGTATTTGATTATGCTATTTGGGTTGATAGATCAGATCATCTACCTCCTGAAGCAAAAGATAGTATGAGTATTGAACAATGGATGACCGACTATACTATTGACAATAATCGTACTCTTGAAAGTTTAGAATTCAATACAAAGGTTCTAATGAATCAACTACATTCTCAATTAAAAGATTGGGATCAACATCTCTGGGGTCAAGGAGATATTATGGGAGTAGCAGTGTAACATAAAAGAGACACTAAAATATTAAATAATATATGATTAGCATTTTTAGCCTTTTATATACTATATAATTAGTAAACGTTGAAGCAACGTGAAAACATGCTGGACTTGGGGGCAGTACCCAACTGCTCCACCATAAATTATCGGAGTTATATTATGAGTGATGACTATAATGATTTGGTTAATACCTTTTTAGAAAACGGTGGTAAAATCAAAAAAGGTAAACCTATGAAGCGCACCAAAGGTGTTAGTGTTCAAAAAATGCAGCTGGATGCTCAGACCAAAGGTGATCACAAACAGTGGGAAAATGGTGAAGATAGTTACGAACAATATCGTAATTATTTAAAAAAATGATAATTTATGATGGGGCAGAACTAGGATCGACAGGTGTTGTAGTGAAGTGGAGTTTACCGGATGATCGCGTATAGATCAATAAACTAAATGCAAATGAAAATTTCGCACCATCTGGTTACGCCCTAGCGGCATAACACAGGGGGTTGGCCACTTACCTAGCAACAGAAAAGTGGCACTTTTATTATTATTAACATTCTATGAATAGGAAAAAACTATGAAGATAACTACAATTGCAATTGCCATGACTATGTTGGCATCTACAGTATCAGCAGCAGACCTAGATGTTGGTGGTCAAACCATCTCAGCTGGCGGCGAGCTTGATATGAACTATACAACTGGCACAGAACTATGGGCATTGGATTTTACTCCTAAAGCCGGTCTTAATGCCTTTGGTGTGGACTTCTCAGTGGACACAACACTTGATGTTATGTCTTTGAATGATGCTTCTAAAGAATCATTTACTGGCCTTGACTTTGCTGCTGGTTATACTATTGGTGGCGGGCTTCGCGCTTACACCGAAGTTGGTACAAACTCAGACCTAGAATTTGGTGATGTGACAATGGGCGCTACATTCAACTTCTAATATAAAGTTAAAATTGTTATAGGGTTGCTTACTTAATAAGCACGTGAGGAGCCATGGTTAGCTCCTCTTTTGTTATAAATAGTACAGTAAATATGAAAGGTTTGATATGGATATATTAGATTTGATAGGAGATGTTGGCTTTCCTATTGGTGGTGCTATTGCAGCTGGTGTATTTGTTTTTATTACACTAAAGTTTATTTTAGCTAGTGTTACTGATTCAGTGACAACTTTAAAGAATATAATTGGATCCCTTGATAATAGGGTACAAACAATGAATAATGATTTAGTGAAAATTGATGCTTTACTTAGTTATGCTCTTAATGTTAAACCAAACATTGATCGAATAGCAGCCAACGAAGGTAAGGAAGACGCAAGGAGAGATTAGAATGGATATAACCAAAGCAATAACAGATTACGGATTTCCTATTGTGTCTGCTGTTGGTATGGGCTATTTTATTTTCTTTATATGGAAATGGGTTACAGAAACAATTGATCCAGTCATTGGTGAGACAATGATGACATTAATTAAGTTAGTTGATAGAATCAGAATGCTTGATAATGATATGATTAGATTAAACAGTAAACTTTCCATGGTCCTAGAGCATAGAGGAATGAATAAAGAAGTTGCTGAATTTCAAAGTAAAAGTGAAACATTTAATTCGACAGGTGTTAAAGATGAAGATAAAAAAGTTGAGCTTGAGCCTAATTCTTTTGGTGTTACTCCCAACACAAAGTAATGCTGAATTAGGTTTTAGATTTAAGAATCCATCATTTAGTGGAAATGGGTATTCTAGTCATGTTCTAAGTACAGAACAGTTGCAGTATAACCGAACACAGGATCGTAAAGATAAAGCTGAGTCAGAAGCAAGAAGAATAGAAAGAGAACTAGAAAACACAACACTTAATAAGTTTATTAAAAACCTTGAATCAAGAATTTATGCAACACTAAGTAAACAAATGGTTGATAGTATGTTTACGGATTGCACTGGTAATACTTGTCCAACAACGGGTACTACTGAAATTGAAGGCAGCACTATAGAATGGACTAAAGATCCTATATCTGGTGAGATTACATTAACAATAGCAAATGATGATGGTACTACTACCATAACCATTCCGGGTGAAGGGGAATTTAACTTCTAATGAAATACTCTTTACTTGCCGCAATTATATTATTACTATCAGGCTGTACTGATCCTAACTTAGTTGCGCCGATGAAAGCAAAGCCTATTGTTCAAGTTTCGCCTAATGATATATCCAACTATAAGCAGTTGGATGGTAAGAAGATGACAATTGCTGTATATGGTTTTACTGATAAGACTGGTCAGAGAAAACCAAGTGATACCACTTCTAATCTTAGTAGTGCTGTTACACAAGGCGGCGAAGTATGGGTAATAAAGGCACTACAAGATGTTGGATATGGTACATGGTTTGAGGTAGTTGAAAGAGTAGGTTTAGATAATCTAGTTAAAGAAAGACAATTGGTTAGAAATACCAGAGAAATATATGAAAAGAAATTGGCTAAAGGTCCTACACCTTTAAAGCCTATGGTATTTGCAGGTTTAATATTAGAAGGTGGAATAGTAGGATACGACTCAAGTGTTGCAACAGGCGGAACTGGAGCTAGGTATTTGGGCATTGGGGCTCAGATGGATTATAGAGTCGATACAGTGACTGTTGTTATGCGGCTAGTAAGTGTCAGTACAGGTAAAGTATTACTAAGTGTTGCCACAGAAAAGACCATAGCAAGTCATAGAAGCGGTGCTGATGTATTTAGATTTTTAGATATGGGCACTAAACTTATAGAAGCAGAAACTGGCTACAGCGTGAATGAGCCAGTTAATTATGCAGTTAGATCAGCAATTGAAGCTGGCGTTATTGAATTGATTAATGAAGGAGAATCAAAACAATTCTGGACATTCTTAGAGGATCCTAAGAACGGCGGATAAAGGAAAGACACATGAGAAATCTTACAAAGACTATCATTATAGGTACTGCTCTTATGGTAGTACCAGTAACAGTGATGAACGCAAACGACATATATATTCAGCAAGTTGGTGATACACTTGACTTAGATATTGTGCAAGATGGCCAAAACAATAGTATTGGTACATCTCCTGGCATGGGTAATCAAGATGCGATATTAGGTTCTGCGGGTAATGCATCTGACAATATGACGTTCAGCATAACTCAAACTGGTAATCAGAACAAAATCACTGCTCAAATATTAGGTAGCACTTACACAGGTACTTGGACATTCACTGGTGATAATAATGAAGTTGATTTACTATGTTCTAGCACTGCTGCAGCTAACTGTGGTAACGTGACTTTAAACATTGCAGCAACTGGTGATAATCAAGATTACACAATCAATATTGGTGAAACAACAGATGCTGGTTCTGCTACCATTAACTTTACTATTACTGATGATGATAATATTATCACTACAGATGTAAATGGTACGAGTGCTGATATCACAGTTGTTATTGATGGAAGCACTAGCTTAGAAACAATTGATAGTACATTGGATATTGATGTTACCGGCAATGGTGATCTTAACGGGCATACAATTAACTTTGATGCTACAGGTAGAGGCCATACAGTTAAGTTTGATCAAAGCGGCATATATGATAATACAATAGACTTAACCACAAGTGGTGATAATCAAAATATTAATATTACACAGTCCGACTAATGATTAGGCTTTTATTATTATTATTTATAGCCTCTCCGACATATGCTAATATCGGAGAGGTTACACAATTTAAGGGTTCGGGTGATGCTGCAATTGAAAGAAACAATGATTCAATTCCTGTTGATAACGGCGTCGGTATTGAAATGCTGGATACTGCTATCACTACCAACAGTTCTATGCGTATTGATTTCATTGACGATACACGGGTTGATATAACTAAACATTCACGGTTAGTTATAGATGACTTTGTGTATGATCCAAACACTGGTACAGGTTCATTAGGGCTTAAAGCTAGTCTTGGTACTGTAAGATATGCATCTGGTCAGATAGCAAAGAATAGTAGACAACGAGTTAGAATAAGAACACCATCTGCAACTATTGGTGTACGTGGTACAGACTTTGTTATGGTTATAGACGAAGCTGGCGGAAGTATGATAACTCTATTACCAAGTTGTGATACATCTGGTATGTGTTATACAGGAGAGATAAGAGTAGAGACAGACGCTGGTTTTGTAATTCTCAATCAAGCCTTCCAAGCAACCATTGCTTCAAATTCAATGTCTCCTCCCACAAAACCTTTACTATTAGACTTAGATGAATCAATGATAAACTCATTATTGATACTACGCAAAAAGAATCCTTATTATGTAGAAGAAGCTCAGATAATAAAAAGAAAACAAGCAGACGCAGATTTTCTTGGATTAGATTTTTTACAATATGAAGGTCTTGATTATGATGCACTAGTTGACTCTATCGAAGGCATATGGATTACAACATTAAGTGAAACAGATAATCTATTACAAGATTTATTATATGATATGCTAGATCAACTTAATACTGCACTCATGGCTTTCTTTCAAGATGAACTAGCAATGCAAAATGCATTATTACTAAAAAGAGAAGCAAATATATATGGTTATGATCCACTAACAGGAATAGGTCTACTAAACGAAACTCCTAATTGGGTATTCTCGCGAAGAGATGATAATGAAGGAAACTTTGTGCAGTTAAGATTAAATCAGGGTTATGGTTATACTATAGACCTCAAACAGGGGGACTGGGAGATTTATGGATATAAGTTGGGCGAAAGCACTAATAATAGCATCAACATTATCCAGCAGTAACTGTTGGGCAAATGAGGTTTATGTGAGGCAAGTTGGTGATAATACAGACATGACTATTATTCAAGATGGTGCTAACAACAAGATAACTGGTTCGGGCGGTAAAGCTCAAGTAAGTGGTAACAACACAAGCACTACATATGCGCAAACAGGTGACAATAATTACGTGTGGGCGTGGATGAGTTCTGGTAATGGAATAAACAATGTGTCGCAAACAGGCGATAACAACTCAGCAAGTTTAGATTGCCATGGTAATAATTGTGTTATTGATATTGAACAAAATGGCAACTATAACTATGCAAATGCCGAACTAGGTAATGGTGGTGATAATGATCAAACTATTATCATTGATCAAGATGGTAACTATAACTTTGCAAAAGTAGAAGCAAACGGTGATGATAATACTATTACTGTAGACCAAGATGGCAACAATCATATAGTACACGGGTACGGTAATACACCAATAACTGGTGATAGAAATAACATTACACTTGTACAAGATGGATCACAATACAATCAAGCTCAGGCGAAGGTTGTTGGAAATGATAATACAATAGATGGATATCAAGGTGGACAATATAACTTTGGTAGACTGGTACTAACAGGTGACGACCATGATGTGACGAGTTCACAGGAAGGTACTGGATCTCATAGTATGACTTTAGACCTTACTAATGGTGGTGGGGCATATACTGTAAATACAATACAAGACAGCTCAACTGGCCAAACATATTCAATGACCGGCACATGCACTAATTCAAGTGGATGTGGAATAACAGTAACACAATATTGAGGATATAATGAAAAGATTATTAAGCCCATGGTGGGCACTACTCACACTAGCAGCTTTAACATATATGTTTGCTACTCCATCTAACTTTATTCAAAGTGTTAAATTAAATTACTTTGATACTCTTATTGTTAATCAAGAGCCTGTTGAGAATAACATATACGTTGCAGAGATAGATGAAGCAGCATTAGAGAAGTATGGTCAATATCCTTTTCCAAGAAACATATATGCAAATATTATTAAAGACATATATGATCGTGGTGCTGGATTAGTTGTATGGAATATAATGATGCCAGAACCAGATCGTTTTGGTGGTGATACTGTTTTAGGTAATGTATTATATGACTATCCAGTTGTAGTAGCAACAAGACCATCTAATAAGAGTGTTAATGAAGCTATCAATCCTGGGGCTGCTATTATCAATCCAGAATACTTAGATATGCTGTTACCGTATGATGGAATTATAGCCAACATATCTGATGTAGAATTTAATGCAGTAGGATCTGGTATAGTAAGCACAGAGCCAGAAATAGATGGTGTAGTTAGAAGGATGCCTACTGTAGCTGTTGTAGATGGAGTATTATATCCTTCATTGGCATTAGAGACATTAAGAGTAGTTGCTGGTGATATATCTTTTCAAATTAAACTACAACCTAATGGTGTAGAGAAAATGAGAATACCTCAGTTTGGTATTATCCCAACAGATAATGAAGGACGTGTATGGATTGATTGGTCACAGAAATCTAAGAATGTATCTGTAGCAAACATGCCAGATGACTTTGCTGGAGCGGTTGTTATAGTAGATGTGACTGCAGCAGGTATTGCTAACCCAGCACCTACTGCTATTGGATCAGTCTTTGCTGGACAGACTCAAGCGGCTGTACTTGGAACAATGTTTGCTGGTACTAATATACAAAGACCAGATTGGGCAAGTGCTATAGAATTATTATCATTGGTTGTTGGTAGTTTACTGTTGATCATTTTAAGCAGATGGATGATAGTAGGTCTAATAACAACTGTGGCTCTTATCGGATCTATAGTACCATATTCAATGTATGCGTATGCTACAGATAAGTTTCTTTTAGATGTTACAGCACCTACTATCACATTTGTTATCATAGCATTGCAAGTATATGGTATTAAGTTTGTTAGAGAGTTCTTAGAGAAGCAAGCAATCAAGAAACAATTTGCTGGTTATGCATCAGCAGAAGTTGTAGAGATATTACAGAAGAATCCAAAATTAATTAAAGAAGGTCAGAAGAAAGAGGTATCTATTGTATTCTCAGACCTTAGAGGTTTCACCCCATTGGGTGAATCGTTCGGAGATGATGTTAAAGGCTTGACAACAGTGATGAACAATTATATGGATGCAATAACAAAACCTGTGCTAGATGCAGACGGAATGATTATTAAATATATTGGTGATGCATCAATGCACATACACAACGCTCCAATCAATGATCCGCAACATCCTAAGACAGCGGTTCAGGTTGGACTCAACATGCTAAAAGCAGTGGAGAAATTTAATGAAAAACTTATGGAACAAGGTAAACCGAAAGTTGGTATGGGTGCCGGTATTAATACTGGGCTTGGTTATATTGGAGAGATGGGTTCTACATCCAGACACTCCTATGATATCCTCGGAGACGCCGTCAGTACAGCCGCTAGACTAGAAAGCGCCTGTAAGGGGTATGGGGTTCTATTAATTGTAGGACCCCATACTTACGATAAAACAGAAGATGATTTCTTCTATTTAAAATTGGATAATCTTGCTGTTAAAGGTAAAACAGTTGGATTAGAAATATATACGGTACTAGACATAGACCGTAATAAACATGGCGTAGATATGCTCAATCATAACACCATGCATAACTTCTATAGAACACAACACTTTGATCAAGCTATTGTTATCTGCGAACAACTAAAAGGCTGCTTTGAAGGTAAGATGGATGAATATTATGATATATGGATTGATCGTTGTGAGTATATGAAGAAACAAGATTTGTCTTACGATTGGGATGGAATCTTTAGGGCAACCTCAAAATAGATTTTAAAAATTTGTTATCTGTACATGCTTTTCAAATGACGGGAAGGACCATAAGTCATCAAGGTTTCCCTTACGGTGACTTTCTATTAGTATATCTCTGTTTAAGACATCTGGATGTGTTTTTCTGTCCATATTAGAATTTGGATAACCGATCCCAACAATACACTTTGCAAATGTGTTTTTAATACCTAATACATCACCTTCTCTAAATGCAGAACAACAGCCTGTTCTATATCCTAATAAATTGGCTGTAAGTAATAATTGACCTATAGCTATTCCTGTACCAATATCCATTATTCTATTTTTAACTATATGGGTATACAGATCCTCTTTATGGGTCTCATCATCAACAATCAGGTGAGTTCTTGCTCTGGCTTTAGATTGATCCCAATCATCACAGAAAGCTATTATTAAATTTGCATTTAGCTGAGAATTGGTTACACAGTATTCATCTGGAGTATCTCCATTACTACTTATAGGAACACTATCATCAGCTACAGAGAAGTATTTTGTTCTGCTATACACTTCCTCTATTTTAGACTGGTTAGAAGACCAATATATTTTGTAATTAGTTTCATTCTGTTTTGTAGGTGCATATCGAATAGAGGAGAGCATCAAATCAATGTCTTCTTGTGGAATGTTTATATCACGTTTCCAGTTTCTTTGACATGGATTAGTGTTTTTTATAGCTGAGAGAAGCTCATCTTTATCCATTATATTCCTCTTTATTTAACTTATTTAGTGTATCTTTTATGTTACACTTTAGCGTTATTTTAAAATTAATTGTAAAAAAAGCAAATTAGTTGTTTACATCTATATCTATATGTGTTATATTAGTTATAGAAACAATAACTAAGGAATTACATTATGAAATATTCAGTTTACCAAATCACTCTTTCTAACTCAGACATTGCTGCTGTGAATGCAGAGCAACCTAATTCAGCATATAAAGCTAAAAGAGATATGCAGTTTGACTTTGATGGATCAGGCATTGCTAATATAGCAGACGATGCTTGGACTGATGGTCATTATGGCAAAGTTTGTATGATCGAAGCTAATGATTTGGATCAAGTATTCCATATCGGTAATGTTGGCCCTGAGTCAGCTATCGACCGTGGTCCTCATAACACTCGTATGGCTTCTATCTCAATCGGTGATATCATCGAAGATGATACAGGTACTAGGTTTGTTGTTTCTAACTTTGGCTTTAAGGAGGTAGCGTAATATGCGTATTAAAGGTGCAACTACTGTTTTAAATAAACAGTGCGAATTTCTTGGAATGAACTTTGATCAACTTATCGAATTCATTGAACGTGCTCCTGGAGCACAAACTGATGCAACTATCAGGGCTTATAAAGTTTATAAACTCTGGTCACGCAGAGAGGAGTATTCATAATGTATACTTACACAACTGATTTATTTTCTGATCTTCATAAAGATGTTTATGGATATCGCCCTCGTGGTGAGGCTATGGAAGATTGGAACTCTCGTACTCCTCGTCAAAAGAATGAGTTATATAATGCTCTTTGTGATGAGCTTGAAGCAGTTACTCAAGATGATGAGCGGCGTGCTGTTCGTAATGTTTTTGAGTTCACTGGTGAGATACTTGATATGATTGAGCTAGGTGCTAATGATAGAGAAACTGCTCTGCGTTGGATGACTCAAGAGGATAAGTTTTATTCTGAGCAATGTGTATCTCACTGGGTCTGGTCTCGTGGTATTTTGTTTACTGACTATGGTAAGCAGTTGGTTAAAGACCTTATGAACATTGTCGAAATAAAGGCAAATTAAATTGAAAAAAGATCAAATTAGGTGTTTACATATCATTTTAGATGTGCTATAATACTTATATCAAATAACGGAGATACATTATGATTATAGTAAAAGACATTCAAGACGCTCTAACTTTAGAGGATCTTATTCAAGGAGTTATTCGAAGAGCTGATGGCTGCTCTAAGGAGCACGTATTAATTGAACTTGATATGATCTGCACTACTCTTAAACAAAATGTAACTCGCATTGAAAGCGAAATGGAAAAGGAAATTATATAATGTCACACGAAGTAGAAATGGTTGATGGTGTAGCTCAAATGGCTTTTGTTGGAGAAACACCATGGCACGGATTAGGTACTCAGGTATCTAATGAATTAAGCCCTGTTCAGATGATGCAAAAAGCAGGTCTTGATTGGGAAGTTAAGAAGCATGATTCATATGTTCTTGTTGGTGATAAAGCAATCAAGACTGGTCAACAATCTCTTATCCGCTCATCAGATAACTCTGTACTAACAAATGTTGGCAAAGGTTGGAACCCAGTGCAGAATGAAACTGCATTTGAATTCTTTGCAGAATATGTTGCAGCAGGCGATATGGAAATGCATACAGCTGGATCACTTAAAGGTGGCCAACAGGTATGGGCACTAGCTAAAGTTAAAGAATCATTTGACGTATTTGGTGATGATCAAGTTGATTCATACCTTTTATTCTCTAATCCTCACCAGTATGGCAAATCTATTAATGTCAGATTTACTCCTGTGCGTGTTGTATGTAATAATACACTTACAATGAGCCTAGACAATAAAGCTGATCGTGCTATTGCTGTAGGTCACCGTCGTGAGTTTAATCCTGATATGGTTAAAGAGCAATTAGGAATTGCACACGAGAAGTTTGCAAAGTATAAAGAAATGGCACAATTTATTGGATCACGCCGCTTCGATATAAAGGATTTGCTAAATTACTACAATGAAGTATTTCCTCATACTCACACACCTAACAAGGTATCTGAAGTAAATACAAAAGAGGAAATGTCTCGTACAGCTCAGTTATGCTTAGAGAACCTAGAAACTCAACCTGGTGCTAACTATGCAGAGGGTACTTGGTGGCAAGCTTTTAATTCTGTAACTTATGTTACAGATCACTTACAAGGTCGCAATGCAGAGAATAGATTACACAGCCAGTGGTTCGGAACTAACCAGTTGCGTAAAGTAAAAGCAGCAGAGCAAGCAGTTAAGTTTGCCCTAGCTGCCTAGGATCTTTTATATATAATCAAAGACAGGTGGTAAAAGCCTGTCTTTTTTTAATTGTGAGCGACGGGGTAAAGCCGTCAAGCAAAGGAGAAACTTATGGACGCACTCACGTTATGGTCCCTTGTGGGCTTTTTGTTAGCTGCATATGCAGTTATAGCAAACGATTCAGTACAAACTCTCGGTACATGGATGGCATCAAACAATGAGAGATTTAGTTACAAAATATTATGGTTATCAGCATCAGGTGTTCTATTAGCAACACTATGGTATGGTTGGGTTGTAAATGGTGGAGACATCAGTTACGGCAGACTTAATAAGATTCCATGGCAAGAAGTACAATGGTATCACGCAGCCGCTCCGGCTATCTTAGTTGCATTAACACGATTAGGTGTTCCTGTATCTACATCATTCTTAGTCTTATCAGTATTCGCAAGTACATTTGTTCTTGAGAAAATGCTTATGAAGTCTATTATGGGGTATGGAGTTGCTGCAGCATTTGCATATATGATATGGTTCGCTATTCACAAATATGCAGGTAAGTGGTTTGATGAAACTCAACCAGTAAGTGAAAACCATAAACGTGCTTGGAGAATTGCACAATGGTTTGCTACTGGTGGTTTATGGTGGACTTGGTTGTCACACGATATGGCAAACATTGCTGTATTCTTACCAAGGGTTATTCCAGTTGATCTAATGATTATGATATCTGTAGTATTTGTTGTTGGTCTATTCTTTATGTTTAGAGAACGTGGTGGTAAGATCCAACAGATTGTTTTAGAAAAACATAATACAAAATATGTTCGATCAGCTACTCTGATTGACCTATTCTACTGGTTATGTTTATACTTCTTTAAAGAACTAAACGATATTCCAATGTCTACTACGTGGGTATTTGTAGGTCTATTAGCAGGGCGAGAACTTGCTATGGCTACTTACTTTGGTAAGAAGGAAAACAAAGAGTGTATTTCCATTGGTCGCAAAGGACTTTGGTAAGATGATGGTGGGTCTTGGAGCTTCTGTTGCTCTGGTTCTTCTTGTTCACTATGTAATAGCCTAATAAAAAGTAAAATAATTACAAAAGGGGGGTTTACAGCCTCCCTTTTTTATTATATAATATATAATATATTTTAAAGGAACCTAGATTATGAAACTTATTAATGATAAACAAGACCCTGATCTGTATGCTGCAGATGTAAGCGAAGCTGAATACACTAGTCTAAAGAAAACTATCAAGTCATTAAACATAGATTTGATGGATGACGGGCTAGAACAGTATCAATTCAGAGCAGAATGGGATGGAAATAAGGCTTACATACGGCGCATTGGTTAATCATTTTGTTATAAATACTATCAAATAGTTAATTTAATGGGTATAAGGTATGAAAAGTTTTAAGAATTATATTACTGAAGCTGGTCAAAGTGCCGAGAGACAAGAGAATGGCTTTGTGGATGCTATTAATAATGCCTTTATTTTAATAAACAAAGGTATTACAGTAAAGACAAAAGATTTAACTATTAAAGATATAGTTAAAGCTGAAAAGTATTCTGGACGAAGTAAAGCAGGTACTGAACCCTATACTGATGTTATTATAACAACAAGTAAGGGAAAGAAATATAATCTTTCTATGAAAGGTACTACAGCACCATCCCTAGCGGGTGGTGGACTCGCTGGTATTGAATTAGTTCTGCCTGGCATTGGTCGTCAGTTTATGGATGCCGCACTTAAACATCACAAAAAGAAACTAAAAATTGGTGATAAAGTCCCTGACTTATTTGCTAAACTAAATGATAAGGATAAAATGAAACTTGTCATAGGTAGTACAGCTATGGGCGGACCTATTCATTACATGTATATTGGTCCAATGGATGTTAAAGCACAATATAATATTAAAACAAATGTATTAGATTTAAATGGTAAGATTACTGATGCTAAGAGATATTCAAATGATCACGATTTATATTTTAGATTAAGAGCACGTAGGGAAGATCAGACATTTGATCCAATGAAGAAAGATCGAGCTGGTATACCAACTGTTTATGGTAAATCACCATCACGTGGCGACGGAAAAGGTAGAATTGTTATAACAGATCGTTCTGCAAAAACAAGAGATGTTATAACTTTTTAATAAGTAAGGAAACTAAATGGCTTGGGTAGCAATTACAAATAATCCGAATTGGCAATACAATAACTCGCCAGAAGATCCTGGTGCAGGTAGTCCTCTTCGCGCTTTATGGTTAAAACAAACTAATGGTATTAGAACGATTGGTTCTGGCGCAGGTGCTCATCAAGTATATTCTGAAGTTCGTAGAGTTGGTGACACTACTAATAGATCCAGAGGAGAATTAAGTAAATCATATTGGGATGCAAGAGAAGGTACACTGTCTTCTTACGCAGTAAACAACTTTGATCCAAAACTAGTTTTTGATTTTACTGGAAATGTATTTAAGACAGGTGGTGGTATTAGTACATTCAGTAACAGTATTACTCATGCTCGCGCAGGACAAGCTACGATGGTAGACTCAGATGGTCTTCTCAAATGGGCGCCACATAACTTGCTGACCCACAGTGGTGACTTAACTAATTCTGGGTGGACTAATAGTAACCTGACAGTAACGACTGGTCAGAATGACTTTGAGGGCAACCCAACAGCCTTCAAGATGACACCTACTGCTAGTAGTGGTGTTCACAGGCTCTATAAAACCACAGCCAACAGCAATCTTGTTAATGGCATACTTATGACAGTAACTATAGAAGTAAAGGCAGATGGTTATAATTTCTTCTCGGTTGCCGTACAGAACACTAGATATGCGATTATCAATCTGTCAGACGGGACTGTTTCTTTAGATGTTGGCTCCGTATCACCGACAGTAACAAGTTTGGGTAATGGTTGGTACAGGTGTTCAATAACCTCTTCTGCTGGGACACAAGAAGTCTTTTCGGTAGGGGAAACGTTCCAAAATGCCACATTCGGTTCATCGACCTTTACAGGGGATGGTACGTCTGGGGTTCTAATGGCCTATCCACACGCCTACCGCAGTGGCGTATTAGGTGGAATGGTAAACAACTCAGCAACAGGCAACAGCTACGTCCCAACAACAAGTTCTGCTGTTTACCTACCTCGTGTAGGACATCACATCTACAATGGCTCTGCTTGGGTTAACGAAGGCATCCTCCATGAGAGTGAAGCTAGGACTAACCTTGTGACTAACTCTGGTAATCTTAGCAATGGGTTTGCACCGTACAACACTCAACTAGTTTCAAGTGGGGTTACTGTGCCTGACGGTAGCACCGACGCCTACCTCTTGTATCCTAATAGCTCTGGCGTATCTAGGTTTATCTACTCCCAAACTCTGACTCAGGGTGCAACACAAACAAGTAGTATTTACATGAAGGCCAGTGGTGTTACTACGGGTTTATTTTATAGCTCCGATGGTGGAGGTCTTAGTGCATCGGGCTTGGCTTGGTTTGACCTGAGTGCTGGAACTGTTGGCACCGTTGTGTCAGGGTACACTGCCACTATAGAAGACGTAGGCAATGGTTGGTATAGATGTTCAGTTTCAGGTGTTACCTTAACTAACAGATACCTTACATTCGGAGTAGCCGATGCTGATAACAGCACCACTGTTACTAAAAGCGGCACAGACGGAATACTATTATGGGGCGCACAAGCAGAAACTGGCTCAACCCCATCAAGCTACATCCCAACATCGGGTTCAGCAGTAACAAGGGCGGCTGAGACACTAACAGTCCCTGCGGCTAATCTGCCTTATAGTTCTACTAATATGTCTATTCAGATAGACGGTAAGATGACTTATGCTGATAGAAGTAGATTTAACGAAGTGGTTTTCACAAGCTGGGTGAGTTCTAGTACAGACCTCATGCAAAATGGTATGCACACATTTTCAACTAAGACTGGACAGCTCTTTTTCACTCAAAAATCATCAGGTGTAGATGATACTATTTTTACTAGTAATAATTACTTTAATCCCCAGAGTAACCTACCATTTAACATTGCTACTCGACACGGCTCTACTTTTATCAACAGTGCAATCAATGGTACAGCACTTACAGCCAACACAACCCCTACGTCACTCCCTGACTTGTCCTCTACTGACTTAGAACTTAGTAGCTCCTTCATGGGTACAATAGGTAAATTCAGAATGTGGGATGACGACTTAACAGACGCAGGTATAGTTGAAGCAACAGAACCATCCACAGAACCATCATTACAATTAACATTCGATGGTTCATCCACAAACAGTTTCACAGTATTAGATTGGAGTGAATAATATGGGTACTAAGAATTTAAATAGTGCAACAAACTTAATAACATTCACCAGAGCATCAGGTGGTACAGCTTTAAGGAAAATTAGCTACGGTAACGAGTTAGTTACTAATGGTACTTTTGATACTGATTTATCTGGTTGGACTGCAAACTCATTTGCAACTTTATCTTTGTCTTCGGGCAGTATTCGTGTCGAAAACAATTCAAACAATCTAGGTTTAGCCATTCAAGAAATAGACCTTGAAGCAGGAAAGACATATCATTTTTCTACAAACCTTATTGCAATTAATGATTTGCTTGCACAGTTTACGGTAAATACATCTACTAATTACTCAACTAATGTTGCTGGTTTAACGAATAGCTCAACTACTGGAACTAAAACTTTCAACTACACTCCGTCATCCAGTGGAACTTATTATATTATTCTGGCGCATCGTGGCGGAAATATATTAGGTAAATATGCAGAATTCGACAACGTATCTGTCAAAGAAGTCCTATACGATCAACCTGATGGCACACTACAGTTATTCAACAGCCCAGCTAACGTACCTCGTATTGAGTACGATGCTACTGGTGCAGTCAAAGGCTTACTGATTGAAGAAGCTAGGACTAACACAATATCAACTAGTGAGGTAGCACCGACTGCTTACTCTGGTGGTATCACTAAGTCTGTAGATAGCTCTGTAGTCTCTCCAGCAGGAGGTAACAACGTTGAAAAGTTCACATTATCAAGTGTAAATTCACAACACTATTTTGGAAACCATAACAACATTTCCGCAAGTTCAGGTTATTCAACTTACTCAATCTTTGCTAAAGCTTCAGGCCACAATCTTATTAGGTTGCGTATGAAAAATACAGTTGGCCTTTTCTATTGTGACTATAATTTAGCTACTGGTCAAAAACAGGTTAATTCTTCAGCTCACAGCAGTGTTACAGGTGCTATAGAATCCATGGGTAACGGATGGTGGCGTTGTTCAATGACATACGCATCAGAAAAGACAAATCCCTACGCCACTGTATTTCTTATAAATGCTATGGATGCATCACTGTCTAATTCCTTTCTAGGAGATGGTACATCAGGTGTTTACGTGTGGGGTTCACAATATGAAGCTGGCGCATTCCCTACGTCCTACATCCCAACATCAGGTAGCACAGCTACTAGGGCGGCAGATTTTGCCCAAATCCCTACGAGTGCCTTTGGTTATAACAACGATAAGGGTAGCTTAGTTATTGATGTCTTAATGCCTGATGTAGATCAGTTTATGATACTAACTTACTTTAACACAACTTCTTACCATAACTCCCGTGGGTTCGTTAAAAGCAACTCCCCATCGAATGGGATTGGCAACTTTTACTCCTATCGCATATTCGATGGTGCATCAACACTTCTACCACTCGGCGCACAAACCCAAGCTGAGCGCACAAAGCTAGGCTTGTCTTATGGAGATAGCGAAAGGGCTGTCAGAGATGGCGGTACAGCTATCTCTGGGACTAGTCGCTCTCCAAACCCAACTCGTTTGTTCTTAGGGGGTAGAGATACTGGCTTGCAAAGCCAGTGCTGGATTAAGTCCATCAAATACTACCCACGTCAACTAACCGATACACAGCTACAGGAGCTAACAACATGAGCGAAGAATTAGAAACAATAAAGATTGACTTTTATTTAAAGTTAACAAACGAAGCCGCAATGACTACAGTATTATCAGACTTCTATACACAAGACACTGAAACTACAGTAAACGAGGATACAGGCGAGGAGACCACTACAAACGTAGGTGATCCTTACTTAGTACCTAACACATCTAACTATGCTATTGATGTTGTGGGAACACTAAGTGAACCTACAGGCAATACACTGACAGATGATAATGACATGGAGTATCCTGAGATGCAAGCCTTAGATGGTTGGCATGTGAATATCCGTTTAGTAGGTGATGAAGTTAGAGCAGCAGTAGAAGCACTAGATGAAACACACGGTGTTACTCCAAGTGCACCACAAAGAATTTGGTTATAAAATAATTAAATTTAACACTTTACTTATTAAAACAAATATGGTATAATCAAGTATGATAACATTTAAAGATACATTAACAGAACAGAAGAACACACACATGACACACATTGAGGATAAGGTTCTCTATGGTGGCGTTAAGGGTACACGTGAAGCTATACTAGCTTTGCGTGAACTACGTGATATGCTAAAAGGTTCTCATAGCGGATCAGTATCCGTTAAATGGGATGGAGCACCTGCTATCTTTGCTGGAGAAGATCCATCTGACGGCAAATTCTTTGTTGCTAAGAAAGGTATCTTTAATAAGAACCCTAAAATTTATAAAACTGCAGCAGAAGTTGATGAAGATACATCAGGCGATCTTGCTGATAAATTAAAAGACGCACTTGAATACTTACCAGAACTTGGTATTAAAGGTGTAATCCAAGGAGATTTTCTATATAGTTCTGGAGACATTAATAAGGAGACAATTGATGGGGACAAATACATTACTTTCCACCCTAATACTATTGTTTATGCTGTGCCTAGTAATGGTGCAGCCGCACGAGATATCCAAAAATCAAGAATTGGCATTGTCTGGCACACAACATATAAGGGTAAAACATTTGAAGACATGAAGGCATCATATGGTGTCGATACAAATAAGTTTAAAAAATCTAAAAATGTATGGTCACAAGATGCTATGTTAAGAGATATGACTAATGTAACTATGTCTGCAAAGGATACTAAAGATGTTACCAAACTACTTAGTGACTGCGGTAAACTATTTACGACAATCTCAGGAACAACACTTAGACAACTGGAAGCAAATCAATTACTTGCACAACATATCGAACAATATAACAACACGTTTGTCCGTAAAGGTCAAGTTATTAAAGATACAACAAAACACACTGCTGGTCTCATTCGTTGGATCGACAACAGATATAAAGCAGAAAAAGCAAAGATGAAGACTGATAGAGGTAAAGCATCACGACAGAAAAAGCTTGATGATCTACTTGCATTCTTCTCTCCTAGTAATAGAATTAACTTGATTCGTATGTTCGAGTTACAAAAACTTATTGTACTAGCTAAATTAAAACTTATAAATAGTCTTAATAAACTAAGTAATACTAAAACCTTTGTTAAAACTAAGAATGGTTATACAACCACTGGTGAAGAAGGTTATGTAGCAATTGATAAACTTGGCGGTGATGCTGTGAAAATAGTTGATCGTATGGAATTTTCATACAACAACTTTTCACCTGATATATTAAAAGGATGGGACAAACCAGGAAGATGAGTAAAGAAATGAAATCATTTAATACATTCGTACCAGTAAATGAAGCAAAAGCTTTTGATCTGGATAAACTTAAAAAGGCATATTCTAGTATGCCAGATAGACTTTCACTTGATAAGTCACGTGAATTAAGTAAAGTTGTTAATAAATTTAGTAAAGACGAATTACTTCAGGTAAGAAAAGCTGATATAAAATGGCTATCAAGTATGGCAACTACTGCTCTAATTAGTAAGCATAAAATGACTGCTGCAGACTTGAGGAAAAAATAATGAAATCTTTTAAGTCATTCCGATTAGACGAAGCATTTGGTAGAGCAAGATTTAATCAACAGCTAAAGAAAAAAGGCATTGATGTAAACAAGCAACATAGTAGTAATGTTAAAGATGCTGCAGCCGCTAAGAAAAGAGCATCTGCTGCTTCTAAAGATCATACTGCATTCCGTAAGAAATATCCAAATATTAAGTTTGATGAAAAAGCCGAAGATCCAGATATTAAGGATCGTGACGGAGCACAGCCAGCTGCATATCACAAAGGTCTTTCTAAGTCAACTAAAGTAAAACGTGATGCTCAGTTTAAGAAGCAAGCTAAAATGGCAGATGATAATCCTGATGCTTATAAGCCAGCTCCTGGGGATGCTACAGCTAAGACAAAGACATCTAAGCATACAAAAAAGTATAAACAGATGTTTGGTGAAGATGCTAAAACTGGTTTGGCTAAGAAGGCTGAGAAGTCTGGTATGCCAATTGGTATATTACGCAAAGTATATAACCGTGGTGTTGCTGCATGGAAAACAGGACATAGGCCAGGGACTACACCAGAACAATGGGGTTACGCAAGAGTTAATTCCTTTATAACTAAATCCTCTGGTACTTGGGGTAAAGCAGATAAAGACCTAGCAGCAAAGGTTAGAAAATAATGAAATCATTTAATTTATTTACTGAAGGTTATAATCCTTCGGAGCATGAAGAAGGTAAACCGGCTACTGTAGCTCGTGCTAAGGCTTTAACACCAGGGCAAGAACCTGTTGATGAAGTATTAAGTATTAAGCAAAGACGTGATCGTGGTATATCTGCTCGTAAGAATAAAACTAAAATGGCAATGGGTAGACGTAAAGCTGCTAATAAAATTGCTTCTCCAGATAAACTAAAGAAACGTGCTCAAAGACAAGCTAGAACAGCTATGGCTGACAAGCTGGCTAAAGATCAACCTAAGGGTAAAATGACTGCAGCACGTAAATCAGAGATTGAGAAGCGTTTAAGCAAGATGAAACCACGTATAAATAATATAGCAAAGCGTATGTTAAAAGATGTTCGTAAAGCAGAAATAGCAAGAAAACGTGGAAAGTAATACTTATGGGAATCCCATCATTTAGCCAGTATCTAGTTGAAGAGGAACAAGCAGTTTATTTTACTTTTGGTAGAATGAATCCTCCAACTATTGGTCATGAAAAACTATTGAACACACTAGCTAAACAGGCTGGTAGAAATCCGTATAGGATTTATCTATCTCAATCAACAGATAAGAGTAAAAATCCTTTACAGTACAACGATAAGATTAAATATGCAAGGAAGATGTTTCCTAAGCACGCACGTCAGATCCTTATTAATAAAAAGGTTAAAACATTTATAGATGCAGCAACAACATTATATGACGAGGGTTTTAAATCAGTCGTAATGGTTGTTGGATCAGATCGTGTTAATGAATTTGATATTCTTTTAAATAAGTATAATGGTTCAAAAGGTAGACATGGTTTCTTTAACTTTAAAAGTATTAAAGTGATATCTGCTGGTGAAAGAGACCCAGATGCAGATGGTGCTACTGGAGCATCTGCTAGTAAACAGAGAGCAGCTGCTAAAGCTAATGACTTTACATCATTTTCTCAAGGCTTACCTAAACCATTATCCAATTCTGATGCAAAGAAACTCTTTAATGATATCCGTAGTGCTATGGGAATCAAAGAGGAAGCATCATTTTATCATCACGTTGAATTAAAATCAGTATCAGAAGAACGTGAAGCATTTGTAAATGGAGATTTATTCTCCTTAGGCGAATCAGTTATAATAAAGAGTACAGACGAAGTTGGTACTATTTGTATGCTAGGTGCTAACTATGTTATTGTAGAGACACCTAACCGTAAAACAAGACAGTGGCTTGAATCAGTAGAAAAGATTGAAGAAGGTAATGGTCTTTGGGCAAACATCCGTGCTAAGAAAGCACGTGGTGAAAAGATGAGAAAAAAAGGTGCTAAAGGTGCTCCTACAGATGCTCAGATTAAACACGCTCAAAGTACAAGTGAAAAGAAAAACGAAGAAACAAAATATTCATTTGTAAGCTACATTAAGGACCAGAGTTAATGCTTAATTTTAAAAAATTTATTTCTGAAGAAAATTTGGAAGAACGTGGTGCTGATGGTAAAGGTCACTATAGATCAACTGAGAAAGGCGCAGGCTTAACTCAAAAAGGCAGAGATGCTATTAATAGAAAAACTGGTAGCAACCTAAAGGCTCCAGTTACAGGTAAAGCTAAAGCTGGTAGTAAAGCAGCTGGACGTAGGAAATCATTCTGTGCTCGTATGGGCGGAATGAAAGGACCTATGAAAGATGAAAAAGGGAGACCTACTCGTAAGGCCATGTCTCTCAGAAGATGGAAGTGTTAAGTTATGGCTACAGATGTCGACTGGAAGAAACGGTTAGACCGGATCGAGGAAAAGATGGATAAGATGAGTGAAGTCTTAATCTCACTTGCTCGCTTTGAAGAAAAGATGGATGCTTATAACGAGTACCGTGAGAGATCATGGGATCGTATGAATAAGTTTTCGGAGAAACTAGATAAAATTGAAAAGATGTGTGACGATAATGCTCGCACAGTAAATACTATAAACAAATTATTCTGGATAGCTACTGTTGCTATCGGGAGTGCAGTAGCCACCCAATTTTGGATATAAAGGAAAAACCAAATGGAAAAAGATACTATGACTAAGTTGGGCGATGCGTACGCACAAGTCCAAGAAGCAACAGCTAAACAACGTGCTTTAGCTAGCATTAAAGCTAAACCAAAAGGACAGGTAACATTACCTAAAGCTCCTTGGGATAAAAAGAAAGAAGGTGTCGAGGAAGACGCTTCTAACGATACATCTGATGATGGCGCAGGATTAGATAAAGCAGATCCTAAAGCAGCTAAGAAAAAGTTTAAAGATCGTAAAGATAAAGACATTGATAATGATGGTGATACAGATTCTTCTGATGAATACCTTCATAAACGTCGTAAAGCTATTTCTAAAAATGTTAAAGAAGCAGACGATAAAACAACACCTTGTCCTAAGTGTGATGGTTCAATGGAAAATCATGCTAAAGATTGTCCAAACCATCCAGATAATAAAGGTAAAAAAGATGATACTGCTGTAATGAATCCTAAGAATGATGAAAAAGAAAAGGTTGCAACAGAAATGGCAGAACCTAAATGGCCAGTTTACAAACGTATTATTGAAAAAGTATCTGCAGATAAAGCAAAGAAAGATGCAGAAAAAGGCGAAGAAATGGATTCAAAAGATTCAGAAGGCGCTAAGAAGTTTGTAGATGATCACGAAAAGAATGATGATAAGAAACAAGGCGATAAAGTTGATATCGCAGTAGCAATAAAAAAGAATGCATCTGCAATGGCTAATCCAATGAAAGCGGCACCAATGCGCCCAGGTGATAATAAAGCCGGAGATAAAGTTGCTGATAAACCAGAAGGAAAAATGTAAATGATTAATCCACCAAAATGGTGTTCAAAAGCTATTCCAACTGTTCGCGGTTGGAAACATCATGTTCGTAGAGAGATTTTAAAACCTCAACGATTTACACAAGAGCAGTGTAATGAGTATATGATTGCAAATGGCATGATGGAATCACCAGAAGTAATTACTGAAGTTCCACAAGTAGAAGCACCAGCTATGTTAAATGAAGCACCAGTTGGCGGTGATCTTGATGGTATGACTAAGGTTCAATTAGAAGCCTTAGGTCGTCAGAACGGAATAGAATTAGACCGAAGAAAAGGTAAAAAAACTTTAATAGATACTCTAAAGAATATAGTAAATTAATCTAATAAAGTTGAGGTTCTATGGATATACAATTAACTGAGGATAACATCCCACTATACGCTGCTAAACATTATTATAATCCACTTGGTGCAGATCATGATGAATTCATAGAAGATTTAAAACGCTTTAAATATATTAAGCGGTTGGTCAATAGATACACTGAAAGTGGCTATCTTGCTGATCGCTTAATTTTAAATCATCTAATTATTATTCATAATGTTTTTGGTATTCGACCTGGTGTTGAAATGTTAAAAATAAAATTAACAGATGATCAAATGTGTATAATAAAACCATTCTTATTGTTTTTAAACTATATTGAGAATGTTGAATTAACAAATATATCTATGGACAAAATAGTTGTTCAAAGGTTAAGGAATATATAAATGGGTATTTTATCAAGAGCTGGTGATCTAGTTTATACACTAAGGTTTCTTAGGTTACTAACAACGCCTTGGGAGAATACAACTGCATTCGAATTAGGGCTTATTGATAATAAAGGTAAGACCATTAAGAAAGCAGATACACCAGAAGAAAAGACTGCACATAATGCATTTCATAAACTGGTATTTAATATTAAGAAGCTATTGCCTGGCAAAAGATTTGGTTCATATGCAGCTGCTCTATTCCTTCTTAAAGAGAAATATGGCGTATCAAACTTTGATAAAATTCTAAAAGAGTGTGGTATTAATTCACTTGATCTTATATCAGAAAATAGTGAATGGTTCTTATTAGAAAATAAACAATTATCACCTGGTGTCTATAGAGTAAATGGTAGTAAAATGATCAATGAGACACACGATGAAGTTGTTACTAAAAGAGATCAGGTAAGAATTAAAGAGGGTTGTTTCCCTGTTGGTGATGTTATGGGTTTAGACATCTATAAGGTAACACATCTTAAAACAAATAAAGAAATTTACATTACTGCAGGAGAGCTAATCAGATGAAAATAAAAGAAGATGCGCCTACAAATTCTGTTGCTAGCGGTGGGTATGATTTAGCACCAAATGCTGGACCAAGAGTAAAAGAAATTCCTGTTACAGATCGCAGGCGAAGAAAAGATAAGCAACCTGTACTACTAAAAAGATTTAGAAAGTTTGTTAAAGATGATTAAAGTTTATTTATTTTTATTTATCGTTGGTATCTTAGGTAGTGCTGGCTATGGCGGTTATAGCTATTATCTTTGGTCACAAGAAACAATGAATACATTACGTGAAAATAATGTAAAGTTAGAACAAGTCACAGTTGTTCAAGCTAATACTATTACCGAACTAGAAAACAATGCCGCAAAGAATGAAGAACTAAATAAGAACTTATCTACAGCACTACAGAAATCACAAGTGCACTTGGATGCTTTGAGAAACAAATTCTCAAAGATTGATTTAACTATGGAAGCTATTACAAACCCAAATGGTTTGGAAGAAAGGGTTGACAATGCCGTTGCTAAACTTATTAAAAGAATTGAAAATGAAACATCTCCTGATCGTAACAGCACCGATGCTGCTGACAGCGTGTCTGGGAACTAGAACACCCGAACCAGTTGTTATAACACAAACAGAGTTTACTAAACAATCTATTCCTATTCAAACACAACCAAAAGGGGTGTCTATGCCACCAGTTGATTGGTATGTAGTAAATGGTGATAATGTTGAAGAATTCTTAGAACGTATAAAGAATGATACTGGAGCACCAGTATTCTTTGCTATTACACCAAAGGGCTATGAAAACTTGGCTATTGGTATTGGTGATCTAAGACGTTACATTAAAGATGAGCAAGCTATTATCGGTTATTATGAAGAAGCATTAACTGAAGAATAATTTGCGACATATAGTAATAAAATGTTAAAAATTACTACATTTAGCTATTTACAAGATCACTGATATGCTATATAATACTACCTACTAGAAATGAGAATCCACTTGTTTCACGCCCTGGAGTATTAATTGCATGCTATTCGAAGAACAAATTTCCCGAAAACCTGATCACTATCCATGGACTAAACAGTTCATAGAAGCAATATGGAAAGGTTTCTGGACACCGGAAGAATTTAACTTCCGATCAGACTATTCCCAATTTAAAAATGATTTAACACCAGCTGAACAACAAATAGTTGTTAAGACAATGTCTGCTATTGGTCAGATAGAGATTGCTGTTAAATCATTCTGGGCAGATGTGGGTAATAACCTACCGCACCCATCTATCAAAGACTTAGGTTATGCTATGGCTAATTCAGAGGTCATACATAATATGGCTTATGAAAAGATCCTCGATGTTCTACATCTTACACACGTATTTGAAGAGAACCTTAATGTTGATGTTATTAAAGGTCGTGTTGACTATCTAAGAAAATACAATAAGAAAGTATATGAGGACGATAGAAAACAATACATCTATTCAATTGCACTCTTTACATTGTTTGTAGAAAATGTTAGCTTGTTCTCGCAGTTCTATATTATCATGCACTTAAATCGTAATAAAGCAGTAATGAAAGATTGTGCTCAACAAGTACAGTATACACGTAATGAAGAAATGCTACACGCACAAGTAGGCATTAAATTGATTCAAACATTACGTGAAGAATACCCTGAGTTGTTTGATAAAGAATTAGAAGACCGTATCAAGCATGAGTGTGTTGAATCACTAAAAGCAGAAAGCAAAGTAATTGAGTGGATTATGGATGGACATACAGCAGATGGTCTGAGTGCAGATATTCTAAAATCTTTTATCGCTAAGCGCATGGCAGATTCTATGGATATGATCGGTATAGATAACTCTGAAATCGTCTATGATGAAGGTCATATTAAAGAGACTTTCTGGTTTGACGAAGAACTATTTGGTGCTAACATGACAGACTTCTTTCAAAAGAGACCTGTTGAGTACGCTAAAGGCAAGGGCATTTCCGCCGATGATTTATTTTAGAAGGATTACATAATGGGCTTTGAATGGGCAAATGATGATTCACGGGTGTTCCTCTCCCGTGGATACATTGACGGTAACATGACCGTTGAAGAAAGAGTAAGAGGTATTGCGCAGACAGCAGAAAAGAACCTTGAACTGGAAGGTACTGGATGGGCTGATAAATTCTATGACTATATGAGTCGTGGTTTCTATTCGCTATCATCTCCTGTGTGGGCTAACTATGGAACATCTAAAGGATTACCAATTTCATGTAATGGAGTTTATATCTCTGATACTATGGAATCAATTCTATTAAAGACTGCAGAAGTAGGAATGCAAACAAAGCTAGGAGCAGGAACATCTGCATACTTTGGTGCATTAAGGTCAAGAGGTGAAACTATTAAGAGTGGTGGAACTGCTGATGGTCCTGTACACTTTATGAACTTATGGGAAACAACTGTTGATGTTGTAGCTCAAGGTAATGTAAGACGTGGATCAATGGCTGCATATCTTGATGTTGAATCACCAGACATTATGGAATTCCTAGATGCTCGTGAAGAGGGTTCATCAATTATTAATCTAAGTCTCGGTGTTACTATCGGAGATGAGTGGATGCAATCCATGATTGATGGTGATGTAGATAAGAGAACAATATGGGCACGTATTCTGCGTAAACGTCGTGAGAGTGGTTATCCTTACTTGTTCTTTAAAGATACAGTAAATAATAATGCACCTAAAGTATTACGTGATCAAGGTATTAAGATTTGGGCATCTAATCTATGTTCAGAGATTGCTTTACCGTCCGCAGAAGACGAATCGTTTGTATGTAATCTAGCATCTATGAACTTACTAAAGTATGATGAGTGGAAAGAAACTGACGCAGTAGAAACAATGATCTGGTTTCTTGATGCTGTTATGGAAGAGTACATTGAAAAGACTGATAATATTCCTTTCATGGCTTCTGCTAATAACTTTGCACGCAGATGGCGTGCACTTGGTCTAGGTCAACTTGGTTGGCATTCATATCTACAATCTAAGATGATTCCCTTTGAGTCATTTGATGCTCATCTATTAACTGTTGAAATCTCTAAATTTATTGAAGATCATTCTAAGGCAGCATCTAAGGAACTTGCTATTGAATATGGTGAACCAGAAGGTATGCTAGGATATGGTATGCGAAACCTAACCACTTGTGCTATTGCTCCTACTACAAGTTCATCATTTATTCTAGGTCAAGTATCACCATCTATCGAGCCATTGGCATCTAACTACTTTACTAAAGACTTGGCAAAGGGCAAATTTACTTACAAGAATCCTTATCTAAATGACGTACTAGAAAAGTATAGTAGGAATGATAGTGCAACTTGGCTAGATATTTTAAAGCATGGTGGTTCAGTACAGCATCTTAATTTCTTATCTAAGATTGAAAAAGATGTATTTAAAACTTTCTCTGAAATCTCACCATTGGTTATTGTCCAACAAGCTGGTGCAAGGCAGAAATATATAGATCAAGCACAGAGTTTAAATATACTTATCCACCCTGATGTGTCAGCTAAAGATGTGAATGCATTGATTATAGAAGGATGGAAACTAGGTGTAAAAACTTTCTATTATCAACGATCAGCTAACCCTGCTCAAGAATTGGTAAGAGATATTATGAATTGTGCAGCATGCGAAGGATAAGGAGAGAGTATGTCTAAACCAATAAAAATAGAATGTGGTATGTGTGAAGAAATATCATTTGTAGAGGTTGTGTCTGATGAAACACCACATCATTGTCCAATGTGTGGTCATCCGGTTAACTTTGAATCTGATGGATATGATGAGGAAGATGACTACTAAATAGCCTTGAATTGATAAGGTATTGCTATGTGGTTATATGAAGATAAAGAATTTAAGCCCACCCCAGATGAACTATCGTCTTGGGTGGGTTTTGTATATGAAGTACAAGATAAGAGTAATGGTAAAAAGTATATCGGTAAGAAGGGTTTCTGGTCCACTCGCCGTCTAAAGCCATTAAAAGGTAAGACCAGAAAAAGAGTTGTTAAGAAAGAATCCGATTGGATGAAGTATTATGGCTCTAACGAACAAATCAAACTATTATTAGAAGAACATGGTCCTACTCGCTGGAATCGCACTATTTTAAGATTGTGTAAAAGCAAGGGAGAGATGAGTTATTACGAAGCTAAACTGCAATTTGATAAAAACGTACTTTTTGACTCAAATTATTATAATGAATTCATAGGTTTAAAGATACATTCCAAGCACGTTGCAAATCTAATCGAGGAAATGATGAATGGTGGAGATTAATATAAAGAAAGCCAATGAGTTAATGTGGGCTGTAAAAGGCCAGTTGATACCAGAAAACTATTCAGATGAAGATATAAAGAAAACATATGATTCATACTTTGCAAGGATGTGGGGTAACCATGAATATACATATCGTTTAGAAGGATTTGAAGAAGCATGGGCAAAAAGAGTAAAAGATAAGATGTAACATATTTGTTACACTTTATTGTTTTTATAAAAAAAAGTTAAAAAAGTAAAGAAAACACTTTACATCTATGTTTAAATGTGTTATATTAGTTATAGAAACAATAACTAAGGAATTATAATATGGGTTATATAACATTCAAAGATCAAATGTTTGATGACGAGCATGGCGGTCCTTTTGATCGTGGCATTATGGATTCTTATTATGGTAGACGATATGCACCTCATAGGTATTCTAATGGAACTCATAACCTTGGTCGTATCGAAAAATTAACTGCCGAAGAAACTCATGCTTATTGCATGGGATTTGAATATAATGAAGAAAGCGGAGATAGAAAGGAATGGTAATGAACCAGTCACAAATAATGTTTGTAGCAGAATATACTCTGCTTAATGATGAAAAGTCAATTGCTTACTTTGATAGCCAAAGTAAGGCACTAGAATGGGTTAAAGATGCCAATAAATTTGGTTTACTAGATACCTTTATTATTGATCAACGTAAAGTTAAAATGGAAGAGTTTATATGATATTAATTGATTATAATGGAGTTGCCATCGGCAACTTCCTTGCTATGAAAATGCAGACGGACGAGGATTTACTCCGTCATATGGTTCTTAACTCAATTCGTATGTACCGCAAAAAGTACAGTAAAGAATTTGGTGAGATTGTTGTTGTTGCTGACGGCACTAATAACTGGCGCAAGCGTGTGTTTCCTCAGTATAAAGCTAATCGTAAGAAATCACGTGAGAAATCTAGTGTAGATTGGAATGAAGTGTTCCGTATTCTTAATACTGTTCGTGATGAAATACGCGATAACTTTCCTTATAAAGTAATACATCAAGATGGATGTGAAGCTGACGATTCAATAGCACAGATAGCTACGGCAACTCAAGAGTTCGGTAGATATGAGCCTGTTATGATTATATCAGCAGATAAAGATTTTGCTCAACTCCAAATAAATAGTAATGTTAAGCAGTATTCTCCTATGACTAAGAAACTTATTGTAGAAAAGAATCCTAGAACATTCTTACTTGAGCATGTACTTAAAGGTGACTCATCAGATGGTGTGCCTAATGTATTATCAGATGATGATGTATTTGTAGATGGTCGTCGTCAGACACCTTTATCAGCTAAGAAAAAAGCTGCCTTAATGGAAGACCCTTTAGCCCTAGGTGAAGATGTCTTGCGTAATATACAACGTAATCGTACCATGATTGACTTGATGGAATTACCAGAAACTATAAAACTGGATATTATAAATAACTATGATAGCCAAGATCCAACAGAGAATAAATCTAAGGTTCTGAACTATCTAATTAACAAACGTTGTAGATTATTAATTGAAAGTGTAGGAGAGTTTATTTTATGAAACTTGTTTATGAAGTCTTTGAGAAATATTCAAAGGCTAGAAGTAAAGAGGAGCGTATAGCTGTTCTTAAAGATAATGAATCATGGTGGTTAAAAGATATTATCCGTGGCACGATGGATGATACAGTTAGATGGAACTTACCTGCGGGTGCTCCACCTTACACTGAAAATAAACCTGAAAGTGCACCTTCCCAACTCAGTAAACAGCACAAGAAGTTTGTCAACTTTGTAGTAGGCGGACCTGGTGATAATATGAATGGTATACGGAGGGAAAGATTGTTTATAGAAATTCTGGAAGCTATTCATCCAGAAGATGCTAAGCTAGTAATTGCTATGATTTCAAAAAAGAAGACCGTTAAAACATTAACTAGACCTATAGTAAATGAAGCCTTTCCTGGGCTTCTAAAGGACTAACATTGCCTAACAAACTAAAAAATTAACCAATGGGTCGAAGTAGAAATTCTACTTTGGCCTTTTTTACTTTAAGGAAACAATCTAATATGATCTCAGCTCAAATTGAACGACTAAGACGTGACTCGCGAGAACTGGTACAATACTCAAAGAAACTAGAAAAAAAGGGTAGAGCCGATCTTGTACATAAGATTATGTTAAAGAAACAATTTATAGATCAGCACATTGAAGATGTGATAGCGGAGCAAAATTCTTCATAAAAACAAAAAATAAGTGTTTACATCTCCACTAAGGTATGGTATAATAAATTAACTTATTTTGGTGGAGATGGATACTATGAATATTTTTATATTAGATAAAAATCCTGTTGTAGCAGCACAGTTACAATGCGATAAACATATCGTTAAAATGATCTTAGAGTGTGGTCAAATGCTTTCAACTGCACATCGTATGTTGGATGGCACTCTTACTAAAAGAAAATCTAAATCTGGTAAGACCATGAGTAAATACTGGGAGCTTACTGGAGAGAAAGAGCAAGTTTTGTATAAAGCTGTACACACTGGCCATCCTTGTACCGTATGGACTATGGAAACTAATTCTAATTACAATTGGCATTATAAACACTTTATTGCTTTATGTGATGAATACACTTATCGTTATGGTAAAGTGCATATGACAGATACTAAATTACGTGATGTGTTAAAAAGACCACCTGTTATGACTTTATATAGCAATGACTTAACACCGTTTAGACTAGCAATGGGTGCAGAGCCACAGTGTATTAATGAGTCAGATCCAGTTGGTTCTTATCGTGAATACTATCAGACTAAGCAAGATAGATTTAAAATGGTTTGGTCTAAACGTGATATACCGGAGTGGTTTAATGTTTCTGCTGCCTAATCTTAAAACATTAGAAGAATTATCAATAGGTGACACAAAAATGCGCCTCGTTGAGACAGTTAAAAAAAATCAATATATACAGTTATATTCTAGTTTATCAAAGAAGTGGAATGTAATGTATAAAACAAATGTTGAACAAGAATGGATTGATTGGAAAAATTATGCCAGTGTATACAATAATAGACATAAACACAAACAAAGAGTGGGACGAAGTGATGTCTTGGTCAAGCCTAGAAAAGCTGTTAAGCGAAAACCCAAATCTAAAGCAAAGTCTCGCAGTGCCTAAAATAGTAAGTGCTGTTGGTGGAACACTTAAACACACTTCTGATGGTTGGAAAGACCTAACTAAAAGAATGCATGAAAAAGCTGGTAGAGAGAGTAAGATTATTCGATGAGCCGTAAATCAACTAAGAGTATGATCCTACGTTTGGACAACATGCCAGACTTTAAACCAATTACTGAAAATCAAAGCCTTGCTGTAGATGCTTGGGATGATGGCGATAGTCTAATCTTATCTGGTTCAGCTGGTACTGGTAAAACATTTCTTGCTGTATCATTAGCACTTGAAGATGCTCTTGATAAAGAATTGCCAGAATATGATAAGGTTACTATCGTTCGTTCTATAGTTCCTACACGTGATATAGGTTTCTTACCTGGCAATGAAGATGAGAAAAAGCAAGCATATGCTGCACCTTATATTAGTATTCTAACAGAATTGTTCCAAGATAAAGAAGCATGGATGAAACTCCAAGCCTCTAATAATATATCATTTGAATCAACATCATTTATACGTGGTACAACTTTTAATAATACTATTATAATTGTAGATGAAATGCAGAACTTAACCTTTCATGAACTTGACTCAGTCATTACTCGTGTGGGTACTAATTGTAAAATTATATTCTGTGGAGATTTCCATCAGTCTGATTTCCGCTTTGAAGATGAACGTAATGGACTGCCAGTGTTTCTTAATATACTTGAGCAGATGAAAGACTTTACGACTATAAACTTTGATTGGAAAGATATTGTACGATCTGGTATCGTACGTGATTATATTATGACTAAGGAGATGAATGGAGTACGTTAATGAATAAACTTAACAGTAACACATTGAAAGAAAATTTACATTATGAGAAAATTCGAACACACACCAGTGGATCTAGGCTATGAAGACCTTATTGCTGAAACAAAACAATCGGGACGAACTTATCTTACCCCTGAAGGTAATAGATATCCTAGTATCACCACTGTCCTATCAATCCTCTCAAGAGACTCAATCGCAGCATGGAGAGCAAGAGTAGGCGAAGAGGAAGCCAATAAGGTTTCTTATAGAGCATCTACACGCGGCACTGCAGTACATGATATTGTTGAGAAGTATCTTGACAATGAGGAAATTGATAGAAGTAAGTATACACTAGATGTAATCCAAAGTTGGCTAAACCTAATGCCTATTTTGGATGAACGTATTGGTAAAATCTTTTCTCAAGAGACACCTTTGTATTCTAAGTATCTTGGTGTTGCGGGTAGAGTTGACTGTGTGGCAGAGTTTGATGGTGTTCCTAGTATTATTGATTTTAAGACAAGTAAGAAACCTAAAAAACGTGAATGGGTAACAAACTACTTTACACAAGAGTCAGCATATGCTATAATGTGGGAAGAACGTACAGGAATGCCTATTACTAATCTTGTAACAATAATGGATGTGGATGGAAATGAACCTATTATATTTAAAGAACATCGTGATACGTGGGCGCCTAAATTACTCGAGACGATTGATCTATATCATCAGGACCAACGTAAAAGACCTCTCAGTTAGTCAGTGGCAAAGACGGAGAACAAAAAAGATAAATATATGTGTATTACTCGGTAAAGAGTATTGTATGAATAATTGGATAGAGAACAAGTTGGGAAAAGATAAATGAATATATTTGTTGTTTTAAATTTACGCACGGAGTTCGAATCAATCTCCTATAACTTTAATCCTTCCTTTACAAGCGATATAGATAGTTTAAGAGCCTTTAAAAAAGAAGGCTATAAGAAAAATCGGTTCCGTAAAGATTATGATAGAGCGGTTGAAATTGCGGAAGCAATTCTAGGAGAAACAAATGGAGCAAAAGCCTAACTCGTTTGGAGTAACACCAAAGGTACTATGTACTGATTCTGATCTTAATAAGGCAGATACCAATAATGATGGTGTTATTACTGATGCTGAGATAGCTCGTCAAGAGAGACTAATTCGTCTTGAGAATGAAGATAAAAAGGAAGATGCCCAAAGAGCCATGGCATGGTTCTGCTTAGTTGGAATGTTAGGGTATCCATTTGCAGTTATACTAGCTGTTGTATTTGGAGTAGATAGTGCCGCCAAGATTTTAGGTGATATGGCTGGTGTATATTTCATAGCTGTTGCTGGTATCATAGCTGCATTCTTTGGAGCTGCTGCCATAAAATCTAATGCCGCAAAGAAATAAAATGAAAGTTTATTATGAAAAGATTAATCTATCAAGTTTATGTTGGACCTAAATCTAACTTATATGATTGGTGTACTAATAGTGTAGAACAATATGCTAAAGATATAGGTGCCGATTATATTCTACAGACAGTACCTAAGTTGTTTATTAAACCAGATCCCTTTACTACAAATCGTAGTGAGGGAGCATCTCGTTTAGGGTATCTTCCTATATATGAAAAAGAAAACGCCTTTGGTTACTTTGATGACTATGATCAGATTGCTATTATTGATAGTGATATTTTTATTCGTGATAAGTCACCTAATATCTTTAATGAGATAAAGCCAGATGATGATTTTGCTGGTGTTTATGAAAGAGAGATGCCAGTCACACAAAACTATTCTAACAAGATTCGTAACTATTCGCGTATGCAATATGGTGGAATGAATATGGACTTTGACTTTGAACACCCACACGGTGGTGCTTTTATGAATATGGGTATGATGGTAATGAACAAATCATTCCAAAAATATCTAAGAGGTATGTCTCCAAAAGAATGGATCACACAACCTTTATGGAAAGACTTTGTTGATGGTAAGGGTACTTGGAAATGGTCTACAGATCAGACACTTCTAAATGCTTTTATTAAGATGGAAGGCATTAAAGTAACTCACTTATCATATAAATGGAATGCATTATTTACTGCAATACCTGATGATAGTTTAAGTGAAGCACACTTTATACATTTCTTCCTTAAGGATAAATTACCACAAAAAGGTGAGAATGTTGAGGAACTTATGAAGTATGTCTAAAAATTTAATATATCAAGTATGGGCTGGAGAACTAAGGTCTGCTTGTAAACATAGTTCTAAACTAATGAAAGAATACGCTGATAGAATTGGCGCTGATTATAGATTAGATATTGATCCTAATATAGCATCATCTTTATGTAATGTACCAATGTACTTTGAATGGCTTAATCCAATTTTATGTAAATCATTTTTAGAATATGATAAAGTATTAGTAGTTGATTTAGATGTATTTCCTACGCCAGATTGTCGCAATATATTTGAAGAGAATATTGGTGACGTTGGTATTTGTACTGAGCCATTTCAAGGTAAGTATAGAGCATCAACTGTAATTGGTGGTTCTATCTGTGCTGCTAGTGACGAACAATGGGCACAACATTGTAAAAGAATTTACGGAATAGATTTACCTAGAGATGATGAAGGTTATCTTAAAGTATATAATGCTGGTATGGTATTATTTACTAAAGAAGGCATACTCAAGTGCAGAGAAAGATTTGTAGAATTCCAATCCTACATTAATACTATGAGAAGTTGTGGATTAGGTAGGTTCTATACTGTAGATCAGAATTATTTCCATGCTATGATGGTGGCACATTTAGACTATACCGAAATGGATAATGATTGGAATTGTTATATACATTATGTAAGAGGACCTTTAGGTTTAACCACTCCTATACACGATGGTAGAGGCAATGACCCACAACTTGTACATATACAATTAAGTGGTGCTGATTACTTTGAAGATGATATGATAGATAGAATAACAAATCAACCACAGGGAAGATGGAATCTATGACTTTATGGGACGGATTTAAAGCTAATATTAAAAGAGAATATGAAGAAAATCCTTTTAACTTTCTTTCTCAAAGAACATTTAGATTATGCTTATGTCCATATCAAAAAGATATAGCAATAAATTATTATAATGAAATGGGTAGTAATTGGTTACCTAGTGTAGTAGAACATAATTTTGGTAACCCTACTATCAGCCATATGAACAAAACTAGTGTAACTATTCAACAAATGTATTATATGTACTTAATGAATAAGCACTGGGGTAAAAGTAGTTTTAATACAATACTTGAAATAGGTGGTGGTTATGGTAATGCTTGCCGTATCTATAAGAGTCAAGGTCATACTGGTACATATACTATAGCGGACTTTAAAGAACTACACAAAGTCCAACGTGCATATTTAGGGCGCACATCAAATACAACTAATGTTAATATGAAATCATTACAAGATTGTTGGGGCACTACAGATTTACTTCAAGCAACTTTTAGTATGAATGAGATGCCTTTATCTGATAGAGTACATATTGAAAATAATATAACCAACTATGATTATATCTTTATTGCACATAATCGTGTTTATGAGGGTATAGATAATATTGAATATTTTAAAAATATAGCAGAGAAACTAAAAGAAAAGTATACAGTAAATCACTTTCCATGTCACATTTATAATAAAGCATGGTTTTTAATAGCATCAAGGAAATAATATGATAAATGTTGAACTAGGCCATGTGAAAGATGTGGTAGAATTTTATAAAGATATTCGTGAAGGTCAAGAAGGTGAACATGGTGACGAATACTGCCAGCAACATGATGCAATTAAAAAGTTTGGTGCTGAGTGTGAATCATATCGTGAACTAGGTACACATCAGGGCGGCACTCTTGCTAATGCTCTATTATCTGGATTTACATATGTTGAAGGTGTTGATATTGATATGAGTAGGTATCATAGATTTCTAAAACCACACGCAGAAAGATATGCTAAAGAAAACGGAATACAGTTAAAGATTGTTCAAACTGATTCTATTGGTTTAGGTTCCATTGGTAAAGCTGTTGATATGCTTCTTATAGATTCGTTACATAAAGCATTTCATATGTCGCAAGAGCTACAACTACACGGTCCATCAACTAAAAAATATATTGTGGCTCATGATACTTGGTCTTGTCCAGAATTGCATAAGTGTTTAGAAGATTTTTGTAAAGAATATCCAGAGTGGTCAGTCCATGAACGTGGTACAGTAAATGTAGGTTATACAGTACTCAAGAAAAATGCGTAATATAATACTACAACACTTTGATAAATTTGATAACTTGCGTGAGCTTGACAAGAAAAGTCAAAAGAATATCCAAGAATATGCTGTACAAATAGGTGCAGACTATGAGCTTGTGTTAGGCATGCCATTCCGTAAGCATCTAACAGCACCTTGTCAAAAGTTATATATGATAGATGAACAGTATGATGATTATGATAATGTTCTAATGGTAGACATTGATATGTTTGTTCCAAAGAATATGAATAAGGATATATTTGAAGAACCTGGCATTGGTTTATATAATCCTATTCAACAAAGATTGCATAATAAGTTAGTAAGTCAACATCCATTTCAAGGATCAATGGATACTCCATACTGGGGTGGTGCTATCTATAAAATGGATAGAAAATTAAGACAAAAACTAAGAGCAGGTCTTGGTGGTAATGAGGGTTGGATGAATGCATATAACCAACCGTATCAGTGGGAAGATGAAGGTATATTTCATACACTTGCTTTTAAAACAGGTGTAAGAATAAGTCAAGATCAAATGTTACACCCTAAATGGTGCTATGATAACTACTTAGAATATCCACAATATGCTGGTATGATACATATTCGCACTAAAATTACACCACAAGGACCTAAACAAGAAAAGATTAAAAATTATCAAGCATTGGTTGATAAAGGAATTTTATAATGGACGCATATGTTATCACTATAGGCGGTAATGCTATATCTGAAGACGCCGCTCGAGTTTGTATTGAATCATCATGGGATATAAAGAATGATTTTTCTGTTAAAAAGTTTTGGGCTACAACACCAGATATGGCAGAGAAAACTTTAAAAGATTATAAACTAAAATGGAACTGGCCTTGGGAAGGTGAATTGCATGATATGGCTTCTGGTTTAAAAAAGTCTGCATATCAAACTGCCGATAGATTGGCACGTGTAGGTTGTTCTCTGAGTCACTTTAGACTATGGTATCTATGTTCTACAAGAAATGAACCTATTATAGTTCTTGAACACGATGCTATATTTAAACATAAACTTGATCCAGATAAGTATTTGAATAGAGGTTATGATATCATTGGTCTAAACTCACCGCTGGGTGCGACCCGTAAAGCACAAGTATTTCATAACACTATTCAGAGTAGTAAAAATGATTTACAATCTTGCCCCGTTATTGATAATACATTCATACCTCAAGGCATTGCTGGAAATAGTGCATATATACTTACACCAGATGGAGCTGAAGCTCTTATGAAAGCATCATACAAATTTGGACTATGGCCTAATGATGCAATTATGTGTCGGCAGATTATATCTAACCTTGGTGTAACAAAGAAATACTATACTGATATTCAACGTACTAGGAGTACAACTACATTATGAGAGCATTTGTTATTACTATAAAAGACAATCCAAAATCTGTGGAGATGTCTAATAGATGTATAGAGTCATATAAAAAACATTGCAATAATAATATAGAACAGTTTAATGCTATTACACCAGAGCAAGATCCGTTTTCTTTGGCTGAGTCTTATAAGATACCTTTACATAATTTCCGTGAAAAGTATTCTCGTTATGATAGAGTCATTTCTGCTTTTCTATCACACTTTTCATTGTGGAAGAAATGTATTGAATTAAATGAATCAATTATTATATTTGAACATGATGCTGTAGTAACAAATAAAATTCCAGTTTTACCTTTTAATGGATTGGTTAATATAGGAGCACCAAGTTACGGTAGATTTAAAACACCAACACTAGGTCTAGGTAAACTAATATCAAAACAATATCTACCTGGTGCTCACGCATATGGTATTACACCAAAAGGTGCTCAAGCTATAATAGATCAGACTGTATTTAATGCTGGACCAACTGATGTGTTTCTTAATACTAGATTATTTCCTTGGTTAGAAGAATATTACCCATGGCCAGTAGAATGTAAAGATGAATTTACTACAATACAGAATGAGACTGGGTGTCTTGCTAAACATAATTGGGGGCAAGATTATGGCATCATATGATAAACTATACATTACTGGTGCTGATAAGAATAGTGATTGGTTATTACCTTGGTTTGAAGATAACTTTAATAAGCATAATCCAGATGCTCAACTTGCAGTATATGAGTTTGATACCTTTGCGCCAGAACTAAAAGGTTGGTTTAAAAAGCCAGCTGCATTAATGGATGCCGCAAAGATGGCAGATCAAATTGTTTGGTTGGATACAGATTGTGAGATAAGAGGAAACCTAGATGGAATCTTTAAACACATACAGCCTAATAAACTAACTATGGCAATAGATCGACCGTGGACTACACGCCGAGGTGATCGTGGCACATGGTATAATTCTGGAGTTATAGGTTTTCAAGGTATCCCACCGGTACTTAATGAATGGGCTAGATATATAAAAGAAGGATTAACAAATGAAGTTGGTGATCAAGAAGTTTTAAATTGGATGTTAGGTGGGGATCCTCTTAGAGAACTTACTCATATGAATACACTTCCATCAATATACAATTTTTTAAGACTAGATATACAAGACAAGTACCCGAATTTTGATAAAGCTAAAGTTGTACACTGGACTGGCAATAAGGGTAAAGAAGTTATAAAAGAGATGATGAATGACTAATAATGTACATATAATAGGTAACGGCAAATCTGCGGGGTATTTTAATGCAAATGCAGAAGGTATAAGAATTACTTGCAATCTTCCTCCTATGGCTGTAGATAATGTATTTGCAACTTGCATGGTAGATTTTAAAATGATGAGAGCCATTCAAGAAGGTAGTGTAGATGTTCCTGGCCATTGGATATTAGGTAATAGACCAAAGATCCATATGCAGAAAAATCCTAGTTTTTATATGAAACATTCTAGTCAGATCAGAGGTTTCTACCTAGATGTTCCTAAATATGCTTCTAATGCCACAGACTTTAATTGTGGCCATCTCGCAACTCACTACGGTGTGTCAAGATTTAAACCAAAAGAATGCCATATGTATGGCTTTAACTCTATGTTTGATTTTGATATGACTAGCTGTACAGATTTTTACTTAGAATCAGATCGTAGTGATAGTAATAATAATAGACTTGCTAATAACTGGAGAGGTATATGGCCTCAGATGTTTAAAGAATTCTCAGATACACAGTTCCATGTCTATCATAAACATGATAACATTAAGATGAAATTACCAAAAAATGTTAAAATAGTTACGCCTTAACACTTTACATTAGTAGAATTATGGTTTATAATAAATATTCTACTAGGTAAAGAAAAGGATCTTGCTATGATAGATCAAAATAAAAAGAAACACAGTCTTTCTGAAATAGAAAAGATGTTTATGGATACTATTGATAAGAATTCAAATATGTTAATTCCATGGTATCTAATGGCTTCATATGCTTACTATGTAGAAGATGAACCAATACTTGAAGATGTTATGTTTGATAGACTTGCTAAAAAGTTATTAAAAGTCTTTGATGATGTAGAACATGTTCATAAAGAATTACTAACAAAAGATATGCTAGAAGCTGGTACATATCTTGGTGAATATCCATCACTTGTTCAAGGTGCTGTAAGAGATATAAGGTTCAAAAAATAAATTAAAAAAAGTAAAGAAAACACTTTACATCTTAATTAAAATGTGTTATTATTGTTATATCAAATGGAGATAATTATGAACAGTCAAGATATGAATTATGTTGTTAGTAAAACAAAATTAGATAATTTAAAAAAAGCATTACTTGACTGTAAAGTTGAATATATGATTACTAGGCATGAAGGTGTAGTAGTACACATAAATGCTTGGGTTGGTGAAGAAATTTGTTAAAGGAGTTATTATGAAGAATATATTATTAATTACAGCAATGGCTATGTCATCAAGTGCGGCATTAGCAGAAAATGTAAATGCAGTAGTTGCTGATCGTTATAAGATCATAGTTGAGGTTGAGCCTTACACTAAGAAAGAATGTGTAACAGTCAATGTCCCTGTCTATGGAAATACTACACAACAAGGTGATGCCGCTGGTGGTGCTTTGTTAGGTATGATCATAGGTGGTCTTATTGGTAAAGGTGTTACCGGAGATGATGGTGGTGCTGCCGCTGGTGCTGTATTTGGTGGTTTAGTAGGAGCCGATAAAGGTGCTCAGCCTAAATCAAAACAAACTGTAATTGGTCACAAGCAAGAAAATAGATGTGATAATGTCACATACTATAAAGATGTTGAGCGCACAGTTTATGATTATTCTATCATTACTTGGACACAAAATGGTGTAACATATTCTGAAACTTATACTAAGTAAGGTTATATTATGGAAACAAAATTTGAATCAATTGCTCGTAGAATTAAAGATGCCGAAGAAGCAGACAATGCTAACTCAACATCTTGGATAAAAGCTGGCAAAGAAACTATGCGAGTTGCTAAAGAAATTCGTGAAGAACATTTTAAAAGAGAAGGTATTAAAGTCTCTTAAAAATAACACAGGGTGTAGCTCAGTCTGGTAGAGTGCTACACTTGGAATGTAGAAGTCGTTGGTTCGAGTCCAGCCACCCTGACCAAATATGGAGGAGAACATGAGTAATCAAGAACATGATAATAAAGGCGCTTTATGGGCAGTTGCTATCATCGCATTTATGATGGTGGGTTTACCTATCATTATAGGTACATCAATGGGTTGGTTTAATTTATTTGGGATATTAGGGCTATGAATAATATAATATTTGCAATCCTTGTTGGGCTTTTACTAGCAATAATTGTGCAAGGATATTAACCAAATGACTAAAGAGTTCAATTGGCCTAGAATACATAAGTATGAAGAAAACTTTGAACGTGATATTATAGACAGTGTTTATGGATATATATTTCAGTATTATGGTATTGAAGAAATCAAACAACTTACTAAAGAACAAATTTCACAAATTGAAGAGTTTAAAAGTGAGCTGAACGAATATAGTGTATTACAAATAGGTTTTAGTGATTTACTAATGCAATGTGAGGATTTATAATGTGGGTACTTGTCTTTATATATTTTTATGAAACAGTGGCATACGTGGAAAAAGTAACTGTTACCGATACAATGGATAATTGTTTTCAAGCAAGAGATGCGCTTAGTGAATACCATGGTAAAGGTGGTGGTTATTTTAATACAGGTACGCAAGCACTTTGTATCGAAATAAAAGGAAATAATGTATAATAATGCTTTACATCTGTTTTAATATGTGCTATAATACATATAGAAACAATAAATAAATAAGGATTATATTATGAATACATTAAATGAAAAAATTATATTAACAGACTGCGATGGCGTCTTAGTAGATTGGCTATACTCATTCGGTAGATGGATGAAAGAAGAACATGGAATCAGTGGTGTAAGCCCTGATGAATATGATCTTGGTAAGGCAATGGGAATGTCTGCACCTGAAGCTAAGAAGTATGTTGAGACATTCAACTTATCTTCAGCAATTGGTTATATGAAACCAGAACGTGATGCAATTAAATATGTACGCAAGTTACATGAAGAGCATGGATATGTTTTCCATTGTATCACAAGTATGAATACTAACGAGTCTGCATATAAAGCTCGTAAGTATAATCTCGATCAACTATTTGGTCCAACAGCATTTGAAAGTTTAGTATCTCTACCATGTGGTGCAGATAAAGATGATGCTTTGTTAAAGTACAAAGATAGTGGATGTTGGTGGATCGAAGATAAACCAGAGAATGTTATCACTGGTTCTAATATGGGTCTTAATTGTATTATGATCGAACACCCTTTCAATAGAGATCGTGAAGATGCAAAATCTGTATCTAAAACAGCTAAAAACTGGAAAGAAATCTATAAATACATTACAGAAGGTTATATATAGGAAAAAACCATGAGTGATATATTTGATTTCGGCTTTACTGCAGTTACTGAGGATGAACTAGAATATTCTCAGAAGGCTGTAGCTAAAGCAACTCAAGCAGTTGATGAAGCTAATTCTGTACAAGAAAGATTAGACGATCTTTATAACTCAGTCATACCACTTCTTACTAATCTAAAAAAGAATCCAGAGAAAGATTACATTCTCTGGCCAAATCGTTTGGATAAAGTAGAAGAATTTGAAACAATGATTACTAAAATCTATAAAGGTTAAATAGTAATGATTTTAACATCAATAGTAATTGGATTAATATGGTCTCAAATCATATCACACCTTGGTGCTTCCATATTATTACATAGATATTATTGCCATAAACAGTTTAAAGTGCCTGGATGGTTTGAGACAATGGGATTAGCAATGTTAATGATAGCATGTATTAGAACACCTATTGGTTGGATTGCATCTCATAGAATGCATCATAATCATAGTGATAGTCCTGAAGATCCTCATGCTCCTAAATATGTGGGCTATTTAAAGGTGTTAACCACAACTTGGTCAATACCAACAATACCTATAAAGTATGCAAGAGACTTATATAAAAATCCAAAATTAGTATTCTGCCATAATCATTGGCTTAAAATATTAATTTCTGTTTGGGCTATATCTTATATCATCTCTCCATATTTCTTTATATCATTTGCTCTTGTACCATTTATCTTTGCTAAGATTGGATTTGGTTTATTAAATACTGTAGGTCATAGCAATGGTCCTTCAAATGTACCATGGTTAAATTTATTTATTGCAGGTGAAGGATATCATAAAAATCATCATGATAACTTTAAAAAAATAAGACTACATAGATATGATACAGCAGGATGGATTGCTGAAAGATTATTTGTTAAAGGAAAATAGATGAAGAAAAATCAATTACCATCAATAATGAAATTGAATATTAATATTGATTTAGATAAACTAAGAAAAAACTGTGATATACTTCACGGTGAAGATAAGTTTGTTGATGTGCGTACAGCTAATCCTGGCCTTTGTATGAATCATGAAGACCTTGTAAAGGATGTCTATGATAACTTTGAACAGATTAATCTTACAACACCATCTGAAATATTACCTCATACATCATCTATTAAAGAAAGATTAAGACGTAGGGAAGAACATCTATATAATGTACCTACAGATGATTATAGGTATTCTTACATTGAAAAAGTAGTAACACAATGTAAAGCACCAGCAAGTCGTATTCGTATTACTAAACTTGCCCCAGGTAAAACCATTCCATTCCATGTAGACTATGATGTATCATATGCAGTACGTTGTATTGTACCAATATATGGAGACAATAATACTGTTAACTTATTTAAACGTAATGGTAAACTAGAAGCATATAATCTTAAATGCGGTACTGCATACTTTCTAAATATAGGGTATCCTCATGCTGTTGTGAATATGAGTGATAAACCTAGAATAGCACTAATGTTTAGTTTGGATGGTACAGATGACTTGCGATAGTAAAGAAAATTATAATAGATCACACTTATGGCCTATAGCACGTGAAGTACAAGTAAAAGGTCATAAGTTATTTCATGAGCAAGAGTTTACAGAACAATCTTATATTGATTATATGAAAGGCTTTGGTGAACTTGAGCGTCATGAACTATTTATGAATTCAAAGGAAGTACCAGAACTATTCTATGTTACAGATAAGCAAGATGACTCTGGTAAGAAAATTGGTATGTTCGGTGGTGGTGAATTAGGTTGGCACTCTAACGGTAATAGTAGACCAGAAAATGATAAGATACTTGTATCCCTCTATTGTGTAGAAGGTGATCCTAATACTACTCTATCAATATGCAACACATCAGATCCTTTCTATGATTTATCTGAAGATGATCAAGAGTATTTTAAGAACATAAGAATACGTCTTAAATTTAAAAATAATACAATGTATGAGTTAGATGATGATGATCCTGAGTTAGAGTTTATGAGTAAGAATACAGGATCTATTAGACCATTGGTTGGTAGACATCCTCATACAGATAAGTATTACTTTTACTTTCCGTATCATTTTATATGTAAAGCATGGCTTGGTACAACTCGTATAGATCACAATGAACTTATTGAAAGACTAAAGCCTATTATTTTTAAAAGTAAGTATCAGACACATCATATCTTCCAAAAGGGTGATATGCTTTTAATGGACCAATTGACTTCTCTACACAGGCGAACACCTGTGATGGGAGATCGTATGTTATGGAGAGCTGCCGGTGACTACTCAAAAATCTGAACTAAGAAACTTTCCGTATGTAAATGTACCTCGTATTAAAGCCGTAGAAATATTACTACTAGCTCAGACGGTAGCAGATACATATTTTAACAGAGGTTCTGGAGAAGCAACTAAAGAATTAGATCATGTTGAAGCTACTCATAGACATTGGGTAAGCAGAATGATTGATCTATCAGATTTTCCATATTGTTATTATACACATGGAGCAACAGACGCTATACATCATTGGGCACTTACCGAAGATAGAAAATGGCAGATACCTGAAGGTGAATATGAATATGCTAATATGATTGGTGGAAAGGGTACAAAAGTTTTAGGTCAACCGTTATATCTTTCTAATCCTTCTGCAGCAACAGGTAATATATTATATTCTAATACCGAACAGCCTGTGATACTTGATTGTACATATGTTAGTTCAACTGCTATAAAAACTATTAATGTACCTAAATGTACAGAGCAAGTATTCTTTTCTTTCTCTAAAGGGTTTGGTCTAGTTGGCCAAAGATTAGGCTTAGTGTATACAAAAGAACCGCATCCAACATTACATAGATTAAAAGAATATGAGAACTGGAACTATGGTGGTGTTAGAACTATGCAATTAATAATGAATAACTTTTCTGTAGATAGCATGTTTAATAGGTATAGAAAGATGCAATTAGATGTGTGTAAAGAATATGAGTTTACTCCTTCAGATGTATTTTACTTGGCTACAACCAAAGATAGATACTATACAAGGCGACGACGAGTTGGTGATGTTGCTCGCATATGTCTAACACCTTTATTTCAAGATATGTTATGAGTATTATTAGAAAATTTAAACTAGACTATGACTGGAAAGAGTTTGTAAGAGAACTAGATGAGCTATTTCCGTTAGATGTATATGAAGAGCATATTGAACATCCAAATCCTCTTGGAATTTGGTATCATAACATATCCGAAGAAAACTTTCCACAGCATCTTAGAGAAGCAATTGAGCGAGGTATAGGATATCCTATAAAGAAAAGGGGGTGGATGTGGGATTGGAGATGTCAAACGATTGAATTATTAGAACATGTTGATACACTATCCAATGCACACGTAACTGGAATATCTGAATGGGATAAAGTAGTGTTTGAAGATGACCCTAGTAAATTTGGTCGACCCCCTATCACGGTTAACATAGCTATGGAGAATGATGCGCATCTCTATGTGAAAAATAATCAGACAGGAGAATACGAACATTGTATATATGGACCAGGTGACATAGTTATGTTTAATAATAACACCCAGGCTCATGGAGTTTATACATTGAATGATCCAACTAATATACCTCGGAGAGCGCTAAATTGTTATTTAGATGTTGATGACTTATTTGACGTTGAACACGATTTTTGGAAACAATCTTGTGAGAATGTACCCTGGCCAGAGATCAAGACAAAAATAGACAACGGGCAAAAGGTCCCTCTTAAAGAGGATTATGAATTTAATGATATGGCTTATCTCGATTCACCAGAAGCGTACGAGTTATTTGAAACTCAAGCAAATATTATTATAGAAAAACAATGTAAAGGTATCGTTGATGTTGGTTGTAGACATGGACCAGTATTAGATATATTATATGCAAAAGGCTATACTGATTTTGAGTATATGGGATTTGATACTTCTAAAGAGCCTATTGATATAGCAACAGAGAAGTGGAAAGATCATAGTAATATAGAATTTAGATGCGAGTCTTGGAATAATTTAGAAGCGTTCCTTGTTGACTTTAATGTAGATCAAGTAATATGGAGCGGTGTGTTACTATACAGACCAGATGATCACTTTGATTTCTTTGATAAGATTACAAATAAATTATACTCAAGCCCTAATGCTATCATACAAGAACCTATGCCATGGCAAAGACACTGGAAAGCTGGTCTTATTCTAAACACTATTGCAGATAGTATGGAAGAATATAAAGATACATATAAAGAATTTAAAGAATATAAACTCGACCTTGAAATATTTGCGGGTCGCAGATTAGTAGCGGATGTAACATTATGATATTAGCACTCAGTACCTCACAAGCACCTAATAGTCTTAACTATAGAGGGCTAAAACTACTCAGCTGTGAGTTTGACAGAATAGATTGCTTGGCTGACTATGATATACCTGTGGTAAATGTTAATGGCATGGACGCAGATATACCTAAAGATGTTGCTGCTTTGTTTCTTATGATGAATCAGTTCGATAAGTTTGTATTTGCAATACCAGAGTTTACTGGAATGATGAGTTCAAGTACAAAGAACCTATTAGACTGGGCTGTTGTAATATCAAATATGAACTTAGAGCATGGCAAAGGATATCCTTGGTCTAATAAGCATGTAATACTTCTTACGTTTACTCCTAGTGGTAAAGAGGGTGGTAGTAGACACATGGCTCAGACTAAAGATATATTTAAGAAGTTGGGTGCTAATGTAATACATACAGACGTATCTACATATGGTTGGAAGCATGTTATACCAGATAACCAAGAACACTTTATTGAGATGTCTGATAAGATAAACAACTATCTACTATATAAATCAGACAATAAAGATTATTTTAAAAATGAATATAATGATTGGAATGAGAAATGGGATTAGAAACTAAAGGGTTGTACATACTTAAAGATGATGATTATGTACCTTATACATTACCACAGGGTAAAGTTATACTATGTGGAGTACCAGGAGCTTTTACACCAGGCTGCACTAAAAGACATCTACCAGGCTTTGCAAAGAATTTAGATAAGCTAGATGCTAAAGTTGTATTTGTTGCAGTTAATGATCCTAGTGTTATGCATGAATGGAATGTGCTACATGGTCACCCTGATATTGACGCAGTAGCAGATCCATTAGCTGTGTTTAGTAAGTACATTGGTAAAGATGTTGACTTTGGTGATTATATGGGCATCAGATGTAAACGATATGCTATGCTTATAGAAGATGGTGTGTTTGTAAAAGAATATGAAGATCCGTTTATTGAGGGTGTGTTATGATACCAGGCATTGCAGAATATGTAGACGTTGATCCTCAACACGAACTGTTACTCGATCTATATGAAAAAGTAAAAGGTGCGAGAGCTGGAGAGGACTTTAATGTTTTTGGTAAGACACCATTCGAAAGTTATTCATTAGAGTTTAATATGACAGGTGAAGACACTGGCTACGAAGCCATATATGATCCTATCTTATCTCAGCACAGAAAGGTACATCCTCATTATCAGTTTAGATCAACTGGATTTAATACTGCTGATAGTACAGAGAAAGATGTGTTTCCTCACACTGATATAGATCAGAATAGAGAACACAGTCAAGGGTACAATATCATATATCCAGTACTTGGAGCGAGTCGTTTAGATTATTTTGAAACATTAGAAGATGAGATATGCCTACCTGAAAAGAACGCTCAAGGGTATTACTATTACCACGAATTTAAAGCGCAAAGTCAAATGGGTCAAGATACACCAGAGTTTGAAAAGTTTTTAGCTGATCGTAAGATTGGTGAGATTATTATTGATAAGCCTTGTCTTATTGATACAGAGATAATGCATAGAGTAATTATTACAGAGGCTCCTAGATGTGCCTTTGTCACAAGATGGAATAACATACCTGCTATTGACTTTCATTCGTTTAAAGATAGAGTTGAATCAATTCTGTGAGAATAGTTTCTTATATAAAAGACTCGAAACTTACTTATGAAGAAACTGACTTATGTAATGATGCTTTTCTACAACTACAGGTAGAGAAAGGTACAGATAGGTTATCAGATAACTATTCCTTTTCAAATCTAAACTTAGATAGAATGGTAATGTTTAACTTTGTATTTGATAATAACGAACCCGTGTTATGCTCTGGATGTGAGAATATATATCCTGGTGTTGTAAGAGTTATGTCTAGGTATTATCATTACAAAGACTTTAGAACAGACGGTACATCTATGTTTGAAAAAGTAGATGACTTTAAAGAGCTTACCTATTGTGTAGATAATCTTGATGTGCCTCTTATAATATGGACACGGGAATTCAGTAAAGGTTTCTTTACTAAACTTAAAAGAGCACGCCCTGATATATTTAAAGAGTGGAATGTATATCCAGATAAGCTACAGATAGGAAGCCCACCTTTAAAGAAAGCAAATAATCTACAGTATGTATTCTATAAAGGTGATATTAACTATCTACGCAACCCACAATAACATCAGCTTTTTTGCAGATTATTTAAAACAGCATCAACACTATCTTCTGATAAGATTACATTAGCAACAGCAAATAGTGAAGGATCACATGTTGTAAACACTGTATGAACCTTACAGGTATTTAAAAAATATACTCTGCCATGTTCAAAGTTTACTATTTTCTCATCTAAAATAAAATAAGTGTTTGGTGGATTGCAACCGTATATAGGAAGAAATAATCTAAATGAGCTCAATTCTCTTGTAAATTGATCCCTATGAGGGGGAAACATACCAGTTGCATTCATCTTAATAAAGTGTGTTCTACCTAAATGATTTTCAAAAGGTTTAAATGCATCCTCTACTAAATTCCATAATTCCGTTTTTTTATTAAAATCTGTTTCATCTAAGTTTAAATTATGTTTAATATTATATTCTTTTACAGAGTCTAAATCCGGTATACCAGACATGCCACCATCTAAGCTAGTGATACTTAATCCCCATCTATCAATCTTTTTACGAGGATTGTATTGTATCCAATCATTTTCATATAATTTTAATTGTTTTTCAACTTCACTGGTCCTTATCTTTTGACGTAGCCCATATACATCACCATATCTACTCAAGCATTCATATAACATAATTTTTCCTCGTGTAACATAATTGTAACACTTTTGCTGTATTTACAATTAATTTAAAAAAAGTTAATTTAGTTGTTTACATCTATATCTATATGTGTTATATTAGTTATAGAAACAATAACTAAGGAATTACATTATGTCAAAGATTATTACAGAATTAACTAACTCAATCCGTAACGCAATCGTTAACCCAGAAAATTTAGATATCAATGGTGACATCATCTGGAATTTTATAGATGCTGATGCTTATCACGAATGCTTTAAATTCTATTCAAGTACAGAAGGCTTTTATAAAGACTTTGATAAAATTGCTCTTACAATAAGATCAGAAAATGATACACAAGGTTGTGCAGACTGTGAATGGATTAAAGACGAAACAGACGGTGACATCACTAGATGTGATGAGTGTGCATTATAAAAAAACTTTTAAAAAGGCGATAATAATGCTTTACATCGCCTTTCTTATATGCTATACTACTTATAGAAACAAACAGAAAGAATATATTATGATTATGACATCAACTCAAAAAGCAGACCGTTTAGCTCTTATCAAAAAGATCGGCGACCGTCGCAATAAAATGGCTAAACTTAAAAAAGCATCTGTTAAGCAGGTTAGAACTGTTAATGCTAGACCTGTTGTTCGTAAGACTAATGTAATGCAAGAGCCTGCATATCGTGAGAACATCTACCAATGGACTGACGCATCTAAGTATGCTGATCAATACTATGGTGACACAATGCGGGAGACTACAAAATTCGATAACGATTGGGACTAGTCTCAGTTGTTTCGAAAAACCTAACTGCCAATGTACATGGTATTGTTAGGTGGGTATGACCATCTGGTACCGAAGGAAACCCAGGCGTTTGCTACTGACGGGAAAGTAGATAAGGGGAGGGGCACTGCAGAAAGTCCCTCCCACGAAAACTATTTTAACTAGCGTCTCGTACGGAGGGCATTGCCTAAAAGTACACTTCCTTTTTGTTGTTTCTGAGGCGCTACTTTAAATAGTTTGGAGATTTATATGAGTATGCATATGATACAGGGCGTTCAAGTCCATGGTAAATCTAAAAGAAAGAAAGCACCCGGGTGGAAGAAAGCACAAGAGAAGCACGAAGCCTTCTTAAAATCAATGGGTGTGAAGAATAAACCTAAGACGGAGTATCGTACTGAGATACCTGATTATAATACAGGTCCTAGAATGACTTCAGATAAGGTTGCTGGTAATGGTACTAAGAGAGAAGCTAATAAATATACAGGTACTCTTATTAAAGGTATTGCTACTATGCACAAGTCTAATGCTGTTCCTATACTTAATAAGGATCAAGCAATAGAAGTATCAAAGATGGGAAGCTAATGTTTACAATTGAACACGATCATGAATATAATGAAACTGTTGTAACAATTCTTGATACCACCGAAGAGTTTGAGGATGTTACTGTACACTTCACTGCAAACGGTGATGCTTTTATCAGACAATGGGAGGATAATTTAGATAATTTTAATGTAATTGGAATGACTGCGGATATGTACCGCAAACTTATGAAAGCCTGGGAATTACCTCAAGGCGCATACCACTTTAAACAAGGAGAAAATAATGTTGACACGTAATGAAATGATTAGTCAATTGTTAAAAAAAGAATGCCGCGTAATATTTACCAAAGTTAATGGTGAAGAGCGTGATATGATTTGCACGCTTATGGCAGAAGCACTTCCAGCCAGAGCAGCTACCTCAGATGAAAAAGCTGAGCACGGAGCGGTCAATGAAGAAACAATTCCAGTTTGGGATGTTAACAAGCAAGCATTTCGGTCCTTCCGTGTAGAGAATGTATTATCATTTACATAATATAAATAATAATTTAAACGGAGGTACTTATATTGTATATTGATGAGAATATGTTGTCACTACTATATGGTGTAGGATGCGCTGTATGCGGATTTTATGTTCATAAGAATTACTTTTCAAAATCACGTGATGAAATTGTTAGTGATACAATTGAGTACCTTTGTGAACAAGGCTTTGTAAAACACAACTGGGACGAAAATGGTGAAATAGTTTTACACCCATATAAAAAATAAATTAAAAAAAGTAAAGAAAACACTTTACATTTGTTTTTATATGTGTTATAATAGTTATACAATCAAACGGAGATATATTATGGCTGTTAAGAAAAAGACTAAGGCGTTACCAAGAGCACGTAAAAAAACTGGTTTTGGTGCTGCACCTGAGAATAACTTTCGCAACTTTAATGAATACATTCGAATGGAAGTAGATAAGAAAGATATTGCATCTCTTATCAAAACTTATATTCGTGCTACGTTTGACAAGCCTACCCAGCGGGTCTATCTTGCTGCACCAGAATATGCTTTTACACCCAAGCACTTTATTGCTTCTACTATTTTGTGGGAGCAAAAAGGGCATGATTTCCCTCCCAATTGGAATGCAAAAGCTGTACTGGAAACATTCTTTGAATATATTACTGTACTAGGTAATAAAGCCTTAACGGCTAAGGAAGAGAATGTTGTAGCAATTAAGCCTCGCAAAACACCAGCTGAAATCATAAAAGAAAAAACATCTGAGTTTATTGGCAGTATTGAGAATATTCTTGATACATACTTTGACGATAAACATGAAGTTCAGATGAAGTATTCTATATATGATGAACTGACTAAAGATGCTTATCCTCAGTCGACAGCTAGTGCAGTTGTTTCTTACTACACACCATTGCGTGATGAACTCAATGAGTTGGTTACAAAAAAGACCCCTGATCTGATTGAGGGTTATGAAAATGTACCAACACGTGCTAGAAAGAAATATCTGGAATTCGTTCAGCACATTATAGATGATGCGCAAAAGTACATCATGAGCAAAAAAGCTACACGTGCACCTCGTAAACCTAGAGTTAAGAGTGCGGATAAACAAGTAGCTAAGATGCAGTTCTTGTTGGAGTCTAAAGAATATAAGATCAAGTCAATACACCCAATGATGGTTGTTGGTGCTATGAGATTGTATACCTTTAACACTAAATATAAACAGCTGACCGAATATGTAAGCCGTAAAGCAACTGGGTTTGAAATCAAGGGCACTTCCTTAAAAGGGTTTGATCTTGAATTATCAAGGATGACAAAGGTAAGAAAACCTTCTGAAGTCCTCCCAGTTGCTTTAGGTAAAACACCTAATCAAATTAATAAGATGTGGGGAACTCTGACTACTAAGACAGAGGTGCCTAACGGAAGACTAAATAAAGAAACAATTATATTAAGGGCTATGGATAAATGAGTGAAGCAGTTTTCTTGAATAAAAGTAAATTCTCTCGTATGGTAGAAACTACCGTATTTGGCAAAAAGTTATCCTATATGGATGCAGTGATAGATGTCTGTGAAGAAACAAACATTGAGCCCGAAGATGTAAAGAAATTTCTCAACGGTGTTATCGTTGAGAAACTAGAGGGAGAGGCTATGAATTTGAACTATCTCCCTAGGCAAAATAGTTTACCTTTTGAAGAATAAAGGGTTTACATTGAGCCGAAAATATAGTATGATATTACAGTAATACTTCAGCAATATAAAACATAAGGAAAATATAAATGTCTTTTGCAAACCTAAAACGTAATCGTGATCAAATCTCAAAACTTATCTCAGCCGCAGATGCAGCTGGCGCCGGTTCAGGTGGTGGTAAGAAAAACTATGGTGATGATCGTGTTTGGAAACCAACGGTGGATAAAGCAGGTAATGGCTATGCTGTACTGCGCTTTCTTCCAGCAACCGAAGGTTCTGAATTACCATGGGTCCGTTATTGGGATCATGGATTCAAAGGGCCAACAGGTCAGTGGTACATAGAAAAATCATTGACTTCAATTGGTCAGCAAGACCCAGTGTCTGAGCACAACTCAGAACTCTGGAACTCGGGTATTGACTCGAATAAAGAAGTAGTTCGTAAACAAAAGCGGCGACTACACTATGTAGTTAATGCAATGGTTGTTTCTGATCCAGCTAATCCTGCTAATGAAGGTAAGATTGTGTTGTATCAGTTCGGTAAGAAAATCTTTGATAAAATCATGGATGTTATGCAGCCACAGTTTGCAGATGAATCACCTATCAACCCATTTGATTTTTGGGAAGGTGCACACTTTAAACTAAAGATTCGTCAAGTAGAAGGTTATCGAAACTATGACAAGTCTGAGTTTGCATCAGCAAGTGCTTTGTCTTCAGATGAGAATGAATTGGAAGAGATTTATGGCAAGTTACATGATCTAACAGAATTCTCTGATCCTAAGAACTATAAATCATATGATGAGTTAAAGGCTAAGTTGAATAAAGTGTTAGGTACTAGCACTATGACAACTCAAGCACGTGAAGAGTTAGAAACAATTTCTGCAGCACCTTCTCCGGTTGCTTCTGAAGCACCTGCCTTTGCGGCAGCTGTGGAGCCAGTAACGGCAGAAGCTATGGAGAGTACAGGTACTGATGACACTATGTCATACTTTGCCCGTCTTGCAGCCGAAGATTAATATTAATTAAATATCTTAAAGGGGCGGGGTTTATTCTCCGCCCTTTTTTTAGTAACCTGAAGGTCCTTTTTTACCTGTATTAACAGTATCACCAAAGCCATCATTACTAGATCCTGATAATCTTAAAGGACCAGGGATATTGTTAATCGACACACTATTTATTGGATTATTCTGGCTATTATCTTGATATAATAATTGTCCTGTACCACCTCTATCAGCATTTTTAAGTAACATAGCCGAGTCTTGTAGGTATTGACCACTAGTTATATTACCACCCTGCAATTGTTTTAAGAGAATATCACTTTGTCTTTCAATGTTTCTTAATTCTATATTTTTAAGCTCTTGAGTAAGACTAATTTCAAGTTCATCAGTATTTACAAACTTTTGTATTCTCTCTGGTAATATATCATTAATCTTTCCAACCATGCTAATCATTAGTTTTTGTGGCATCTCTGATAAGAAAGCTGTTAATCTTTGAAACTGTAGTTGAATATTTAACCAAGATCCTTTTAAATCTCTCATTGCATTATCACCAGCAGTTTGGAAAAAGGAGCTTATGTCTTTACCAAATTTCTTTCTTGTACCATCTACAGAGTCGATTTCTGCTTTTATAGCCTTTTCATCTTCTGGTGGTACTTTATATATTTCTTTAATCTTTGCTACAAGGTTTTTAATACCTGTTATTGGATTTAGTGTAAAATCTTTATCTGTAAATTCTGCACCAGTTAAAGATTTAACTAGGTTCATTATTGGATCATTAACTATTAGATCAAATAGCCATTCAACAGAATCAACTGTACCGAATGCAGCTAACTTTGTATCTTCCCATAATTTCTTAAATACTGCATTTGAACCTTCTTTATCATTAAGTTTACTTAATTTTTCAATATAGTTAGCTGCATTTATAAAAAGATCAAACGGTGCCTTAACAATAGTTTTGATAGTGTCTTCAAAGCTTACATCTTTAGCAGCCTGTAAAAATCTAGCTAAACCAGACTTTGAAGTATACACTCCATTTGCATCAGTCTCCAGACCAAACATTTTTCCAACACCCCAGACTAATCCATTTTTAAGTAGATCCAAAGGTGCTCCAATAAATGATGCAACAAACCCAGAAAACCCATCACCAAATTTTCCTAGAAATGTTTCTTCATCTGATTTACCAAAATCTACAAATCCTTCATATACAGAAATTAAAATGCCTAATGGCCAAAGAATTTTACCCATAAGTTTTGAAATAGGAGCCAAAGTGCTACCTATACCACGTACTGAACCACCAAAAAATTTAGTTACTGATGCTCCTATCTTAGCACCTGGTCCTAAGAAATAAGCACTTAATGCAGTACCAACTACAGTTAAAGGACGAAGAAAAGACTTAATTTGGATACCAAGCCTAGGTATTAATGTTTTAAAGTTAGTTTTAAACTTACTCTTTGTTTCTTCAATTATATCACCAATCTTTGTTGTAAATCCAGTAAGACCATTAAGCTTCTTAATAAGAGGTAATTCCCAACCACGTAACCCTACCATAGTTAAACCTAGTGCACTAATACCAGCAAGAAATGTTCCTAGCTTTCCGGCTAAACCCATTAAACCAAATAAACCAACATTAAACTTATCACCACCACTATTTCCATCAATCTTAGTAGCTTTGGCAGGCTTGTCTGATTTCTCGGACTTACTTTCTCGTTCTTTCTCAAGGGCATCTAATCGTGCACGCTCTTGAGTTAAGAACCATTGTTTAAAGTTCCTATTGAGATTAGCAGTCTCTGTATTGTTCTTATGTAATTGCTTTACTACATCTTCGAGATTAGTTGCCATTGTTCCGCCTTTTGGTTTCTTCTTCTTGTTCTTTCAAATGCGTTTCAAGCATTGTTATATAAACTTCTTTTTCCCATGGTATTAAACTGTCTATCTCATTCAAACTATAGTTATGGTGTTGCATTAAAGCAAAGTTATTTCTATAGTAATTAATTATACTATTATGAGACAGACATACTAGAAAAAATCTTGCATACCACTTAGTGTCATTTCATTATCTTTATTACAACTATGACAAACAAATTTAACATCATGTTTAAGTGTTGGCATATCTTCCATATATTCTTTAATGGCATTAAGATCACTAGTATTCATAGAGTTAATAAAGTTATCTTGGTCAACTTTACTTTCACCAGCAAAGATAATTCTTTCTTCATCAGTAACCACTGTCTTAATACACATCTTAATCATATCAAATGTTGATTCAGAGCTTGATTTACCAGCTGTAGTCTTTGATTCATTTACTACACTATTATAAGTAGGCCATTGTAGCTCTAATGATATATCAGAGTTTAATTCAATAACAGATCCTTCTAAGCTCATATTACCTTTTACATTAATATTATCAATTGGTATTGATACTTCATTAGATTCTTCACATTGACCACAAGCTAATGATAATTTAACATTTTCTCCAACTGATCTTGATCTTAGTTGTGTAAACATAAATTCAATATCAAATGTTGTTAGCTTAGATGTGTTTAATTCACCTTCGGCACAAGCTTCTATAGTGTCAACAATAGATGATAAAATCTGTGTTTCATCTTTTGATTCCATAGCAAGTAAAAGAACCTTTTCTTCCTTAACTAGAAAGGGCCTAAATCTAATCTTTTTCTTTGTAGAAGGTATGATCAATTCATACTTGGGTTGGTCGTTTAGTTTCGGTAAAGCCATAATAACTCCATGTTATGATATCCAGTCGTCGTAGCTGAACTGGATGTTTAATTCAAGCAAACCATTTTGCTCACTATTTAGTTGAAGAGCATTAATAGTAGTTGGAAATGCTCTAATCAATTTACATTTATATACTTCAATATCACTTGTAATGCTGAAATCAAATAGATCAGCTAAGTTATTTGCAGTAAAGTCTATTTCAAAATTAACAGAAAGACCGTTGCGTTTTTTCTTCTGTAATTGAGTAATTTCTATATCAAAGACATAATCATCTTTGTATTTTAATTCTTTTGTTTGGAAGTCAATGATCCTAGATTGCCATTCATCAAAGTATTCTTTAATGCCGTAATCATTCATTACATAGAATGTCATAGAAACATCCTCTTCAGCATATCCATAAGCAACTTTTTTCTGCTTCATGCCAATGATACGCTCTTGAGTAAGTATCTGACGACCAGGCAATTGTACATCTTTACAAAGCAAGTTAAGATCATATGATGCTTCTATACCTAAGTTTGGTAATTGCACTTTCCATAGGTTAGCTTGAGCAAGCCCACCCTTTTTACCTATAAGAGATTTCATCTGATCAACGCTAAAGGTCATATCATTTTCCTTGACTGTTTATACACTTGGTTGGAAGAAGCACCTTTCCATTGAGCCATAGGTAAGAATGTAGCAATTTCCCATTCTGATGGTGGTACTAATGCCAATCTACTTTTAACGTGTGCTGTGAGATAGTGTTTTATTGTAGGTTTAAATTCTTTAAACTTAGATGAGCCATTGAGTAACTCATAACTAAGTTTTAGTCTTGTTGTTTCATTGTACTTATCATTATTCTTTAGATCAATTAAACCATCTAGTAGTTTAGCTCTTAGAATTGGTGGCAAGTAATGTAAGTTTAATCCCATAAAACCACCTTTAGCATCTCCTATAACAAAGATAAGAGGAAACTGGTCATAGTATGGTAATGTATCTTTATGCTTTGGATCATAAAAGAACATATACATATTGCCTATTACACTAGTTTTAGATAGTTGTAGAGACTCCGCACGCATTAAACCTTCACGATTGATTCTGCGCATTGATTGCGCACGCTTACGGAACCATTCACGTGATTGGTCAGTCCTTGGTGTGATACCAGCTCTGAGTGCTTCTGCGGATATTCTATTAAATAAGTTTTTGCTCATGATGTTATTTATACTATTTTTTAGTAGTTTTTTTCTTTGTCTTGAAAGGTTTTAGAGGTTTAATTGATTTTAGTCTTTTAATTGGTTTAGGCATAATACCCATCTTAATTAAAGTATTCTCTGTCCATATCTGAAAACCCCAGTCTCTATCTTTAGCATATATTCTGGCTGCTTCCCATTTGTTTTCGTTCTTAATGTAAGATAGGCTTTCGTTAATATATCTTTTTGTTTTCTTCCCTGGATACTCTGGTGGTCTTGTTTCTTTATCTGGTTTAATCTCTATAAGATCAACAGATCCGTCTTTCCATGTGATCTTTAGATCCATAAAATATCTATGATACCTCTTATCTACAGCATAAAGATATGGTATTACAACTTCCTCGCTTGACCAATACTTAACAGCAGTGCTTTGATCACACCAATTAAAACATTTTAGCTCCCAACTTGATCTATATGTTATCTTAGTGAAGTCACCTTTATACTTTTCAATGTTCTTTGGTCTAAATTTACCACTATGAGCCATGATTTACCTTATAAATAATACTAATTACTTCTATATATTAAGGTTATAAGATGATCAATGAACCAAAAGGCCCGTATAATTTCCCAATCGACGATACAAATGAGTATCCCGCTGAGATTGTATTTCGTCAAATTAACATAGCACCTCTGACTGCAAACGATTTACTAAACTTTGTAAAAGAAATCAACTTAGCCGAAATGAATGTTGAAGGTATTTCTACAGAAAGAGATGGTCTAGGTTCTTCTATAGCAGTAACAGATATAGAAGAAAAAACATTAACTCGAAGTATTAAGAGAACACCATTAGAAGCAAATGGTGATTGGTGGGTATCATTATATATGCCACAAAGTATTCCTTTTAATGATGGTGTTGCATATCAGAATGTGGAACTTGGTGCTATTGGTGCTGGAATTGTTAACTCACTTAATACTGGAAAAAACTTGGCTCAAGCCGCAATGGCTGCTGTACAACAATCAACATCTGGTCTTATAGATGGGATTGTAAATAATGCTAATAGCGACGGAGCTAGTTTAGCTGCACTTAAAGTTGCTAGTAAAGCAAATACTACAGTTGCTAATGCAACATCGGCTGCTACACGTGTATCATTAAACCCTAATAGTAGAACATTGTTTAATAGTGTTCCTATGAGAAACTTTGCCTTTACGTTTAAACTTATACCTAATAACCCTAAAGAAGTTGCTAGAATTAAAAGTATTATTAAACTGTTTAGAACAGCTATGTACCCAGAGGAGATAGGTACTGATCAAGTTGCTATAGGTTATAAATTTCCAGACCCATTTGAAATAAAGATGTTATATAGAGATCAAGATGTATTCACAAAAATACTACCATCATATCTAACTAATGTTACTACTACATATAATAATGCTGGACAAGGTTTCTATAAAGATGGCGGCTTTACTGATGTAGAGGTTACATTATCATTTACTGAAACAAGACCACTTAACCGTGAAGACATTAAGGATAACTACTAATGTATTTTAAAGATTTTCCACAAACATTATATAAGTTTGGAGATGCCGAATCGTTCGTTAGATTTCAACAGTTAAACACTTATGTGAATCTAATTGATCAGTATAGAGATGATGTAACAGTTTATGAGAAATATATAATACAACCAGGTGAGAGAGCTGATACACTATCATTTAGACTTTATGGTACTACTGATTATCATTGGACATTCTTTGTAGCTAATGATAATATAAGAGAGAGTGGTTGGCCTTTAGATAGATCACGTATATATGAAACAGCTCAAAAGAATTATCCACATAGAGCTATTACTACAGCAACTAACATTGGTAATACTAACTTTAAGAAAGGTCAAGTAGTAACTGGTTCACAGTCTGGTTCAACTGGTCCTATTATAGAAGTAAAACTTGATCTTGGTATTATTATTGTAAATGCTAATGGTAATTTTAATGATGGTGAGACATTAAGTGTTGGTACAGGTGGTGATACACAGACTTGTCTTATTACTAGTGAGGTCGCACAGTATGATTCAATACACCATTACGAGAATTCAGATAATGAATATACAGATATTGATCCTCATAGCCCTAATACATCTGGATTAGTACCAGTTACATATGTAGAGAGATTAATTAAATTTAATGATGAGTTATCTCAAATAAGTATTATTAACCCTAAGATAATAGAACAAGTAGTTGGCCAGTTCAATAAAGAGTTAAAGGCTTAGATCATGTCTGATATAGTTGCCTCACAGTATAGGTATCAATCTGCGGTTGTAGTTAATGAAACAACTGGGCTTAGAGTAGATGTATCAGCTGCTATTGCTGAACTACAACTATATGAAAACATAACAAGCATTGGTATCTCTGGTAAGATCCTTATAGTTGATAACTTAAATCTATTTGATCGAATAAACTTCTCTGGTACTGAGACATTAGATATTGAAGTATTATCAGATGCTACTGGTACAACGATTAAGAAATCATTTGTTATGGTTAATGTTGATAATAAGAAAGTTGTAAACGACGAGACTATATCATATGTCTTTAGTCTTATGAGTAAACCAGTATTTAGAAGCAATCTTCAAGTATTAAGTAAGGCTTATGAAGGTACACCACTTCAGATAATAGGTAAAATTCTTACTGGTAATCTTGGTGTTTCTTTAGATAAGACATTACTAGAAGGTACAGATCCAGTTCAAGAAAACATGAGCGTGATATCACCTTATCTAACACCTATAGAGACCATTCAATGGATTCGTAATATGTGTACTACAGAAGGCAGTGGCTTTCCTTTCTTTTTATTCGGTACAATTCATTCAGATGATATCAAAGTTACTTCACTTGAAAACATAATGAATAAACAACCAGAATTTAATAGACCATTTATATATTCTGGTGCTATAGCAAATACTCAAGACACTATTAAAAAGCTATTTACTATCGAGCAGATAGAATACAATGATAATTCTAGTACACTAACATCGGTTATAAGTGGTGCTGTAGGAGCTAAGTATGAAGTATTAGATACTGTTTACGGAACAAGTAATGATAATAAACAGTTTAAAATAGAGGATGCTCTCCCTGATACTAAGTTATATGATACTAGATTTAAAATAGATGATAAGAAAATATCAGAGTTTGAATCAAACTATATCTTTAGTGTTGTTGCACCTACTATGGCTGACGCAAACGGGTATGGTTATAATAAAGATACAAACAAGTTAAAGAGTAAAGTTTTAAGAAATGGTGTTTTACAAGCACTTAATATGAACGGATCAGTCATTAAAGTAAATGGATTACCGTTTATGGCATCTAAGAGTGTTGGACCTGGATCTGTTATATCTATAGAGGTTGTTCAATTCTTTAATAATAGATATGTTGTAGATGATAAGAAGTCCGGTAGATTTATAATCTCATCTTTAGATCACCAGTTCTTTGACGAGAAACATACTGTTACTTTAGGAGTAAGTAAGTTATGAGTTTATCAACAATACAGTCAGCATACTATGGTGATATTCAAAGATGGTTCCTTGGTGTTGTTGTTAATATACAAGATCCTCTTAAAGTAGGTAGAATAAAAGTAAGAATTTATGGTATTCATAATAGTGATGTTAATGAAGTACCAGAGAGATCACTGCCATGGGCTCAAGTTGTAACACCTACTACAGAGGATGGCGTATCTGGTCTAGGTAGATCACTTGGTATTAAGCCTGGGGCACAAGTATTTGGTGTATTCATGGATGGTATTCAGTCCCAAGTACCTCTTGTTCTTGGTTCAACTCCTAAATTTGAAGCAGCTACAGAGGTTAGTAATGGCTTTGAGAATGATTCTACATTAAGAACATCACAATCTAAAAATATAAAAGACACTATATCAACTATAGCACTAGTAGGTGATAGTAATGCTGAGAAAGCATTTAACTTTCTTATCTCTCATAGCTTTAGCCCTGTACAAGCCGCCGCTATCATAGGTAACTTTATATATCAATCAGGTATGGATCCAAAAAAAGCATCATATGGTATAGCTGGATGGGATCCAGCCTCTGGTCGCAAACAAGGGTTAGAAGAATTTGCTGATGAAAGGTCTCTTGATATAGAAGACTTAGGAACACAATTAGCTTTCTTTATATATGACTTTACTACAAATAGATACTTAGGTTATGCTAAGTTTAAAACATTAACTAATATTAAAGTAGCAAGTGATTATTTTTGTGATAAGTACATGAGACCTGATGCAGCCTCCGCAAATAAATCAAGAAGAATAGATAACGCTAAGAGAGTTTTGGAGAATTATAATGGCAATTAATATTAATGTTTTAAATAGCCAACTGAATAGTTTAAATAGTAACTCTAACTTAGATCAAGTTTTAGATAAAAAAACACAAGTAGTAGGACAGACATCTTGTCAACTAGAGACTGGTCTTAAAGATGTTGGTGTTGCTGTATCTGGTATAGTACCATTAAGTGGTGGTGATCATCCTTTATCACAAGCTGTATCAGCCGTTGATTCTATAGTAGAAATCACTGGTAGTGTGCCAGGATTAGAAGACAAGCTCATTGGTAATCTATCAAGTGCAAGAATATCAGAGATCAATAGTGCTATTGGTGAAACAGTTGCAAATGGTGAGTTAAAACTTATAATCAGTACTGGTTCTCCTGAAGCTATATCAAGAGCATTAAAGAATGTAACTAGTGAGAGAGTGCCAGATGCCATACTATCAAGTGTTGCAGCACCAAATGGTAAGCAGAGTGTATCTACAATAGAAAAGACTATAGAATCAAACATTGGTTCAGCTACTGGTCTCAGTGAATCTATTGCTGCATATAAGAGTAACTTTTCAAACATACTTGGTTTCACAGGTGGCAGTTTACTATCTAACGTAACACGTAAACTTGACTCAACTACAGATATAGTATTAGATGATCTAATTAATGGTACAGGTGTTGATAAAGAGGAAGTTGTTAATCTTATTGAGAATGACAATAGGGAAGAAGCAACTAAACTAATAGCAAGTGAGTCATCAAAAGAGTATGCAGACATAGAAGAAAAGGTAAATCAGATCCTTATAAATCCAAATGATACTGTTGAATTCAATGAAAGTAAGGCAATTGGTAAAAAGACAGGTAATTCATACGTTATTGGTTCAAACAATAATAGTTGGAAAGGTAAAAATACACCTATATCATCTGATCTATTTACATATGTAGATTCAAAAGAAGAATTGGTTGCTGAGTTTAGAAATAGTAATAGAGAGATTACTGAGTTTATAGCACACTGGACTGGTTCATACACTAATCAAGACATAGGATCACCAGAAGTACACGCATGGCACTTAGATAATGGATGGTCTGGTTGTGGTTATCACTATGTAATTAGACGTGACGGAAGAATACAGAGAGGCAGACCTATTGATAGAAAAGGTGCTCACTCAGCTGCATATGGTCATAATGATAAGTCTATAGGTGTTTCTATGGCTGGTGGTTATAACTGTCCAACAGGCACTAATAACCCTAATAGATACATTAGTGCAGATAGTTTAACACCCGCACAGATGGATTCTTTTAAGAAGTTTGTGGGAGCCTTCTATGAGGTATGGCCTTCTGGACAAGCACTAGGTCATAACGATACATCAGATAAAGGTAAATTAGATCCTGGGTTTGATGTACCAGAATATGTAAGTGCTAACTTTAATAAAACAAACTTGATAACAGATGCTAAGGCTTCTGGTCCACTCACAACAGAACAGATTAATTCAGGAATAATAGTATGACAACCGAAAGAGATGATCTAAAAGACAGAGTACAAAGGTTCGGTAGTGGCTTTGTTGATACTCAAGGTACTAATAATAATGGCTTTTTGGATCCTAATAAAGAGTTTCCAAGAAAGAAATATAATAATCTATCTAGTGTAAACGAAGCTGTTAGATCAGGTGAAACACACCAACTACCATTAGGAGCCGATGTTGATGTTCCTCCGCTTACAGCTACACAATATCCATATGCTGATATAAAAGAAACAGTTTCTGGTCACGTACTTGAGTTTAATGATACACCAGGTGGCGAACGTATTCTTATTAAACATAATAGTGGCTCTGGTATAGAACTAAGACCAGATGGTACTGTAGTTGTTCTAGCAACAGATAACAAAGTAGAAGTCACTCATGGTGATCAGACTGTTATAGTAGAAGGTAATGGTCAACTTACATATGAAGGTGATCTTACTATTAATGTTAAGGGTGATTTTAAAGTCAATTGTGATAACTATGAAGTTAACACTAAAGGTGATAAGAAAGAAAACATTGAGGGCAATAGCAGATCAAAGGTGTTTGGTAATAAAGGTTCTAATGTATCTGGTAATGACAGTAAAGTAGTTGCCGGAGAATCAGTAAGTACACACCTTGGTAATGTTACTACAGCTATTAAAGGTACTAATAAGCAAGCCACAGAAGGTGATATCATTATCGCTGGTTCATCTAAGATTGAACTTACTGCAGAGACTAGAATAATACAATCATCACCTAAGATGAACATACAAGCACTTGAAGCATATATATGGGCTGATACTGGTACATTCGGTGGTGTAGAAGTAAGACATCATGGTCAAGGAGCACACTTTAGTGAAGGTGTAACAGCACCGACATTTCATGGTGATCTCAGAGGTACATCATTAACATCTCTTGTTGCTGATATATCTAATTCACAAAGCTATGCAGATCCATCAACAGGTGGTGGAGTTGGTTCTCCATCTGGTTTTACTGTATCTAATGTAGCACAGCCTGATGTATACACTGCTGCATCTGGTGTTCTATCAGATGTCCTTACTAAATCAGAAATAGGTGTAAAGACTGTTAAAGTTGATGTAGATAACTTCTTATATAACTCATTAAGAATTAGAAAATTAGATACTGTTGATGTGAGATCAAAGTTAAGGGATCCTTCATATCTTAATGATGTAGACTTTGCTGCTATTCAATTAGGAGCAGGTAGACTTAATGAACAATACACTTCTACAACACCTCCAGGTGGTTATGGTAGAGTAAGAAAAGCTGGCGGTACTGCACAAAGAGGATCATCTAAATTAGGTAATGTGGGTATTGAGAGAGCAACTAAGACATTTATTGTAGATAATAAAAAGAAAATATTCTCGCTTACTGATCAGAAGTTTGGTGAAATAGATTTACTTACAGACGTTACTTCTACTACTATATTAAACAAACCAGTTAGTATGGCAAGATTCATTGGTGCTAATGATGCTGGTTCATTTAAATCATTATCGTTAGCTGATAAGAAACAGATTGCCAAGAACTATCTTATTCAGACTCATATCACTAAATATGCTATGGGTACATCTGGTAAGTTTTCAGCATATAAACTCAAGGCAGTAGAAGGTTTCTATGCCAAGGAACTATATGGTAAAGGTGGTGCCGGTGGGCTTTTAACAGAAACACTTACAGCTGGTGGTTTACTTGATCTAAGAAATAAAGGTCAAGCTGTAGTATATGAACTATATGGTCCAGATGGTAAGATGGATCCAGAAGTAACATTTGATTTAGCTTGTAATATAGCAGAGATTGGTTTATTTGATAAACTTACACTAGACTATGATATATTTAATCCAGATGGTTCTATGAATGTTCAAATCATTATTGAGACACCAATAGTGACTAAGCCAGAATCAGTTACATTTAAAAGATTAGTACAGACTACATTTAATAATGGCTTACAATCAGCGGATAGTTTAGTAGAATTAGAACCAAATCCTTCTAATACTAGCTTTAATCCTCGATAAAACTCTTATAAATAAAAGCAATAGGTTTAAGGATAATTAATGGCTCGCATACTTTCAATAGAGGATAAGGATCTAAATACGTCTAGTGTGGTTACATCTCGTAAGCTCAACTATTTAGATATAGACTTATCATTTGCAAATCGTCCGAGTGGTGATGTGTATAAGAAAAAAGATGCTGCAGCTGTGAAACAAGCAGTAAAGAACATCGTTGCAACTGGTAGACTAGAGAAACCATTTGAATCCGAATTTGGTGCAGACGTAACATCTTTATTCTTTGAACTAGCGGATAATAGAGCATCACGTGCCGTAAAACAAAATATTAGAAATGCTATCTATGTTTATGAGCCACGTGCCGAAGTATTAAACATAGATGTAAATTTACAACCAGATAATAATTCACTTTCTGTAACTATTACCTTTAAGGTAGTCAGTTCGGAAGAAACTGTTACACTCAATACCATCGTTTCGAGGTTAAGATAATATGGCTACAACAATTAAATCAACAGAACTTGACTTCAATACAATCAAGAACAATCTAAAAACAGAACTTGCATCTAAGAGCGAGTTTGCTGACTATAACTTTGAAGCATCTGGTTTATCAAATATTCTTGATGTTCTTGCTGTGAATACACACTATAATGGATTAATTGCTAACTTTGCTTTGAATGAATCATATCTTTCTACAGCTCAGTTAAGAAGTTCATTGGTATCATTAGCAGAAGGTATTGGTTATATTCCAAAATCTAAGACTGCTTCAATGGCTACTGTTACACTATCAACTAACACTGGTGATTTATCAGGTAGACCTTCAACACTAGCTTTGGCTAGTGGTACTAAGTTTACTGCTTCAGTAGATGATGTAACGTATACATTTCAGACTACAGAGACAGTAACCGCTACAGATAATGGTTACGGATACTATTCATACTTAACACCAGATGGTTCAACTAACATTGGAATCAAAGAAGGTATTGCTAAAACAAAAACATTCTTTGTAGGACGAGATAGTGTAGACGATGTGTATATTATCCCTGATAAAAACATAGATATGGAAACTGCGATTGTTAAAGTATACCAATCAGCAACTGATACAGCATTTACTTCATATATTAATATTGGTAAATCATCTACTATTAATGCCAATACTCGATTATACATTATGAAGGAAGCACCTAATGGATTCTATGAAATAACATTCGGAGATGGTATAACACTAGGTGCGGCACCTGAGGCTGGTAATAAAATTGTTATAGAGTATCTACAAGTAAGTGGTTCTATTGCTAATGGAGCCAGTGCATTTATTGCTAAATCAAAGATTCAAGTATTAGGTTCAGACTATGATGTAAATACAGTTACCTTTACTAATTCTATTGGTGGTGCGGAAGAAGAAACAATGTCTTCCATTCGTAAAAACGCACCATTTCAATATGCTACACAGAACCGTATGGTTACTGCAGTTGATTACTCTACATTGGTTTTATCTAACTTTGGTACACTTATCAAAGACATTCAAGCATTTGGTGGAGAAGACGCCTTAGAACCAGAGTTTGGTGTAGTATTCTTATCCGTTGTTTTTAATTCAGATGTAACAGCAGATACTATTACAACTACAAAGGATGCTATTACTGATCTATCTAAACAGTTATCGGTTGTGGGCTTTGATATTAAGTTTGAAGATCCCGTTACCACATTCATTGAGACAGAGATATTCTTCCAGTTTAACCCTAAACTTGGTTCACTATCTCTAAACAGTGTGCAAGATAATGTACAAACAGAAATTAATAATTACTTTTCTAGTAACATTGGTAAATTTAACCAGACATTCCGTAGATCAAATTTATTGTCTGACGTTGATGAAGTTAGTACATCTGTTCTATCTTCACGTGCTAACATTAAAGTTCAGCGTAGGTTTACTCCTACAACAGATACACTTCAAGATCATACTCTAAGGTATCCAGTTGATATTGCTGAACCAGATGATGTAAACTATATTATTACAACTACACCATTTCAGTTTAATGGTAAAACTTGTATTATTAGAAATAAACTAGGTTCAAATAAACTTCAAGTTGTTGCTCTTGGCGAACAATCAATAGAATCAGATAACATTGGTTCATATAATAACAAATCAGGTGTTATAAGTATTGTTGGATTAAGAATACAATCTGTTATAGGTGGAGATGCATTTATTAAAGTAACTGCAGTTCCAGCTAACCAATCAGCCATCAGTCCACTTAGAAATGATATTCTTGAGTATGATGCTGGTCCATCTTTTGCTACTGGAGTTGTGGTTACAACCACATAGAAATATATGTCACAACGAGATAAAACATTAAAAGATAATAATAGACGTAATCTATTACTGCACGATTGTCATTCTATTCGTGAGGTTCTGCCTGCATATTTTCTTGAAGAGTATCCTAAACTTGTTAGCTTTCTTGAAGCCTACTATGAATGGGAAGATAGCGGTAAGACTCCGTCAAAATTAATACATGACTTATTTCTAAACAGAGATATTACAGCAACAGACATTTCAAATCTTTCTTTCATTGAAGATGAATTACTATTAGGTCAACAATACTTTGAAGGCTTTCAGAATAAAAGATCAGCAGCTAAGTATTCTAACACACTATATAGATCAAAGGGTACACTCTTTTCTATTGAACAATTCTTTAGATCATTCTTTAGTATCTCTCCAGATGTTGTATATACAAAAGAAAACATATTTAATGTTGGAGAGAATACATCACTTATAGGACCAGAGTCACTCAAGTATCTTGTTGATGATAAACTATATCAGAAGTATGCACTATTAGTTAAAGCGCCTATTCCTATTAGTCAATGGAAAGAAGCATATAAGTTATTTGTACACCCAGCCGGTATGTACATTGGTGGAGAAGTTCAGCTTGTAAGTCAGAATGTTAATGATCTTTTAGTTATGCCAGATGTTATAATTGCTGATCAGTTTGATCCAATATACGAAGGTGTTGCTACAGCAGGGCTTGAAGCACAATTAGATATTACTGGTCTGAGACCACGTGGTGTGTTCTTAGATAGTGATACACGTATAAGTCTTAATGGTCAAGTTGAAGATTATGCTACACGTACAATTGAAGAGATTGGCAGAAACTATGATACTATAGAAGAATGGATTGGTACTAACTCACCAACATTCGATGAAGACTCAGCAGTCGGTGATCCATATGCACCAAGAATGTCTACAGAATTAGATACGTTCGACGAAGTTAATTACATTTGGTATGACTCAGACTCAGCCTAACCCTTATAAATAAAGATAATAGATTTGGATAGAGATTAAAATGGCAAGACAAGATATAGCCCGAGGCACAGCCGCTAATGACGGAACCGGTGATACACTACGTGTTGCTGGTCTAAAGATTAACCAAAACTTTGCTGAGCTGTACCAATTGCTCGGTGGTGACTCTGCTGAGTTAAGTGCTGGTGTTTCATTAACAGATCAAGGTGTTCTTTTTGAAGGCACTAACGTTGATGATCACGAAACAACATTAACAGCTGGTAACCCATCTGCTGATATATCATTAGCATTACCTACAGCGGGTACTGAACTAATCTCTAATAGTGCAACACAGACACTAACCAATAAGACATTAACATCAGCTGTTCTTACAACACCAAAGATTAATGATACATCATCTAATCATCAATACATATTTGCTGCAAGTGAATTATCTGCAAATAGAACTGTTACATTACCTTTATTAGGTGGTGGTGATACATTTGTATTTCAAGCACATACACAGACATTAACTAATAAGACATTAACTTCACCTCTTATCAATACTGGTAAGATTGGCGCTAGTATTAATGATACTAATGGCGCAGAGTTAATTAAAGTAACAGCAACTGCTAGTGCAGTAAACCAAGTATTAGTTGCCAATGCTGCAACTGGTAATGCTCCATCTATTACAGCTGACGGAGATGATACTAATGTAAGTCTTATACTTGGATCTAAAGGTACTGGTGCTGTTAATATCAATAACAAAGTTGTGCATCGTGAACACTTTATGACAGGCGACGGTGCTGTAAACTTAACAATTCCTCTTACAATCTTTAATGCTTCATCAGCACTTGCTATTACAATGGCAGATGGAGTTATTACTGGTGAGACTAAATACTTTGTAAATAGAGGAACAGGTACTGCTACAGTAACAATAACAAGCTTAGTAGGTACAGGTAACCCATCAACAGTAGCATTTGCGGCACATGAAGCTGGTTTCATGATGTGGGATGGTGCAAACTGGCACTTAGCCTCTAAAACAGTTGCTTCTTAAGGACATAGACAATGACAGCTATTATAACAGATAAACTCAAAAAACAATTACTACTAAACATCATTGAAGATGTAGATAGTGCAGCTAATAATTACTTTATTGGTATAGGAAGATCAGAGGCTTGGAATGAAACCGATGCTGCTCCTGCTCCTCAGAATAGCTTGCGTGATCAACGTAATTTAGGATTGAGTTTACAATCTGTAAAAGGCATTGCAGATAAATCTTTATGTGTACCAAGGACAGATTGGTCATCTGGTGCAATATATTCTTCTTATAATGATAATATTCAAGGACATCCAGTATCGTCTTACTATGTCTTTACTGATGAGAATCACGTATATATTTGTCTACAGCAAGGTAGAAATGCGGCGGGAACTGGTGTTAACTCCACTGTTAAACCAACAGGGACTAGCGCCAATGCATTTAAAACAGCAGACGGTTATGTATGGAAATTCTTATATTCTATTGGTGCATTAACAGCCAATAAATTCTTATCATCTAACTTCCTTCCTGTTACAAAGATTGTCTCGGTTGATTCTGATTCACCAGCTTCTATTTCTGAACAAAAAGGAATACAAGATGCGGCAATAGGTGGAGAGATTATTGGATATACAGTAACAGCCGGTGGAACTGGATACACTTCAACACCAACAGCTACTATTTCAGGTAACGGAACATCGGCTAAAGCTGATGTCACTATATCTGGTGGAGCTGTATCTAAAGTTGATGCTAGAGACTCAAGTGGATCCCTAGTATTTGGTTCTGGCTATACTTATGCTGAAGTCACATTAACAGGTGGCAGTGGTACTGGTGCAACAGTAAGGCCTATCTTTGGTACTAAAGATGGTATGGGTGCAGATCCGAGAGATGATCTTAGAGCAAGAGCAATTATGTTCAATGCAAAACCAGATGGTACTGAAGCAGGTGACTTTGTTATCGGAAATGATTTCCGTCAAGTTGCTCTTATTAAGAACCCTCTTACATATGCAAGTGCTAAGTTAACAAGTAATACAGGCAATGCATTAAACAAATTAAATCTATCAGCCATCAGTTCATCATTTAGTGCAGATAAAACTATACTAGGAGCTGACTCACTAGCTTTGGCTTATATAGATAAAATAGATTCAGATAATATATATTATCATCAAAATGAGACAACAGGATTTGGTTCGTTCCAAAGCGCAGAAGCAATATCTGAAACAGATGGTTCCGGTGCTGGTGTTGTTGCAACAGATAGTGCGGGTGATTTTAACCCACTAACTGGTGATATTCTCTATATAGATAATAGAGCTGCAGTAACTAGAGTTGCAGAACAAACAGAAGACATTAAAATCGTTATTCAATTATAATCGGTGTAGGAAAACATGGCAATAGATTTTACAAAAAACATTTTTGCGTCAACATATAAAGACGACTTTGCTGATAGTGATAACTATCATAGGATTCTCTTTAATAATGGACGTGCCCTACAAGCCCGTGAATTAACGCAACTGCAAACTATTACTCAGTCTGAGATTTCTCGGATGGGTAGACATTTATTTAGAGAAGGTGCTGCTGTTAATCCAGGTGGTACTACTATTAATAATAAGTATGAGTTTATTAAACTAACTGGCGAATTACCTAGTTCAAGTATTATTGGAACACAGTTTACTTCAGCATCCAACTCTATTATTGTAGAAGTGCTTGAAACCGTAGCAAGAGTATCTGATTTAGAACCAGCTACAATCTATGTTAAGTATGTAAGTACATCAGGTGGAACTAGTGGATCAACTCCTGTTAGAGTATCTGCAAGTGACACATTATCTGGTGGAGATGAAACTCTTACAGTACAATCTACAAATACTGTTGCTAATCCAGCTACAGGTACCGGTACTAGAGTATCCATTCACGCTGGTGATTTCTTTGCTATAGATCGTTTTGTCTATGCAAGAGAACAGTCAATGATTTTATCTAAATACACTTCTGATCCAGATGCTGTAATTGGATTTAAAGTAACTCAAGATATTGTTAGTGTTAATGATTTCCCTGCACTATATGATAACTCTGGTGCAACTCCTAATGTATCTGCACCTGGTGCTGATAGATATAGAATTAGACTTGATATAGCAGACAAAGCTAATGTTGCAGCTGATGAAAACTTTGTATATGTTGCTAAAGTTGTTGATGGCATAGTAGTTACACAAGTTGATGGTACAGATTCTTACAATAAGATAGAAGACAGAATGGCCATCAGAACAAGTGAAGAGTCTGGTGACTATATCGCTAAAAGGTTTTCTGTTAGTTTTGATACTAGTGATTCGGATGAAAGTATATTAGACTTTGATATAACACCAGGTATTGCATATGTAGATGGCTATAGAGCTGTTATTAACTCACCACTTAAACTTTCAGTCAGTAAACCAAGAACAACTATTACAGAAAATAATAATGTAACAGCAGCTGCATATGGGCAATATGTTACAGTATCTGCTAATAAAGGCTTACCTAACATTAATACATTTGCTCAAATTAATCTTTATCCTAATACAGCTGGTACTGGTGCATTAATAGGTACTGCTAGAGTAAGAGCTGTAGAGGAAGATGGTTCGAACTATAGAGTATATCTGTTTGATGTACAAATTGCTTCTGGTAAAAACAAAAGAAACACTAAATCACTTGGTACTGGTTCTACTGATTATATGACACTAGTTCTTGAAAACAGCAAAGCAGTATTTAAAGATGAAGGATCTACAAGTCTATTGTTCCCAGTCCCTGGAAATAGACCAAAAGTTATTACAGATATTAGTCTTGTAACACAAAGGTATAGAACAGCAGTTATATCAGGTGGAGCAGGTTCTATTACACTAACAGCTACAGGCGAGACCTTTGCTGATACTAGTGCATGGATTGCAGCACAAGCCGATTCAGATATAGATACAGGGTTTACTGCAAATGGATCTGGTACAACAGCTAGTGCACTAGGTGGTGTTACAGATGGTACATATGAAATTCTTACTTATGTAAATAAGGCTGCAGGGACTGTTAGAACTAAGTCACTTACAGAAGTAACCGAAACAATTACACCAGATGGTTCTGGTAATTTAAACTTTACAAAAGCTGATATTAGTAGTATAGTTAGAGTTACTCTTGCTGACTCAGATGGCGCTGATCTAACAACATCTTATGACTTAGATAATGGTCAACGTGACTTTGCTTATCTAAATGGTAGAATGGTTAAGAAAGCCGGAGTTACTCAAACAGCTGATGTGTTTGTAAGATATAAACACTTTACTCATGGTGCATCTGGTGATTTCTTTGCGGTTAACTCTTATACTGGTCAAACCAACTATGAAGATATTCCATCATATACACAATCTAATGGCACAACAGTATCTCTAAGAAATGTTTTAGACTTCCGTTCAAGTGTTAATAGCTCAGGTAACTTTGGTTCAGGTGCTAAAATTAATGAGATGCCTAAGAATACAGGTCTCATCACATTTGATGCAGAGTATTATCTCGGTAAAAAAGTTCGTGTGACAATAGATAAAAATAGTTTTGTTGATGCTATTAGTGGTGCAGCTAGTGTTAATCCTCAATTACCACCAGCTCCAAACAATTCTCTGGATTTATTCCATGTTGATATGAATCCATATACAGTTAGTGATACTGATATTACTTCAACTACTATCAGAGCTAAAAGATTTACTATGAAAGATATTGGTAAATTGGAAAATAGAATTGATAAAGTTGAAGAGGCTACATCATTAAGCCTTCTTGAATTAGATACAGCATCATTTAATGTTCTTGATGCTACTAGTAATAATAGAACAAAATCTGGTTTCTTTGTAGATAACTTTGCTGATCAATCTAGGTCATATATGTCTGCTGATTATAATGCAGCTATTGATCCAGAAGCTAAGATTATGCGCCCTTGGTTCCAAGAAGATAACCTTAGAATGATCTATGACTCTGATCAATCTAGTAATACAATTCTTAAAGGTGATAGCGTATACCTAAAACATGATAATATAAATTATGTTGATCAACCTCTTGCAACAGAAGCAATGAATATTAACCCATTTGCTGTTATCCTAAATGAAGGTTTTATTGATCTTTCACCATCATCAGATGAGTGGACTGCAGTCGACAGATTACCAGATCGTGTAGAAGACGGTGGAACAAGACTTGTTAATAATGGAGCATTACTCTGGAATACATGGCGATGGAACTGGATTGGACGAAATGATACACCAACCGGAGATTTAGCAACTAGAGATGCAGCACGAACAAGTATATTAGCAGTCAATAGAGTTGTTGCTTCAGAAACAGTTCGTGAATTTGTGAATGATCGTATACTAGATGTTGCATTTATTCCGTTTATGCGGTCTAGGAAAGTTAGTTTCCGCGCTCAAGGTCTTAAACCTAATACTCAAGTTTTTGCTTTCTTCAATAACAAATCAGTTGCTGATTGGGTAAGATCAGAAGCATTTACTAGATTTGCCACTACTACTGATGATTTTGGTAATAGACATAATAGAGCAACTCAACATCCTGATGGCAAGTCAACACTAGTAACTGATGCTACAGGTTCTGTTACTGGTTCATTCTTTATTCCATCCACAGACGCAATTAAGTTTAGAACTGGTGTACGTGAGTTTAAACTACTTGATATTAGTGTACCTAAAGATGAGAATGCAACATCAATTGCAAAAGAACCTTTTTCATCAACAGGTGTATTAGAAACTAGACAGTCAACATTTACAACAACTAGAGTGCTAACTATATCAGCTCCGCCACCACCTGTTGCTCCACGGAGACGTAGACGCCGTAGGTCAGGTCTAACACCTGATCCTCAGTTGGACCCAAGGAATCAAACCAACAAAGATCCTTTGGCTCAGACATTCTTTATTGATGAAAATGATGGTTTGTTTATAACTAGAGTTGGTGTTAGGTTCCAAACTAAAGATACAACAGTTCCTGTGATGATGCAAATTAGATCAACTGTAAATGGTGTTCCATCATCAGATGAGATTATACCTAATGGAGTTAAGGTTCTTCTACCCGGTTCTATTACAACATCAGCTGATGCTAGTGCAGTAACTTACTTTGAGTTTGATGAACCAGTTTACTTGAACGGCAACATGGAATATTCTATTGTTCTACTTGCTAATTCTATAAATTATAATGTATATGTAGCAAAATCTGGTGATTTAAAACTTAATTCAACAGAACTAAGAGTTACTAAACAGCCTACACTAGGTTCATTGTTTAAATCTCAGAATAGTAGGACTTGGACGGCAGATCAAGAAAGAGATTTAACATTCACTATTGATTGTGCTGAATTTATTTCAGCAACCGGATATGTTACATTACAAAATGCGCCCATTCCACCAATCTTATTGGCTAGTAATTCATTAGATGCTACAAACACAAGTGGCACAGTTAAGGTTCTTGCATTTGGTCACGGGTTTACAGTAGGCGACTCGGTAACAATAGCAAATGCTACAACGTTTGGTGGAATAGCTGCAGCTAATATTAATGGTACAAGAGCAGTTACTAAAGTAGATGGTACAGGCTTTGAGTTTGTGGCAGGTGCATCAGATGTTGCTTCAGCTACTATAGCTGGTGGTGGGGATGCTATTACAATAACAAGAAATATTATGATGGATACAGTAGTTCCTTATGTTGAAACACTTTCACCTCCACAGACTTTAATATCACACTCAGCTAAATTTACATCAGGTAAATCATTTGCTGGATCTGAAACTGCTTATATTCCAGATAGTAGTTATCAAACCATAGCAAATAGAGATAATAATAACTTTACTCAACCTAAGGTGATTGCTTCAAGTGCTAATGAAACTGCTTCTTTATCAGGTAATAAATCGTTAACATATAAAATTGATTTACAGACACAAACTAACTTAGTTGCACCAGTAGTTGATCTTCAACGTGCTTCTATAACAGCTATAAACAATTTAGTTGATCAACAAGTTGCAAGTGGTAGTGGTGGTAATATTCCAATAGAATATATTGCAGAAACAAATCCAACTGGTGGTTCACATCTAACTAAGCATATTACACAACCGGTATCTCTTGATGAGTCAGCTGTTGGTTTAAAAATACTAATTGGTGCAAGTAGACCATCTGCAGCAAGCTTTGATGTTTACTATAGAACAAATGCTTCAGATACAGCAGCGGCAGGTAACTTACTTGACTCAACTTGGATATTAGCTACACTTGAAACTGAAATGCCTTCAGACGAAAATATTAATGTATTCAGAGAGTACAGATACTTAGTAGGCGGTGATGACGGAACTATGGATGCTTTCTCACAATTCCAAGCTAAGATAGTATTAAAATCAACCAATACATCAAGACCTCCAGTCATACAAGACTTGAGAATGATTGCATTGAGTGTATAATGATAAAAGTTAATGGGCACCCAAATTTAGTTAGAGATCCAAATTCGGGTGCTATTTTGAATATAAATAAAGATGAGATTACTTCAGCACGAGCAAGAAAGATAGCCCGTGCTGAAAAAGAATTAGAAGAACAACAACTGAAAGCAGATGTACTAAGTTTAAAAAATGAGATTAGTGACATTAAACAACTGTTGGCTCAAATTGTAGAGAAAATTTAAATGGCAAGAACACACGTAAATGTAACAGATCATATTTTAGATATGAAGAACAAAGTCAACGAAATCTCATATGATGTCGGTGACATAGCTCTTATATCAACATCGGGACAAGATAGTGATGTAGTTCAAGCTATTAACTCACTTGACTCAGATATTGGTGGAATTGCTAATCTTACAACAATAGACAAGTCTAGTATTAAAGCGGCTATCAATGAGCTAGATGCTGAGATTGGTGCAGATACTCTAACAACTAGTGCATCTACAGTAAAAGGTGCTATTAATGAACATGAAGTTCAAATCAATAATACAGATAGTGATATTGGTACTAGAACTAATTTAACTACAGATGCAGATCAAAACCTTGTAGTTGCTATAAATGAAGTAGATACTAATGCGAATACCGCAAATGCAACCGCAAATGCAAATACAGTTAAGCTTGGTACAATCACATCTGGTGCTATGGGCACTTCTGCTGGTACAGTAGGTCCAGCTATAAGCGAACTTCATACCGAAATAACATCCGCTACATCAAATATAGGCGCTTTAAATTCATTAACCACAACAAACAAAAGTAATTTAGTTGCAGCTGTTAGTGAAGTAAACGGCTTACTTATAGATTCGGCTATGATTAAAAATATATTCAGTGCCACTAATACGGGAACTGGTTATGGTGCACTTACATATGGTAACAATGGTGTTTATTCACTGGCCAAAGTAACTAATACTAATATCAGAAGTGCTATATCTGCAGGCGAAGGTATAGACATTGCAAGTGGTGTTATCTCAGGTGAGCTTGCTTCTTATACTAATATAGGTATTGCAAAATTTGACTCAGATGGTTTCACAGTTAATAATGGCGAAGTCTTTATTAAAGCAAATGGTATTTCAGCCACTCAAATTTTAGATGGTGCTGTTACTACTGTTAAAATAGCAGACAATGCGGTCACTACTGCTAAGATTTTAAATGGTAATGTTACTACTGCTAAAATAGTAGACAATGCGGTTACTGCTGGTAAGATTTTAAATGGTAATGTTACTACTGCTAAAATAGCAGACGATGCTGTAACATACGCAAAGTTACAAAACTTAGTAACAGCTAATAGAGTATTAGGATCAACTAGTACTGGATTAATAGGCGAGACACAAGTACAGACTGCAATGATAGCAACTAATGCGGTCACTACTGCTAAGATTTTAAATAGTAATGTTACTACTGCTAAAATAGCAGATGTTGCTGTTACAGCTGCCAAGATAGCAACTAATGCTGTTACAGCTACTAAAATTTCATCAAG
>Ga0209197_1000001_pt1 | contig 202497 bp, 191 predicted proteins | sample COGITO_mtgs_1105_4_FD_184802 | JGI IMG/M metagenome (GOLD analysis project Ga0209197, IMG submission 184802) | Pelagic marine microbial communities from North Sea - COGITO_mtgs_110512 (SPAdes) (version 2) | ecosystem: Environmental > Aquatic > Marine > Epipelagic ... | reverse complement strand
ACGACAACTACGCGGGCATCAATGGACAGGTCGTCCTCCTCCGAATCTTCCTCCGAAGCCGCCTCCGAATCTTCCTCCGAATCTGCCTCCGAATCTTCCGTCGAAACGTTGCCCGGTTGGGAAGCGGTCGCCACTTGTTCGTGTTTGACCATGGGCAGTTTGCCCGATGCGGTCGTTGCACCACTGTCCAGTTCTAATTGGTACATCTTGTTGGTCACTTTGGCAATTCGGCCAGTCTCGCCCAAATATTTTCCGCCAACAACAACTACGCGGGCATCAATGGACAGGTCGTCCTCCTCCGAATCTTCCTCCGAATCTTCCTCCGAAGCCGCCTCCGAATCTTCCGCTGAATCTTCCTCCGAATCTTCCTCCGAATCTTCCTCCGAATCTGCCTCCGAAACTGCCTCCGAAACATTGCCCGGTTGGGAAGCGGTCGCCACTTGTTCGTGTTTGACCATGGGCAGTTTGCCCGATGCGGTCGTTGCACCACTGTCCAGTTCTAATTGGTACATCTTGTTGGTCACTTTGGCAATTCGACCAGTCTCGCCCAAATATTTTCCGTCAACGACAACTACGCGGGCATCAATGGACAGGTCGTCCTCCTCCGAATCTTCCTCCGAAGCCGCCTCCGAATCTTCCTCCGAATCTGCCTCCGAATCTTCCGTCGAAACGTTGCCCGGTTGGGAAGCGGCCGCCACTTGTTCGTGTTTGACCATGGGCAGCCTGCCCGATGCGGTCGTTGCACCGCTGTCCAGTTCTAATTGGTACATCTTGTTGGTCACTTTGACAATTCTGCCAGTCTCGCCCAAATATTTTCCGTCAACAACAACTACACGGGCACCGGTGGACAGTTCGGTGACCATATCGTCAGAGTCCGTGTCGTTTTCCGCTGAATCTTCCGCCGACTCTTCCGCCGAATCTTCCGCTGAATCTTCCTCCGAATCTTCTGTCGAAACGTTGCCCGGTTGGGAAGCGGCCGCCACTTGTTCGTGTTTGACCATGGGCAGTCTGCCCGATGCGGTCGTTGCACCGCTGTCCAGTTCTAATTGGTACATCTTGTTGGTCACTTTGACAATTCTGCCAGTCTCGCCTACGTATTTTCCGTCAACAACAACTACGCGGTCATCAATGGACAGTTCGGTGACCGAGTCGTTTTCTGTTGTTTCGCCTTCTGTGTCCGAACCCGATGATTCGGATGATTCGGAGTCGGATGAACCCGAATCATCGGAATTCAAATCATCAAACAGTTTCAATTTGATTTCGTGCCCACTGTTTATTTTTTTCAATTTGCGCCTGAGAGCAGCTGGGTTCAAATGAATAGTTGGTTCACAAAACTCAACCATTTTGATATATTTGGTATCTATTGGTGAAATATATCTAGTGGTAGTCAACTTGTGTCTGCACAAATCAATAATGTTTGGAACCCCCATGTCCATGTAGCTTGGTAAGCGACTTACTCTGTCCTGAAAGATGCGCATACTGAACCCGTTTGACATTGACCGAGGGTGGGAGGTTGGAGTAGTCAGTCTCAAAATCCGCCAAGCCACACCAAAACACCGATGATGAAATTCAATATCGTGTTTGTTAAATCTGTATTGCTTTCGTTTAGCGGTAAACGATTGACGCTTGATAACAGTTTTAATATTGATAATGTTGGAGACAATGTCTTTGTAACAAAGTCGTACTAAATCTGCACAGGGGTTGGATGTATTTTTGGCTGAAATTGAAACCCATGGTTGGCCCCGAGATTTGAGTTCCCATCGGTAGTCCCGCGATTGTCTTTGTGATACAGTGTTTTTGGGTCGAATAATCCCGTTTCGATACATGATGGACAATTGTTGTACACGCTTGACTCTATCCATTTGTGCAATGGGTTGGTTGCGTTGTACAGTGGCCAGTATATTTTGCATGGCTCTTATATTCAATTGTGTTTTATAAGCAATGTCAATGCCTTTGACAAACCTGTCCAAGAGAGGATGGTTGTCTACTTTGGGTTTTCTGCCCAAATAATCAGCAATTCTTTCTTCATTGGCAATTTTGGTCTGTAATTTTAGAGCCAGTGCCGCTCTTTCTTGGCGTAGTTTGTTGTCCAGGGTTGGTGCTGGAATTCTGATTTGTATGGTTTCCATAAATCCTATCAAAATACAGAGGTGGTATATATAGGGTCGAATGGTTGCTTTACTGGATGACATTTTTTCAGTGCAAGCAACGGCGTCGAAAATTGTACATGGATGAAAAACCTCGTAAATGTCTTAATTTTTTGAAATATGGAATTGGTGGTTTTGGAATATGTGCTCTATTGTTGTGGATATTGCGGGATACGACACCAGTCATGTTTATAGAGCCAAGTGTATCTGACATGCACTTGGCTCCGGGCGACATTGTTGGTGGTGGCAAAATAAGCGATGTGTATTGGCGTGTTTCTGTCCGACATGTCTCTTCTCTGTTGTCTGAAGTGTGTCAGCACCATAAATATACAGTATTGACTCACAAGAATATCTTGATGGACGGTGCGAGAATGAAGGAATCTTACATTTATTTATGTGTTGAAAATCGACCAGTGGTAAATGCCCGAGCAGTGGTGTCCAAATCCGCAACTAAAACGGTGCGCTGTGTCGAAACCTATGCAAATGTGACCAAAACACTTGTACGCAAGTATCCTTTTTCATTAAAGTATGTCTGTGCTGAAACGTTTGTCTCCAAAACTCAAATCATTCGTGAACCAATGCAAGCATGTGCTTGGCTTCATGCCATTGATATTGTAGAATCTGTTTGGGATTGAACTATAAAAGGATATCTTTTTTTATATAAATGCAAAACAAAGTATTGTTGAACAGGTCTGACATTTCGTTTGCAACTCAGTTTCTTCGTAAATCACCGACCATTTATACTTGTCGTAATGTTTTGCAGCAACATTTGTTTGCGAATGGTATTGTGTTTAACCACCGGCGTGGGCGAGTGCGGTCGGATCAACATATGCAGGAAATAATGACGGACTATTGGTTGCCCTTTTGTAAAGAGTTGTTGGACATTATTTTGGCCCAGGGCATTGCTGTTTGTCGGTTGGTGACAATGGAGGACGGGTTTAAAATCCCAGTAGTACTTGCTGCCAACACTTGCAATATTTATATGGAGTATAATTTGGGAATTCGTGACTATGTGGTCCTGGACGACCATCAAAATGAAATCCCAGACACATTGGTTTTAGATATCTTTGGGTTTTCACCAACCATAGATGGGCGGCTCTGTTCTATTGTTGCAAATCTAATCCCAACAGTCAAATACATGAATTCATTGATGGGGACTTCTCTGGCAATGGAAAAAAAAAGAGCGAGCCCGACACTGATGACCGAAGCGGTTGACACTAAATCGGACAATGTTGAAGGGGTACAATACGACTACTACGCAGATGGTGACATGCAAGACGAGTCGGAACGCAATAAATTTAATCGCAATCGTTCCAATGTCTCACAATTGGCACATCAACAACAATTGTACGACCAATATTTTGCCGGAAATGGCGAGGTGTCTACTGGTGGCACTGTCTTGGACAACGTGGTGGCATTGCCACTGGGTCAACGTATTGTCAACATCCCGACACAAACAGGTCGGGGAGATTTGGTGGCGCAATTGAAAATGCAAGAAGACATTATTTGTGGCACAATGGGAGTACCACGTTCATTGTTTATGTCCGACACCCCCCACAAATCAGACGCGGAAGGGATACACCATACTTTTCAAAAGACAATTATGTCTTGGAAAACAATGATACAAACAGCTTGCGAACAGATTTACAATATTATTTATGCAGAAAACATCAAAAGTCAAATGTTAAAGGCAATTGGAACCAAGAAAAAAAGGAAACGAGATAGTAGTATGTCTGAAATGTATGCATTGAAAAAAAAACTACAAGTACAAATTGTTTTTCCAGTCTCCCCCTTTCTCAGCATTGACGGATTGCATCAACATTGGGAACGTGGAATACTACCGTGGGAAACATATTTGCAACATGCTTGTGCAGTGTCTGGCCTGCCCTACCACCCTATGCCAGAACCAGTTGTCGGACAAGGAAAAGACGGGTCAATCGAGCAGTCAAACACTGAGGAAGACTTGACAGAAGATGATTGAGGAAGACTTGACAGAAGAGCCTGCAGAAAAAAATAAATAGCTAATTCTTTATTCGTGATACATTTTATCGTATTGTGTCATTATTTTATAATCAATGTGTGATAAATAGTGTTGTGTACCCTTTTGTACAATGGCAACATAGAAAGCTCCGTGACGTGGCACTTTGGCTGATGATTCGGCACTGACTCTTATTTCCGCAATTTTGTTGCCTGTTGCATCTGCTTTCGTTTTCAATAGTTTTTGCAATGTTTCTGAAGAAAGTGCCATACATGTAGTATTCGAATGAGTACCAGGCCTGTTAAAATTGACCCGCAATGTCAAATCTGCTGGTTTCATTGTTTCTATAATATTTTCAATGGACATAGCTGTCCCATACATCTCGGTTGTTTGATACAATGTAGTACCGGTACTTTGGACTTCTCGCGTTTCATTCATTTCAAAAATATCTTTACCGTTAGAACGCAACTGGTTGAGAATACGAGCCTGTTCAGATACCCGATTTGCCTCGTAATCATTTGCACCGACGGGACGGACAGTAGCTTCCAATACAATATGGTGAGTGGTTGTCGGAACAAACGAGTGACCTCCTTCTGCTGCGGCGGGGGTAGACGAGCGGAAAGCAAGGCGTGACATTTTAAAATTGCTCTGTAACTTTATATAGTGTTTTTTTTCTAAAACTGTAAACCGCCACGCGAGTGTAAACCGCCACGCGTTGGGGGATTGTTGAACTCTCTTTTAATTATTTGCTCCCAACGTTTCGGCCCTATATTACTTTTGCAGAGATAAGCCACAAATGTGCAACAGGAAAACAAAATAAACGAACCAGATGACATTCCAAGTTTTGTTAACTCATTATCTTGCATACGCCAGATAACCACCAGATATATCCCAACAAACGATAATAGCAGAAAGAAACGCGCCCATTGACCAACATTCTCAGGCCCACAACAGGATTTGGACAGGCGGGGTGACCGTTTCATGTAAATTTCTTCCAAGACTATGATTATGATGTGCCAAGAAATCATTGACAAAAAAATAGTACGCCATTCACTGTCATCATTGTCGTCGGACAAATCATACAACATCACTGACAAATAAAACCAAAACAGTCCCAAAAATACATCGTGGATAATCCAAACTGAAATAGTTTTTCGGTACTGGATTATAATGTCATCGTCCGACACTGCTGCGCATTGCATCAGGCTGACTACCATCGGTATGCACGACACAACCCACACAATCGTCACCAACACCCAAGAACCGGAGACAACGTAGTAATGGCCAGTAGCGAAATCTTTACGACAGTACCAAGATATCACAATGGCTGCACATGCCAACATCCCGGCAAGTGCACGAAGTGCAACAGTGGTGCGTAATACATACTGGGGGTATTTGAAATGTTCTGACAAAGAACAGCATTCAGTTGGCTTCATTTTTTTGTACGCACTGTTTAAAAAGACATCGGAGATGTTGCTCTGCATATCATGAATGGTAAGACTCAACACGAACAAAAACATTGAGACAAACCACCAATAGGGCAATACATTGTACCAAGTCGCACCAGCAAAGAAAAAAGCAACCGACACAACTGACAGCATTACTATCTAAATTTGATTATTTAAATACAGCATAAAACTTTGTCATGCCATCATTAAACAATATCACCGTGCATGCCCAGCCACTGGTAGAGCCTCCGCCATCAGACTGGTTTCACACTGTTGAAGTAGATACATGGCTCAAAGACCGAAAATTGCCAACAAACTCAGTGCCTGCCATGTTAAAGTACATCAATCTACATTTTCAGCAAGATAATCCTTTTCGTATTGTGGATAATCAAATTTTACCGCAATCCTATGCTCATTGGTGGTGCTACTCTCGACCCATCACTGGACAAGAACGCCGACCATTACGGCCAATCTATCCCAGATTAGAACATTGGAAACAGATTGCCGAGGACCACAAAGGTACAAACACCGTCGACGACATTTTTGCATTGATTTACAACTGGCTTGACATTCTTAGCTTGGACTTGTTGGTCATGGACAACGAAAATTGGAGAGAAGGGGTGCCGCGATTAGTAGGCAGCAACATAGTACTGGTCAACCACACACAACTGAAATCTAGAAAAGAAACAGTGCGATATCTGATTAAAGAGGGAGCCAGCATTTTTGAAGAACGTGGGTGGAAACAAGGTCTAGAATATTGGAATACAGACTGTAAAAAATATCTTTTTTAATTGTTTTTGCCAGATTTTAATATAATAGAAACATCCAACAAATGCAATGCCAACATAAACCCGGACAGACATCCAGTAAAAAACAGGATGGTGAGCAAAAGTATCACACGCATTTCGTTGTGATTGTTGCACATCACCATTAGAGCCACCAACAGTATGTACATCGAAATCCCAACCGACGACAGCAGGTTCTCAGCCATAAATACGTCACTAAAAGTACCGTCAGACAACACCAGGGCCATGATGACACCCACGGCGAAAAAACATAAAATGACCAACCAATAAATCTTGGTCACAAAAGACTGCAATTCGCGTAATTTCATCAATTCGAAAATAGTATTGGTTTTCATTTTGCCACTTTCAATGTCGGGAGATATCATTCTGTCTGTATCGTTATCACCTACACCTGCACGTCTGGACATTTTTACTACAAATCCATTTGACTTTAATAGACAAATTTATCCAATCGCTGGATTTTTTATACTTTTGGTGACAAAAACACAGTGACATTTCCCACCTGGCAACACATCACACCGTTTGCCTTCAACACCAAAGAACAAAACGCACCAGAGGCAACAACGTCTACAAACACGGCTTTAGCAACACGGCTGTCGCACACAAAAGATGCGTTTTTGCAGGCAACGTCGGACGCCTGGACAGCGCAACCCCAACGCCCCTTGGAATGTTTCAAAGTTATGGCCCGACGACGAGCTGTACAGGCAATCTCAACGTCGCCCTTGACCGGTATCGTATGCCACACATTTAACCATTCCTCGGTCGGTACTCGTAGCTCGATATCCTGCTCGGATTTCGGCATCGACAAAAGAGGTACAACTTTAACGTAGGGCATGGTGTATTGAATAGCACTACAACTGCTTTCAAGCAACATTGTTAAGCCGGACCCATTCAGATGAAATGTCACACTTTTGAAAGAAGAGCAACAACTCAAAAAACGCCGCACCGTTTCCGACATTTCAAAACACATGTTGTCATTGTTGGTCGGCAACAGTTTGGAAGTAGCACGCATGCCGCTACCACCGTCGTAAAAATGTTGCACTGACATTGTATTATTGTCCACAATCAAACGAGGCAATGTTGGACGTTTTTTGTTGGGGGACAGTGCACTCAATAACCATTTTGTATCGACAGTCACACACAACATTCTTGTCTATTGAAAGAACCTGATAAATAAAACTCACATATATTTGACATATTACAGATATTTAAACAATATCTGTCAAAAAACAAAACATGGCCAAACGGTCGCGCGACGGTACTGTAACGATGATGAGAAGCGAAAAACGACCGCGGCTCATACCAACACGAAAACGGACGGCAGCCTTCGACGACGAAGTCGAACACATTCGTAAACGTTTAAAAGCAACCACGCCAACCGCAGAAGAAGCGATGGCGTTTCTCCTGCCACACCTGCTACATTTGCGGAGACTCTACATAGAAACCCTCAACGATAACAAAACACTGCAACAACACAATCTCATATTGTCTACAGCATGCACCAAAGTCGCACATCAATCGGCACAGTTACGACGCGAACTAGACATGTCGAAATACCGGTTGACGTTGGCACTCGGAAAATAAAAAAAATAGCAGCGTCATGCAGATTAGATTCATTTATTTACAGTTTTTGTATCGCTCACTCTCACTCTCTCGTCTTCTCAGAAAAACGAATAAAAAAGGGTCCCTTTGTCTGACTCTTGTAACTTTTCACAAATAATACCACGTCAGATTTGTTCAGCGAAACAGACGACAATTTTAGTTCGGAATCGTCACGCATTGTTAAACGGTCACCCTGCTTACCTGTCAACGCCTTCCAATTACTCTTTGTCAATTTACATGCATACGAAGCCAATGACATTTCTTTGATTTTTGTCGACGGCATCAAATGCACCATCAACCCCTTGCTTTCTTTAATTTTGCTATCGGACGAATTCAAAACCAGATGCCGATACTGTTCCAATGTCCAGTCCGCAGTTGGAAGCAGTGCAACAGAAATCGGGGCACGTATGTTCATCTTCATAGACCTGCTCAAAGGTGGAACAACAGAAACAGGGGCCGGAGACACTGACATTTGTACGGAAGGGGGCATGAGGGCTGTCTTTTGCATGTTGCTGTGTTGACTTAGACGCTTGAACAGGCTTGGTAGACGACGTGTCACTGGGACACCCTCGGCTTTGTACGCAAGCTCAATATTCTGTTTGAACACGCCGAAAATGTCAACATTGTGGGGCAAACAGGCGGAATGAGAAACATTAAATTCTTCAAAACTTGGAACATGTTGACGGTGGCGACAATGTTGTTCGTACAATCGACAAGATTCTTTCAATGACAGCGTCATATTTTTAATTTGAATCCAAAGCTTTATAGTGGTTATTTGTTGTTAGTCTCACTGCCACTATCGTCGGCTCCTTGGCCTCTTTGTCGACGTCATATATCATAAACTCAGATTGACACTCCGCCATCATAGATAGCGTCAGTTTGTCCACAATTACAGAACCAGATTCGTGCTGAAATAACGACCAGTTCTCTTCAGACAACGCGGAAGGATGTTCGTGGAAAAAAGACAACGCTCGGTAAGCACGACCCTCGACATCAATACGGGTTTTGAAACATTTGTTAGGGACTGTGCGAGAAACGACTGGGAGAGACATTGTATTATACACGATAGTTACTTTATACATTAGAACTGCAGCAAGGACGGATTTTTTGTTGGGACCAAACGTCTCTTGCGCCGACCAATGGCAGGTACCACGAAAAATGGCTGTGCCTTGATAGCATCCACCAACTCCACAGCAGCTTCTGGCTTCGCTTGCTTTCGACGCCAAACAGCAGCTGCCATTAACGTATTTACCAAATGCAATACTGTCAACGAAATGGACACCATCAACCACAAACGATTGATTAGATAACGATGCGAATTACACACCGAATTACAGCCCCAATACCAACAGTAAGCCAACGAGGGCTGAGTTGTCAATTTTGCTTGAATGCTGGTGGTATTCGCTTGAATTATCATCAGCTCTGCCATATTGTGCACCTTGTCAATAGTGGTCAGTGAACCACTGCCTTCCAACAATTCCTTGATTGCTTTTGGATCATCTCTCCAACCATACGAACCGGGAGAAGACCAATCCATATAGGTTTCGATGAAATGGTCACATTTTGGATTGTCAGGTCCATCGGAACCGCACGATGTTTCCTGCCAGCGTGGTCTCATCTCGTCCCAAAACCAAAACTGACAATCACCTCCATTGGGCGACGTGTACAAAATCTCACGGGGGCTGTGCTTGGACGCATAGCGAGTGGTCGGACATCCAGTGAAAACACCAATGTCAGAACAGGTGCGCTCCATGTCCGTACCAACCAACCCAAGATTCCAGGCGCGAATAGTACTAAAGGTACCTTCGAGAACAACAGACACGATAAAAAACAACATAGCAACCAATACAACTCGACGAGGCGGTGATTTAGCAGCAGCAAATGCTAACACTCCCACAATAAAAGTACTACCAGAAATGGCACACTCAACAATGGCCAACGTATACGACACATCAGTGTCGTCTGAACCAGACTCGCTTGGCAAATACAATTGGTTGTACGGTGTCAAATAAAAAGTGGCCAAATAGGCAAAGGTCGAACCAAGTCCAATAAATGCACTCAAATAAGAGACAGCAGTGACTACACCTTCAGACATATGCGCAGGCTCAAAAAAAACGAACTGTATTTATATATCAAATTTGTTGTTTTGTCAACACTATTAAGAACCCGAGTTTTTTTTAGTGCCTGCTCCATATTTTAGAGTTCTTCTTTCGGTAAAAAAGTATGCGCGTCGGCACAACTGCGCGTGCCGACGTAAGACCCCGAACGGTAATAATGTATCATGCCTGGTCTACTCCACTTGGGAAAGCTCTCGTGGTCATTTGTGCGCATATCCATCTGCCCAACGTCGTAGGTCATGTCCGACAGTGACGAGTGGCAAGATGACAGGGTCTCGTCGGACGCATATTCAAAAATAAACGCATGCACAGATACACAGATACGTGTCGTTAGTATATGTTTTTACAATTGTGGACGCTGTGTATGGCAGAATAGATACAACATGGGTTATAAAAAAAAAAGGCCTTACGTGCACGTGACGATAGCGTACAAAGCACATACACTACCCCTCAACCGCCGAACAAGCCATGGCCTTTTTGCTACCCCATCTACTTAACTTGCGACGACTCTATGTTAATAAAGTCAACATAATACCATACTATCACTAGCATTATAAAAGTTGGATTTTATTTTCTTTTTGTACAGTCATGTATATATGACTATTTGATACATGACTAATTCAGATGTTATATCCTTTTACTTTATTAGCCATTGTTGTAAGTGCTTTTGCACAGCCGTCAATGACAGACATCATCCAAACGTGCAGTAGTACAACAGCCACTATTCAGGAAAACCACTTGCATATGACCTCCATTGTCGGTGCTCAGCAAAAGCAAGAATGCTCAATCAATTTAAGGAAATTAAATGGACCTATCTATTTAGAATTCGAAAGATATGGCGGACGCAAACCGGATGAAAGAGCTTGGACAAATATAACATTCGTAGGTACTCCAAATGTGACAGTCGCCATCAACAACAATGCAATCACAGTCAGAGACACAACAGTACATTTGAATACATACTCCAAATTGGAAAAATCAATGACGTTGTTGATTGTATTTAAAGAAAAGTATATTCAACTTGAGTTTGCACCGGTTGGTTCAACAGAATATGGATTATTGAACACACTGGAACATGTCTCCAAAAATCAAATTGTGATTGCAACAGAAACCGAAACAGGGATGGAACAGGTGTTGAGAAGTGTTGGAGGCATATCTGACAAAAGCCGAACAATTTCTGTCAAAACTATTCACGAACTCGAACGCCGTATTATCGAATTGGATAAAGACTTGACACCAAAACTTGACAACATTTTAAAAAGATTAGACAAACACCATCAAAGATTATTGGAAAAAAAGCAGGGGATTGGGTACAAACCAGTCATTGTTATTGTAGGGCTTCTTTTACTTATTATAGGGAAATATACCCTAACCAATAAAAAAAAATATATAGGGTTAGATTAATTTAAAATAAATAATTTATAGTTCAGTTTTATCTACCAAAATTAAGGATAGAATAGTGCCACACCTACTCGTAGTCACCAGTTTGCCATCCTTGTAGTAGTGAGCCATCCCAGGTACACTCCATTCCGGGAAACTTTCGTGATCGTTTGTCCGAACATCCATTGGACCAACATCGATCATTGTTGATTCCAGAGCACTTTGACATTCTTCGAAGGTTTCTTCACTATTATACTCAAATACCAAGGCATTTTCTCGACTATGTACCCAAGACCAAAGCTCGTCACCACTGACATCGCCTTGTTTAAAGACACTTGGACGGTAAACGGGCTCAGTTGTTCCATTTTTTATTCCATAATACCACAATTTGAGCTCTGATGCCTCCACACTTGGCAACATGAACCCAACCTGACGTTTCCACACCCAAGCCGATGGTACAGACATGTTGCGTTCTGTTGCTGCGCTCTCATTACCAGTCATGTGAATAACCGCAACATACGGCAATGTTAATGATGGTACCAATGGTGCCACCATATATAAACTACTGTCAAAATACTGCAACAATTGACGAACACTTTTTGTTTCGGACATGGCAAAGGGAATTATGGGTGGAAGCAATTGACATATTAGTGCTGACATGTCAATCACATTGTGTTTCATCAACATGCGCCCATCGACTCTTTGATACATTACAGTATTGAAAAAGGATGTACCATTCATAAATGTCCAACCAAACCCTGTGGACAGTAGATTGCGAGCATGATGTTCCACATTTGGGTATTCCGCAGATAAAATATGCACCCAACTATCGAATCCACTGTACCATTTATGGTGAACAGAGACATTGCGCACAATCACAGTATGACGGCCTTCTGATACATCCAGCAACCAACGATGTAGATAATCGGAGCGTTGTGGTAAACTGTAGACAGTATTATTGACTGTTGTGTAGGGTAAGGCAGTGTTTGCAGTGGCGGATTCATAGTCAAATTCCAGTGTCTCAAATTCAAGGTTTGGAAATAGAGGTGCGGCATCATTTATCATGGATGTCCATTTTTCACAACCTGGACAATGTTGACTGCTGATATACGTTCGGACAACAGTGGCCGATACCATTGGCAGAATCAGTAGATTGAAAAATACATACATTTAGTTTAAAATTAGGAGGGTTTTATATTTAATTAGGAGGGTTTTATATTTAATTTGGATTTTAATTTGGATTGTAATTTGGATTTTAATTTGGATTTTAATTTGGATTTAGGCAGACACAACAGTTTGAGGCCCGACTACTACAATGGTCTGAGAGTTGACCGAACTTTCACGTGGGGCACCAAGTCGACGGGTGTATGGAGTATCAAAAGTATCAGTATCTTGGTCTGGGGCGGTAGGGTCGATTATGGAGTGAATACTAGTGCTACTCTCAGATGTCTCAAATGTTGCAAGTCCATAAACATAAAATTGGGGATAGTTCAGACCAGGAAGAACTAATGTAGTCTCTCCGGTGTCTGTGGTCTTAGTACCTAATCCTGTAACTGTTGCCGCAATTTCCGTTGGTGAAACACAGTCCTTGTCCGCATCAGTAGAAGGGTCCGTGCAGCCACTGGTGGAACTACCTTGACCGTTCCAAGCGATATCAACTTGGAATGATGTATCGCCCGTTCCTCGGGCAAGAAGAATATAAGGGTCACGTGAACATTGTACATTATCGCACTGGAATGTTTGTTCGTCTGAGACAGCTTTACCTGAGAAAGTCGCAACTGTTGCATCCTCACCACCAGGGATTTTTCGTTCATTATTTAATCGAATTGCCTCTACAATGACCGAATTGGAAGTTATAGTGTAACTTGTGTCAGTTTCTGATGGCTGTTCATAGGATCCCCCGCCTGGTTTTAGAAGTAAATCAGCTGGATCACAGGGTGTATCACCATGGTTGTTATAACATTTACGAGCGTCGACAATTTTAAAAGGTATAGACATTGCTGCGGTACAGCTGGTTGATAATTGTGCTGTACATGGAGATAGGACCCCAACGTGGTCAGTGAATACACCGTTACTATCAGGTTCCGTGTAAGTACCAGTAGAGTCAAAACAATGGTACGACGCGTCATTGGCGTCAATTTCTAATGTCGCACCGCAATTTACCGTCAGCGTGCCAGCTACATGATAGTTACCATGATGCTGTACTCCAACATCTCCCGTTCCCATTGTAAAATCAATAGAAGATGCTGCTGCACCAGTGGCTTGAAACTTCACGGATGCAATTTCTCCACTAACATAAAGTAAGTCATGAACTGTTATCGTAGGTCGGGCTTGAGTGAGAACATTGACAGAAAAAGCATTGGTGAAAGTTACACCGCTCCCGATGTCAGCATTTAGGTTTGCAGGGGCGAAATTAAAAGTAACGGAGTCAGAGGCTTGGCCTTTCAAATCTGTCCAAGCGAAAATATCATCGATTGCGTTGCTGCTGCTCCCTACACCACACGTTGAAGCAACTCCTATAAGTTTATGTGCAACTTGAATCTCGTAGGCCTTATCTATAGTGTAGCCATTGACTGCGTAAAAACTATAGTCGCTGGTGGATTGTGCCCATGTCTTACTTCCAGCTTCAACTTCATCATCCAATTGTTTAAATAAATGTACTTCTTCATGATCATCACAATCAGCTGGTACATTAACAGTTTGCTTTACATATTTGCCATCTGTTCGAATGTAACTTGGTTTGATATAGCAATAAGTGTGTGTAAGTAGAACACCGTTAGTACTGGTCGGTATTTGTTCCCATTTTGATGTTTGAATGTCGTATTGGAAATAGTTGTAATTTTTATTTGCATTGACGGCTGCATCAGCATAATTTTTAATTGTTGCCAGCATCTTTATTTTGAGTAATGTTTTTTGAGTCTCTCGCACTTCTAAAAGACTGTTTCCTAAACTAATGTCGTTTTCTGCGTCTGGTGTATCCGAAGAATGGTCAAGAGTATAGTCAAATTCAAACAATTCGTCCAATTTTCTGAAGTGACATCTGTCGCTTGAAGCGGTTGGAACAGTGCCAAAATCAAAGACACAATTGTCGCATGCTTTGTCTGTATATCCGATACCACAATCTCGTTCATTTACTATAAATCCTTCTGCACAGGTTAGAGCATGGACTGGTTCAGTAATGACCCCATGTGTATCAGATTCACAAGCAACAGTTTCAGCACCAATTACCAAATCTTTCCTACATTCACAAACTCTATCCCATTGTGCACCAGGGGCGGAAACTTCACTTTTTTGGTCACCACACTCTGTGAAATCTTCACATCCTACAAACCTGTTATTCGCCCCAATTGCATAATCAGTAATATATTGTGTGGCAGTTGACACTCCGTCGACTGTTACGAAATCACAATGGGCCTCCAATGGTTTGACCGCTACAGCAGAATTACATAGATATGGGAACAGTGAGTTATAAGGTAAACCATTGTTCGGATTGAGTGCTTTCACACATTGCTCGCATGAATCAAAACCATCTGCGTCGCGCTTAACATAGTACCCTGGTCTACAATCAGCTATAGTAGAGATTGTTGCAACAGCTCCACCATCACTGGCTTTACACACGACTGCTTCTATATCGTTGCCACAAATGTCTGTGGCAGTATTGCCTAATTCACAAACTTCTTTAATAGGTAGAAATACTTGACTAGTTGCTTCTACGTAATCCCCATCCTGTACACATTGCCCACATGTACGGTCCAAAATTGGAAGACCGTTAGTAAATCTGGCATTGAAATTGGATTCATACGTACCACTAACACATATATTTAAAGTTGCAAACAGTCTGTCAGTAGAAGAACCGGTTGAAGATGTGTCAGCATAGTTAGTAATATATTGAGTTGCATTTGCGAGTGTAAAGGTGGCACATGCTTCATTTTTGTTCTTGGCATAAGTTCCTGCTTGACATTCAACTTCTGAAGTTTGACCAGCTGAGGTAACAACCGAACCATCCGTGGCGGCGACACATTCTTCAGATTTGGTCTTGGCATAAGTTCCTGCTTGACATTCAACTTCTGAAGTTTGACCAGCTGAGGTAACAACCGAACCATCCGTGGCGGCGACACATTCTTCAGATTTGGTCTTGGCATAAGTTCCTGCTTGACATTCAACTTCTGAAGTTTGACCAGCTGAGGTAACAACCGAACCATCCGTGGCGGCGACACATTCTTCAGATTTGGTCTTGGCATAAGTTCCTGCTTGACATTCAGTTTGTTGAGATTGACCAGCTGAGGTAACAACCGAACCATCCGTGGCGGGTTCACATGCTTCATTTGCGGCATAACCATCCGTGGTGCTCTCAACGTCAACCGAGGCCTTGTATGTGCCAGCTAAGCAGGGTGTGCACTCTCTTAATCGAAAGGCATCTCTTACCTGGATTCCATTGTTATATGCGCTATCATCGCCGATGTTAAATGGGTCCACACTTTCATATTCTCCTACACCACATGGGGGTACCCAGGTCTCTTCAGAGCAAGTGTATGATTCTAGTGGACGAACTTTTCCGGGACCACAACTAAACAAGGTTGGAATGTCTTCTGCCATTGCACCCGTAATCAATAAAATCGTTCCTAATAAAATGTCTTTTTTCATCTTTATGTCTCAAAAAAACGGGACTTATATACTCCCCATTTTCAAGTTGAGTGAAACAGTCCTTCCTGTGAATCGAAAAAAAAAAAGTCCTTTACTTCCGCAAGAGCCTGCACAATGAACTTGTCATGGTAACATAATTTTAATGTTGTACAATTCATATTAGCCAAAGCTGCACTACATACATCAGCATTGCAAACATCGGCATTACCAGTCTATTGAACATAATTGAGAATCGAACATAATTGAGAATCGAAAAAAAGATAGTATATAAACTAAATGAAATCAAATTGAAAAAAAGCAAATCGAATTGAAAAGCAAATCAAATTGAAATCAAATTGAAAAAATCCTATTTAAAACCCACCTATTCTAAAAAATATGCAACCAGTACAAGAATTTGTCCATATATTTTGGCGCCAGAATAAAGCTGTACATTTTCGAATTTCCATGCTAACGACTTGCAATGTATACAATGGTGGTATGAAGAACATTCTGGCGCATTTAATATCAACAAAGACGTTGATTTGAGACAGGAACGTTCGATGGTACGAATGTATGTATGGAAAATAAGATAGGGTACGATATCGACTTGCCTGAAATTCCAATATAGTATTAAAAGTTTCAGAATATTTGGCAAAACTCCCGATGCTTGCTCCTACAACTATAGAAACGAACTCCATTAAAAACATAGTGAACATGTGTGAAGAAGTATCGGAGCATTGGATACTACTCAGAGACATTTTATTGGCGTTTGCCAATGTTGCGAGTAGAGCCAATAATAAGAACATTTGTTGTTTATTATTTATATACCTGTTCTGAATTTTTATATGTATTTCCAAAACACATATAATGCACTATTGTCAATAACAAGTTCTACAACAGTTCCGCTGAGTTTACACCTGACGATTCAGAAGAGGAGATAGTGTGCTTTGTTCATGTAGACTATAAATATTACATGTTTTTGTTGGAAAAGGATAATGTTGTCTCTCTTTTTTTTACTAACTGTTGTATCTGGAGGGTGTATGTGGCCCAGTCCTTCACATTTATTTCCAACCGGATTGGTAAAAATAGAACCATACGGATTAGATGACAGTGGCACCAGCCACTACTCTATAGTTTTTGACAAAACCAAAGTCATTCATGGCTTTCAGTATAAAATTAAATCTGTGCAGCCGTCTTCTCTGACATACAAAACAAGTAGCATTGATTTCCGAATACAAGTTTCGCATGCTGCATCGCTAGAATGGAACGATGCGATTACAGTGACTGTTGCTGCTTCATCCACCTGTTTAAATGGTTATGAAATGGGCCACAGTTCTTATATTTTGAACATTGCATCCTATGTACAGTTGTTTCACAAATACAATGATGAATTATCCCCAACAAATGAAACTGTCTGGACCACTGATGGATGGCGTTCTCGGTCTCATATAACTTTGTACCCCTTTTCTACAGAAAAATATGTGATTGGTCGTGAATATGTCACTGGTCCTTGTCCCGGTGCATGGATTCAATCAGAACTACACATATTAAACAGCTCACAATATACATTTTGGAACCCAACAACACAGACAACGGACAGAAGCTATAAATTTATTGGACCAAGTGGAGTTCAACGGTGTCACCGTGAGGAACTGGGTAGTGTATGTGTTGTTCGGGCTCGTACACGTCTGACTTGGCCAACTGCATGTTTGCATACAGCTTCAATCTGGCAATCTGTCTCGCAAATAGCACGAATGACACCACATACACATAATTCAGTTTATCCATCAGACTTCGACACAACTCGACGTGCTCCAGTTCCGGATCAGCAGGATTTACGATATGATGTCTGTACAGCAGTTCTGTGTAGTTCCTCAGAAAAATGTTCATCAATACAGTCAGAAAATACTGATTTAGCAGCAGATGGTGATATATTTATCCATCAACATCATACAATCACCAACACCTGGATAGAAATTCAGTGCGAGTTTGAAGTAGTTGGTTTTTTAGACAATATTTGGTCACCACACATTTACATGCGCAAATGGTATGGTTATGAATGGTACTAAGTTTCATGCCATAAAATGCCATGATCGTTAGGATTAGCAATCATGTAGGAACGTTCAGAGACATGACTACCATTAAATATCCCATACATACATTGGATATTATGATAAGGTGAGTTACTGTCCTCATCCCAATATGCAATGTAGGAAAGTCTTGTTTGACTGTGGCTGAAATAACCACGAATCCCTCCTATTCCATCCATTGTAATTGGTGTAGTAGTTAAGACACAGTCAGGACTTGCTATATTGCAGGTGCCCATTGTTGTTAATACAGAGCAATTTGTAATTTTTAGATTTGCACCGTATTGTGGTGGTTCCATCTCAACTTGAAAAAACATTTCTGATTGACCAACAACCGGACGAGGGTCACTGCATCCGGAGGTTGCTCGAACATAAAATGTATTGTTAATGGTTTCGTCATGCAGATGCAGCATGGTTTGTTCGAATTCGACCAACACATCTTTATGTACACTGAGCAAGTGCACATCGATATTTAAAATAGAATGTCCCATACATTTGGCTGTATTATCCCACCAACGAATAATTGTAGAAGCTTGAAGTGGGGCACTGTGGAGAACTTTAATACACTCATGCCATCGTCCATCAGACCAGAGGACTGTTGTATTATCGAACCAAGTGCCTCCATAGGTACAACTGTCAAGCTCGTCCTTCACACATCCACACATATTATTTGGGCATTCTATCTGAAGACCATCAGGACGAATACTTGCTGTTATTGATGGAGCTCGACATGGACGATGACACTCACAGGATGGACAACAACCATTGACTCTGTCAATACAAAAAATGACTAACATTAAGACAAACATTTGAAACAATACATCAGTATAAATACAGCAATTTTTAGACATCGATGTTGTGTAGATTTGTATTTGGATTCTGGTGGTCCATATTTGCATGGTGCATTTGGCACCATGTCAAACCACGTGAGTTACATATATGGTCAGTTGACAAACATACTACCAATATTGTTCAAGTTGTACAATCATTTGCTCCCATTGCCTTCGAAAATACATCAATCATATGGCTCAATTCAATGAATGACCAAGTGAACTTGCGGATAGTAAGGACAACACCACAAGAAATGGGAATTGTTACAATTAAACAGGCAAACATGAATGTCTATGAAACAGATTATCGAGACAACGAAATGGAAAAATACCATATTCAAATACCAACAACTGCTGTTGACAATATGCAATTGAATTTGCTTCAAAATGATTCACATTATTCACCATTTAGAAGGTTGGAGATAGTACCAACTATAGAGTGGACCCTGGGTGGAGATGATATCAACATGGATGAGCGTGTTGGTCGGTTTAAAGATGGTCAATGGTACGAGGGGAGAGACCCTAGGCTAATGGGTATGGGTGTATTGGGGACATGGTCTGTTGGAATTGTGTTTCTAACTGTGATGCGACAGGGCCGTATAAAAAGAGTATTTAATACATATCCATATACATATAAATGAATGGATAGATGTATATTTTATAGTTGTTTACTAATTATATTCACAATAGTAGGAGTGATTTTTTTAAGATGCGAATCTGTAGAGTCCTATCTATTTAGATGTAGTGAGTGCGATACAAACTGTACTTCAGATAGTATCATGTGGATGTTTCTCATTATTTCCTTGCCAGTTGTATTGATTCTACAATGGTTGATGGACAACAGAGATAGACAGAACAGAATTGTGTACGATACGCCAGTACCAACACTACCATCAATGGCCAATTTAGACATATTGACCAGACTGATTGTACTCCATAAAGAAGGTGAACTCACAGATAGTGAGTTCAAAAAATCCAAACAACAGTTCATCCATTCTTTTTGAACTGGACCAGTATAAATTTTTTTAAAATTTATAAGATTTGTATATTCTGTGAACATGCGGACGTAAATTTGCCAGCATTTGCTGGACCATCGGCCCCTGCCTTTAATGTCAACTTCGTTGACGTTTCGAATGTCTAATAACGTGGCCAGACGGATACGTCCGCCGTGTCCCCCGATGGTGCCTGGGGGCATGCCTGCTAGGGTGGCGACGTCGGTAATTCTTTTCCAGTACTGGTTGTAGGTAATAGGGGTGCGGTTCTTGTGAACGAAAAGGAGTTCGTTTGGTGACGAGGACTGTGCAATGATCGTTTTTAAGATCTTAAAAATGTCGAAATGTTGGCCAAAACGTTCCACAATCGGTTCCACTTCTTTTCGTGCCACGTAGATTGGCAGTCGTTTTTGTGTTACCTTGTCGTGGACGAAAATTTGGATGTAATCCTTTGACATCTGGACGTCGGAAATCTTGCAGTCTTTTTTGGTGTCTCTGCCATTGACTTTTTTCACGAGTAGTTCGCCTTTTCTTGCCCCCGAGAAGATGCAAATCAGTTCGGAGGCCCACATGCGGTAATTGTAGAAACAGCTACTAAACTGGCAGTCTTTGCCATTAATGGTACTTTGTACACGGACCCACCATTTGTTAGTGTAGACCAGTATAAAAAATTTGAAGGTTTAGAAATAAAGATATGAGATTTTTTATTCGTTTTTCTCGTATATAAACAATTCTAAAACAAACTAAATGGATAATTTTGAAACTACTTTAATAAATCTACGTGTTCTCCAATCGTTGGAATGTCATTCTCGCTTGGACACTACTGAACGATTGTTCAAAATCCACGTGCCCGCTCATTGGATTCCAATTTTTTTCAAAAGATGGTGGGCTTCTCAGAACCGTTTGACCGACATTGCTCGTATCCAGTCCCTGTACCAACAAGCCAATCAGTGCATTTCTCAAAATACAAACGATGGTTCTGAGCGAATGCGCGAGTACATAGCAAATTCGAAGCGTGGTTTAAAAAATTTGCAAACGACTTACGAAAACGACAAAACGATGGTGGCGTTGATAGATGTTATATTGGATTCCATTAAGGAGCTTGTACCAGTAGCCGAGGACTGAATGTTTGTTGTAATACTTTAACAATGTTTCGTATGTTTTCTATTGGTAAGTTGGTCTGAAGTATTTTTCGAATGGTTTTTTCGATGCTTTGATAAGAGTTTAGACGTTGTGTAGTGTAGTCTGCGAGTGCGTTTCTTTTCAAGACAAAAAGCAACATTTCAACCGACTGTATGTTGCATGTCAAAAAGAGCATTTCTGCTTTTTTACCTATCCACCGTATGGATCGTAAACTAGTCGTGTACACGGAATAAATGGATCCGTGCAGTCTCCAAGTCCCGTTTGTGATTGTGTTTATAATGTTGATACAGGCAACGACATCGTTTTTGGCCCTGTGTGCCGAATCGATTGGTTTGTCAAACAGTTGTTTGTGTAAACCTCCCAGCGAAAAATTCCCAGTCTTTGATACGACGATATCTCGGCAAAAATGTAGAGAATCAAAAAAAAACCAATGTAATGGGAGCAACAGATTGTAGCGTTTTGACTCGAGTTCGAGAATGGGTTTATCTGCTCTAAATGTATTGTGTGAAATAAATACTGGAATGTTCTTCGTTTGATGTCCTACCCATTGTATCAACTCTGTCAAGACCGTTGCCCATGTTTGTGCTTGGTGAGTGTTTAAAAAATTTCGTGTCAATTGTGGTAATTCTGGGATGGGTGGGGGTGGAAAAACTAAAATGTGTGGGTCGGGGTCAACGACGCGAGTGAACCACGCATTTGTTGTTTTGGCAAAGACTGATATTTCCCATATGCGACAGGTGTTTAAATCTTGTACTTGACCAATGAATTCCAGGTCAAATATAAAGTAATCCACTTTCTCCGAGATGTTTTCAAGCCGGTTCATGTGTACCATTGCAGGGATGTTTTATAGTTTGATTGCCAACTATGATACAACAATGTGAGTCCGCATGTCTATGGATTTAAATTTTTCCAACCGTTGAGTTGAAGCATGTCTTTTCCATTTTTGAAAAGACACGCAGACTGGTTTTAGTTGATTTCCATCGAGTGTATAACAGGCTACCCAAGAAGATTGTGTATCAAATCCTATAAAGCAGTTGCCACCAGTGTCGTGTACTTTAGCAAGTGGTCGGCAACAGGTTGGACACTGTAAATTCCAGTCGCGTTCCTGCCAATGTTGTTGCAAACACCCAATGTGAAAACTATGTCGGCAGTCGGTTGTTATCGTTTGAGAAGTGGAACAACACAGTGTACAAGTCATTTTTATTTTGAGGATGGTCAAATTTATACAACTTTGTTAAGAATATGTGTGTTTCAAAAAGAATCCAAAAAAATAAAGGCGAACAAATGCGACGCTTGCAACAATTGCTTCAGTCTCGTATTATTTTTGGCGAAGATGTGTTGTATTTTACATTTAAAAAAAACACGTTTTTTGGGAACGTAACGCAGGGAGGGCTGATTTGGAAGTGTCGGTGGCAGAAACCAGGAGCAATGCCTGTGCCATTGTTCCAAACATCTTCTCATATGGACGGAAGGCCGTACGTCCGCACATTTGAGTCATTGACCGATTGGACAGAGACTTGCATTCAAGAATGTTTGGACGAATACCATACCCGATATTCATCATGGAAACGTGTACGTCACCAACGACTGGATCAGCCAATGGAAGTGTTGTTTAAACATTTCCAGCGACGCAATTTGCCCCAAGTGGCGGAGTCCAGTCTGGCTCTCCATGAACATATTGCTGCGTTGCAACACCATCTGGATCAATCCAAAGTTTGTCTTGGTAACTGGGAATCCTGGTTTGCAACGACTTATCCATCGTCCCCACTACCAGCGGGGACAGCACCCGCAGAGACTCCGCCGACTGTTGCTACAAAAGCTGTCGAAGCCCAGCCGTTCGTGCTCAATTCCGAGTCTGGTCAATATATGGTACTACACCGTGTGAACGAAGTGGCTCCACCAGAGTGCGTGTCTTGGTTGAAACAAAATGGGCCCAGTTCGTTCAAATCGATGCTCAACAACATCAAAGAAAGCGTTATTTTTGATCCATCTGCATCCGGTCAGGATTCGTGGGCACCAGTAGACAATATGACAGCAAAACGTTTTGTACATGCATTTTTTGAGAATAAAAACAATTAATTATTACTATTATTGTGTGTTTGTTGTCGCATTTTTGCTCTGTAATCGGAACTCGACGAAGAAGTGTCTTCGTGATCAATAAACTTTTGTACAATTCCATGGAACAGCATGGCCCAGGTTTTTTCGATTTCTTTCCGATTTTTTGCCCCAGTAATAACGACTTTACCACTGCGGAAAATCAAAAACACTAATTTTGGAGAGGTAGTTCGAAATACCAACCCTGGAAACAAATCGGGTTCGTATGACACATATGGCCCATATGCTCGTGACAAGTCGACTAATTTCAGTGCGTGTGGAATTTCTGCCGAGGCCACAATGTTTTGAATTTTAAAATCGCGGAAAGAAACCGGGATACCATGTTTTTGCAACAGTCGTACATATTTCCGCCCCGCGAGTCGAGACTCTATTTCTGTCTTGGCGCCAGTGCACACCATGTTCCCAGAAGCAAACGCCAGCGCGGTGGTACGTGGTTTGCGAATGCGCAAAGAGGCCGCAGCAAACTTTTGTGGGTTGTATTCTACAAACGGTTTGTGCAGAGCGATAGCTCTCAAATCCAAATGGTCCACGCCCAAATTGAAAGTCGCCACCACATTTTGTAATTCAAACGATGGTAGTGGAAACTGTTGAGCACCAATTTTTAACAACGTGGGGTCAATACGTTTTTTCTTTGTTTTCTTGCGAGCTTTCGGCATTTGTTTTTATTTATTTAATGCTAAAGCAGATCGTTTTTATAGTTAAAAAATGTCATTTCCCACAGGCACCTCTCCCACAGGCACCTCTCCCACAGGCACCTCTCCCACAGGCACCTCTCCCACAGGCACCTCTCCCACAGGCACCTCTCCCCTCGCGACTTGTTTTTGGTAAAGTTGTTGATGTCACAGTGGTTTTGTCGTTCAAAGTCTATTATCAAGTATAAAAGTTGTCTGCAAACACAAATGAATGCAGTCGTCCCAAAGTTTGAAAGAGTGTCAGGAGAAATGCAAAGAATACAAATATTGGTGGTCGTGCCGACCCAAATACTTGGCCCATCACTGCTATCAATTTGACAAGTGCGTGACCATCTGTATGCAAGGTGCTGTTGAGAAAGAGAGCATCTCGGCCCCGATTGACACAAAATCCGGCGAAAAAAAATAATTTAGGAATATGTTATTTTTTATCAGCTAGGTGAAATAGTAGTACAAAAATAAATCAATGACTTCATTACCCAATTATGCAATGCTCAATTTTCGCAGTCAATCTGCCCCCAAATTTACTTCTACTCAGCGTCTCAGTAAGGTGACTGGCAAGCAAGAGACTTTCTACGACATCCAAAACGATGCTGGCTACACCTTTCGAATGGTGACTCCGCCATGCAATGCGTTGTTTCCTCACTTGGGTGAGGGTGGTAATTTCGGTGGTAAATTTTCCCAGACCAAGATAACGTCCAACATTATCACCAATTTATTGTTGGAAGGTGCCGACAGTCAATTTAGAGACGAGCGTGTCGACTACTTTCGTTACTTGTCTAATTTTAATGACACTGTCTTGAACCAAATGTTCAACCAAGATGCGGGAGGTGTGGCCACTGCTGTTCGTGCCAAAACTGAAAAACGATATGGATCCAAAAAATCAGCTGAGGAATTGGAAGTCATGGCTTTGAAAGCTTTCAAGAGCAAAGCCATGACTCCTCTCAAATCTCGTGACGGAGAAGTTCAACAAATTATCAAGTGCAAAGCTTACAACAAAGATTTGTCACCTCGTGCAGTTCGCTATGTCCAAGTTACTGGTGGTCAATATGTTGAAATGACTGAAACTCCAGAAATTCGCAATGGGGCCTTATTGTCAGTGCCTTTCATGTGTCGCCCATTCATCATGTCTAAAGACAAATACGGCCTTAGTTACACCATGGTCCCTGACATTGTGGTCTACTCGACTGGTACTGGTCGTGCGGTGGCTTCGATGGAGGCCATTGAGACCATTGGTCGTCCTTATACTTTTGCACTTTCCGAAAGTCGCGACGGTAAAATTTATTTGAACATCCACGACGAGGAAAAGTGTTCGTTTGAAATGCGGCCGCCCCCGGTCGAAGTCGTGTTTTCCGATTTGACGGGAGATGGTACCATGGGACGTATTCCAGGAGTGACCGAAAGTTCTGCCAAATACTCGGCCCTTTGCAAAGAGGACATTTCCAACCCGGAATCTGTGGCCTTTTTTGATTCTGTCAACAAGATGCAAAACGACATTGTTAATTTTGCCCTTGGTGATGACAAATTATTGACCAAGTTGAAAACAGACTCGAAAGAGGAAGCAGAAGAAATGGCGACAGAAACAGGGGAGAGTTACGAATCCTGTTTTCGCACAGTGGTTCTCGACGCTTTTAACGGTGCTGTCTACAAGCGCGACGAAGACGAGGGCCGTCAATTACGCATAAGTCAAAACGTGTTCAGCAAAACTGGTTCTAAAAATACATTGCCTGTTCAGGATGCGGATGGCAATGTCATTGAGGTCACGTCGGTCCAGCGCGGTGCCATGATTGCCCCGGTGCTTCGTCCTTCTGTTTATTTCATGGCTGACGGCAAGTTCGGGGTCAAGATGAGTATCTCATTGACCCATGGCTATCGTCTTGCTTCAAATCCAGAAGAATCTGACAAGGCATCTGGCGTCCTGTACGAGTTGGATGGTGAGCGTCCCGCCAAACGTGCCAAAACTTCTGAATAAATACCAACGGCAAATAAACGATAAAAAATGGGCGATAGCACTCAAATAAATAGCACTCAAATAACAAATAAACGATAAAAAAAATGGGCGATAGCACTCAAATAACAAATAAACGATAAAAAAATTATATTTTTTTCATAATCGCTGTAAATTGTAATCCTATAACTATAATGGTAGCAACTGATGCAGCACAGATGGTGGTGGTGGTTGGGAAGTCTCGGGTCAAAAAACAAATAGTCATGAATGTCATGGACGGCCATGTTTGGTACGCCAGCATGTAGATGTGTTGAGAAGTTATTTGTGTACCGACCGATGTCAGTGTCGATTGTGCCAGCAAGACAACTGAAAAAAAAGGTATGTTGGAAACAATACTGGCAATAAATTGTTGTTTGTGATTAATTAATTCTGAAATCGTCGCGATGATTATGGCAGCAGACACATTGGCAATCAGTGCGTACAACCAGGTTATTTTGATTGTGTTGGTCTTAATCTGTTCCGGTACGTCCTGAATGTTAGCAAAATTCAGCAGTATGCTGAACGCACCCATGATTGCAAAGATAATGGGCGATTTTATAATCCATAAAACTGTCAGAGCTCCAACCATGACAATCATAGCAATTGACCAAACAATGGGCCACAGTGTGTGACTTTTGAATCGTGGTTGACGTCCTTGGTAATTATGGATACCAATACGAAATACAATGAGAAACAGGACCGGTATAATATGGCTGGCTATATTGTTCAGCATCGAGTTTTCTGTTTCTTGTGACGACTCTAAAGCAAGTAAAGACAATGCTACAACAATTGTACGTCCGGGTATCCATGTGAACACAATTCCGATAGAGCCTGTAAAATAGATAAGGAGTAATAAAATGTTGGTGGCCCCCAATCCAGCCAGGATGGATATCCACATATGAGTATAAATGATAACACTTTATAGTGCAAAATGTTATCTTCTGGCCAGACTTCAAATATTTCTGGACGTTTGGAAACGTTGGAGTTGGGCGTTTCAAAACTTGACACTCAAGTTGCTCAGTTGGATGACAAAGTTGCCCACGTCATTCAAATGAATTCGGAAATGATGATAAATAACAATGAAAACTTCCGTAACATTCACCACGCTCTTGAAACAAATCGAGAAGATATCAAGTCATCACTGCGCAAACTAAAGAGTCAATACACTTCCAAATGCCAATTGTACGCATTTGGTATCGGTCTGGGGGTTTGGACATTATTTGTGGCCTATGTCCTATGGTCGTAATACGAAATTAAATAGAGGGGCGATTTGCTATGATTGGGTATGCATTGGTGATATATGCAATGTATTCTGCGACGCCACATGTGTTGTGACCCCTTTCTAAATAGATGTACCCGTTATCCCCCCAATCGGTGCCCCACGAATTTTTGACAATCCATGCTTTGTCGGTGTACCCAACGATGGTTACCGCGTGGTCAATGTCTTGTGAGCACATGCTGTGTTTGAATATTCCTTTTTGATAATTGTCCCATGTCGTTGAATCGACCCCGACCGAAACTGGGCCATATTTGTGCAATATTTTTTCCAGTTGTTGTTCCGCGTTGTTGTCATTCTCTCGCTCCAATACTTTCCAATTTGACACTTCGACGTGAGACAATAATTGAACGTTTGGACAGGTCAATTCTCGTTTTGCAAAGGGGTACCGGCTGTCAAGTACAATGGAATGTGCTGACCCATATTCAAATATGTACTCCATGAGTCCTCCGTCACATCCGTCATTCTGTCCACTCGATGTCGAAGTGCAGTCCATGAGATGCTGCACCGATAGTGATTTTGGGTTGCCGTGTTTTTTGGACCAGTATTCCAACACTGCGGCGGCCGCAAAAGCAAAGCAGCAGCCGCAGTTGCCTTGGTTTTTGACATCGGTGACAAAAGAAACCCCGTCGATATCTCTCCAATCGATGGGAGGTAAGCGGGTTACTCCTTCCGTCAGCTGTTTGTGTTGGTTTTGGGGATGCCGTGCAATGTTTTTGCGTATTTTCGGTCTGCGAATGACGTTGTTCCTTTTTAACTCGTGTTTGAAACGGTCTGAGCGTGAAGTGTATCCAAATTCCACATCGTCTTTGATGTATTGGGGAATAGCCATAATATGGTGAGCTCTGAGTTTGAGTTCGGTGTGGTCCGAGTACGTTTTATTAAACTGTGCCATGTATTTGCAAACAGCTGGGGGGTGGATTGACTTATGGCAATCTTGAGAATCCAGAGCAGTCGTAGTGCCAACGACACCAAATAAAAATATACACCACTTAAGCATTTTGTTATCTTGGTCTCTTCTTTTATAGTGATATGTCACATCGTCGGCCACTTGGTATGTCGTACATGTTTGGGGAACATTGTCCCTCTGACACCATCAAATACACTGGGGACAATCGGTATGGAAAGGCTTTATCGACTGAACAAGTGGCCCCGCCGGCTTGGTTAGTGGCCGATTGGATGATAATGAGGCACGAAGGTCATCCTCTTCCCCCGTTATTGATTGCCTATTGCGATGCGCCGCACTCCAACAAAGGGTTGTTATGGTTGCGCGATTATTTGAGATAGTCCCCTACATATTTTTTAGTTTGGTCGACAGCCCGATTCACATCTTCCAGGTTGTGAATCGGGTAATAATTGGTTGTGAGCACCTCCGAGACCTGACAAACATTTTCGAAAAGTGTGACAGCATGTGTGTTGATCAATATGTCGGAAATTTCTTTAAATTCTTCATTGATTTGTGTGAGTTTATTCGAATGAATTTGTGTGGATGGTGTTAGGAAAAAGCCTAGTCGTATTAAACACATCTTGATTATTTCTGTATTTTTTTCAATTTGGTCAATCATGTGTGTTGGTACCCCCCATGTTCCTTTAAATAAGAGGAAATCCAACTTGTTTTGTACCTTTCTATTTAAGTCTCGTTTTCTAAATATTACATGTCGCTTTTTAAAACTTATTCGCCTCAATTATTGTGGAAGTTGAGCTTGCAATTGGTGAATTCTATTTTTCGAAACCCTCCCAAAATGAAACTTGAACCGGAGAGTTATTTTAAATCCACACTGGAAGCCCATCAAATCATTCGAGACGATTTGACCGGTACCTTTGACCCACATAATATTACTTTGGCGTCAGCTAACACCACGATTGGTCAAATTTATTCGTCGTTGCAAGAGTTGGATCAAATGTTGTTTGGTCCAACGACTGTGGCCCGCTTCACAAACTCAATCGAGGGTTGTTGCTTGTATACCAAATATTTAGAACAACGTTTAAAAAAATCTACCAAGACATGTCTATTGCTTTAGTTATTATTTTAAGAAAAAATGCCGCCCGTAGTGATGCATGAACTGTATAACAGTGGTCAATGCTAGAAGTTTGTCGGGGTTTTCTTGAACATCTCGGATAGTTTGAGTTTCAGAAAAAGGATTGGGTAGGGTTGTATTGAACTGCTCTTCGTGTTTTTTCAGCTGAGACCGAATATAGGACATGATACGAAAGGCGTCGATGCTGTTGTCACTGCCAGTATCTGTATCGGGTGACATGACTTGGGTCACCCAGCCAATGTAGGGTTCACGCCTGTCGTCCTGTGTCGATTTGTGGGCCTCTGCTTCTATTTTTATTTTTTTGGCGGTACCTCTGGTCTTTCTGGACGAATTTCCTCTCTTCATTTTTTTTTGTGCTAAGAACTCGTCAGGTATGAAAGGGAGTACTATGGAAGTATTCTCTGTCAATCTTACTGTAATACGATTGTTTGGTGGAATACTGTGGATGCTGATGTTGTGAAAACAATGACTGTACAGGCGTTTGGGCAACGTGGCAAACACATTGTTCGAACCCAGTACTTTGTGGTGGAACTGGTTGGTATTCTGTTCATGTGTAATAAAAACATGTGCTGCACTGATTTCAGAACGTAAATCTCTTGACTTTGTTGTGCATTGTAATTTGATACCAGGGTAAACAATCCGTTCGTCCACGTTGTCGGTCCGAGGCACCTTTTTATTGTACCATCGACTGAAACTTTGTTGTGATAAAGAGGGTAGAGTGAATTCCATTTGCCTTTTCAATACTGGAAAAAAAGTATGCTTTATAAGTTTGTATGTTTATTTTATAATTGGATTCAAAATCACTTTTATTTGTCATAAGGCTTTTTTTTTTTGATTATCCAAAAATGATTATAAAGCGGAACCAATGTCAGTTACTCATATGGAACCGCTTGCTTTATGGGGGGAAAATTCCCACACAAAACCTGCAGACCATGGTGTCACCCATGCTGTTTATGATTATGTGGTCTACGCAGTCCCCCGTTCGATGTTTCGGCAAGCTGCATCGGTGTTTAGTGACGTTCGCAACACTGACAGCGGTGCTCGTTTTGATGAGATTACAATGCAACTGTTTTTACAAATGGTGTACTTGTCGGTGAGTTTGGAAAGCGACCAGATGCCCACGGACTGTCCCTATCCCTATGTCAAAGCTTGGCTTGAATGGGTTCCTAAATCCGACAACGCTTTCCAAGCAGTCTCGTATCGTATTCATGCAGTCTCGATGTCACAAACTATCCATTTTGGAACTTTTCTGTCTAATATGTTACACGAAACATCCAGCATGCACAAAGAATCATCCAACCGTAAAATGAATTCCCGCAAGTCGGACCCACTTTCTGGGTTACATCCCTATCAAAAATGGATGCGGGTGGAAGGCATGGAAATGTACATTCGTACAATTTGCGACCGATATTATGAAAACCAGCAGTTTACTTCTCAGATGAACAATATTTTGGCACCCAAATCGAGCCTCGCCGACGGCAGCGATACTGGCAATCCGGCCAATCCGGTGAAAGTCTTTACCATTGACCGTGCAATACAAAGAACGCCACTGACGGCAGATCAACGTTTTTTGTCTCGTGCTGCATACACTGGGTCCGACGTCGAACACGAACCGGTCACGGAGTTGAAGTTCCCTTCTTCGGAACATGTCGTGTTACTGACTCCCTCTCAGTTGAATCCCAAGACTTTCTGTGCCAAATATTTGCCCGACCATCAGCATTGGATGAAATTCCAGCGCACTATTCCAGCCAAAAAACTCGACGACTACGACGATTTATGCCAAACCGAATACGATATACGAACGCCGGCAGATATCGAACGAGCCCGTTTGGACGGCATGGCTGACCGTTCGGCTTTTGAATCGTTGTCGCGCCAGTCCAAAGCCAAATACAAGCTGGATTGTATGCCTCACGAAAACACCCCCATGTTTCCATCAGCATACCGCAAATTTCAAAGCTGGGCAATCGAAGCCATGCGCAAACAATGTTTGGACCCCGATGCTTGTATATCGGATGTCGTTTCCAAAATGTTGACATGGCGAGAAACTCATCAAGAAGCAGCTGTCATCAAACATCGTATTGCCGACCCATCGTTATCAGTGTTTGCAAATCGCGTTGTACAATTGATGGAAGGTTACGAACAGTATTATTTGATTTCAACGGCGCACCGCATGATGTTTCTCATTCATCACGCCCGCTACGATTCGTTCCGTCGTGACTTTGGTCTTCACTTTAACTGTTTCCAGGCAGGAGAGAGCGCCTGTTCGAAATCGTTTCTGTTTTTAATGATGGAAAAACAGAGCATTCCAGGCACTACCGAAGTACTGACTTATCAAACAGGCAAAGCAGATGCGGTCGATGGCAATCGGAACGACATTACCACTGTCTGCCACGAAGCGCCGCCCGGTATGTTTCGCACTGCCAAAAATCCAAACGCCGATTCCACCCAAGAAGCAATGTTCAAAGAGAAACTAACTTCTCAACGAGTCACTGCCAAAATTTGGTGCCAAGATGAAGGAACTGGAAGACGTTCCTCACGTCTCTGCAAATCGGAATGCATCGGGGTCTGGATGGGTGCAACCAATGACCCACCGTCGGAAGTGGAGGAAGCACTCAAAACAAGGTTTTTTTGGGGCAATTTTGAACAGCAACAGCGTCATGGTCGTGACATCGATGACTGTATGAATGGCGAACGCATGATGTCTAATGCTGACAAACAACATCGTTATCAATTGTTTGCCGAAGCACGCGAAGAGCAATTTCGCGTCATGCTGATTGAAAAAGCCATCTGGGCCGGTGTTATTCGAGATGTCAACATTTCCGCATACAATATTGTCATGCCTCGGCTGAAAAGCAAAATGACCAAAAATTCCATTATCTGCCCAGGGCCGCGTGATTGGGAACGGGTCAAAATTTTTTCGCGTTCAATGGCCATTGTGACCGCCCTTGAGCGAGTCTGCAATTTGCCTGGAGGTGAACACTACGGTGAACCTTTCACAGTTGACATGCTTCCATCATTAGAGCCACACCTTTGTGTTACAGAAGAAATGGTCATCTTTACATTGTCACTACTTTCGGATCAATTTCGTTCCCCAGTTGAACACAAAATTCTCAACACAATTTGGACAATGTCACAAAACGCACCTCAGTTTGAAAATCCAAATTCGGAAGAAACGTTTCCCAATTACATTAAATTGCCCAGATGGAAACAATTGGCCAAAACAATCAGCTCACGTATTCCCCTATCCAAGGGGAGAACTTCCGCCAATAATATCTCAGATTTTATCAACAACATGACCAAACATTCCGTAATGGCTCATAAATACAAAACAGAAGTACCACCAATTGGCTCCAATGCAGCAGCCAACAAATTTCCAGTGATTGTCCCTGGTTCAGCACGACAACGGTATCAGTCATGCATTACCAACAACGAAGGAGTCTTCATTCATGTCAGTCATATTTTAGCACATGCTCAAGACGATACCGACAATATCTTTCAAATTTTGGAATCGGAAACGCATTCAAATTCGAGTCACAAACGCATGCTGACCGCCATTCCAATCTCAAAACAACTGTTTCACGTCTTCAAAGTCATTGAAAGAACGCCCGGGGGGAAGGCATTGAAATACAAAAACATTTTGGCCAATTCAGAAACTTCTCGTTGGATCACCGGAACCTCCATCGATGCAGCAGAAACTCGAACACGGGGTGGCTACACAATTGACCAGGACATTGACGAAGAATGTGCCTTAAGAGTGTCGAAATCTGTTGGCAAACGAACCCATACTCCAAAAATGGTCATCGAACGTCTGCTTGCAGCCGAAAAAATGCTTATAGCGGAAGAGAATATGGTAACGCGACCAGACATTACATACCCAGACGCTCTGGAACATGGCACCAGAAAAAGAAGCAGAGAATTTCAAGAAGAGGACGGCACTCCAAAAAAACAAAAATCCACTTAAATTAAAATATAAACATAATTTATGTATAAATATAAAGTCTTTTAGAAATACTATGCAAAAAAAAGACTGGATTGTACATATAGGGCATTCATTAAACATGGGCTCACCATTTGTCTACTCTTCGGTCGAACAAAATAATTCTCAACTGTTGTTTGCATGTGACCATTTTCGAAGGAAAAATCACGATGTCTCCATCTCAATTACACCATCTATCGATGCCGGCGCAATTATTCATGTTGTGATTCACCCTTATCAAACATGTATTGATGTTACTGCAAAAAGAGAGACCACCTGCGAATACATAATCAATCAACTTAAACCAGAGATTAGCAAAATACGAGTCCGCGGTTGCGGTTGCGCAATCGACACAGTTTTGAAATTTACAGCATGGGCCATCAACAACGGGTGGTACACTGAAAAAAATATGATGAACACATTGACTCATATAAATCAGGCTTTTGTAAAGAAAAAAAATACCACATTTCAAATAGTTTTGCGCAGAGGTTCGCAACCTGACACTATATAAAGACCTGTTTTTTTTTTTGAATAATGTCAGAAAAATCTAAAATTGAAAAACGTATTAATTTTGCAAGAGGTGCCTTTGGTATTACCATCGGACTCTGTGCTCTAGTCACCATTGCACTCTTTGGTGCCAACATGGATGCCGCCAACTTTCCAGGTTCGAACATCCAACTCGACGTCTATCCCGACAATGTCGATAAAAAAGGACAATACAAAGCGGTGGTCGATGGCTATTTATTGGAAAACGTGACCACCTGTTCTAATTTTATTGACCATTCTGTCGACACCGATTTGTGCATGTCCACTGTCGAGGGCAAAGAAACAGGAGACCAAGACAAGCCAACAAAACAGTGGGAATCTGGCTGGATATCCGCCACAGACTGTAAACGCACGTCAGACACTTCTCAATGTGCACCATTTAGTGCTTGGGGTGCTTTATCTATTTTAGGCATGGTGACCTTTGGATTACTCGCCATCCAAACACTGCTGTTTACTGCGCACACCGGGGTTGCAATGACGGAAGGGGCCGTGTCTATTGGCGCACTGAAAGAATTGTACGCCGACACTACGAAGAGATTCATCATGGGACTCACAATTATCTGGGGCATCCTTGGCTTTGGCCTGTTTGTCTGGGCTGCGTTGTCCTGGCAGAGTATGTGTGACAAGATTGACACTGGTCTGGGACGTATTGTGTCAACGGGTAGTCCGTTGGATGTCGAAGTCCATCCTACTGCAGGGGCATGTGCCACCACTGGCTGCGCTTCTTCCTTTGTGTATTTTTTTGTCACCTATGCATTGTCGATTGTGTGGTCAACCATTCCATACTTGTTGGTCTGGTTTGGATTGTTAGAATCGGCTTAATTTGGAATTCTCAATGATATTTTGTACAGCAGTAATAAAATCTTGATAATAATATTTTCTTTCAAATCCGTGATTGTTGTAGTATTTTTTTACTTTTGATTGGTGTTGGTACAGTAGGGCTGGTTTGATAGTGGTCATTAGAGAAATATTTTGATGGTATTTTTGCAAAAATACCATGCAGTTATGTACCCGAAGGCACGACAATGTACAATGATTGTGATACCAACAGGCACAAGCATCCATGTATGGTAGAATTGATTCGGCCAGGCAGTTGATGACGGGATGTTGACAGGCTATCCACAGGGTAGTCTGTTTGTCCCATTTAAATTTTTGAATGGTACCTGCCTTGGTGTCAAAGTCCAAATTAGGTAGAGCAGCATTTGTGCAACTTGGTGTCATTGTGCTCAAGATAAAAATATGTGTTTCCATTTAATGGCGAGACCTACGGCCTTTTTATACATAGGCTCGCGAATCGACTATTTATGTTAGGGGTTGCAAAAGAATGCTCAGGCTACTTTTTTTTGCACTGGGTTGCTCTGCTTTTAATTACGATTGGTCTCGGCTTCATCGATGTGTAACACCGCAAGAACTCCGAGAAATGGTTGCAGATTACAGAGAACATTTTCCTTGTCTTGACTGTCGAGAACACTTTCAATCGCTGCTAAATATGCATCCGTTTCCCTTGGACTATGTGCAGACCACGGAAGACGTTCGTGTCTGGTCATGGTTCACACACAATCTAGTCAACCAACGACTCAACAAAACTTGGGAATCCTTTGACATTATGTTAGAGTGCTCGGCTGACCCTCGGTGACAACTTATACTGTCACAACAAATGTTTTAGAGTTGGCCTCCGAGTAGATTTCATACAACATTTGTACGGGGATGGCGCACCAAGCCAATTCATGAACCAATAGAATCCAGCAACTTTTTAAATAATTATTGTTGGAGCGAACCCACCTTTTTTGTGCATTTGAAACAACGATAAACCCCAGACATCGCAGTGCCCCGTGTACAGGGCTAACTTTGGCAACCCCAAGCCAATAGACGGACCAAGCTGCACAGACCCACCCAACTGTGGAATATTTTTCCAAAAAATATTCCATCAACACTGCGGCTGTAATCACAATATGATGTAGAACAATATTGACCCATTCGTTGGAATGATGTTGTGTCAAGTGTGTCAACAGTATAATGGCAGTAGCGGTATGGTAGGGTTGCGAAACATTAACAATTGCACATATAATAGTTTGGACGGCTAAAAGTTGTTCTGCCTGTTCTACCATAAAAAATTGTATAAAAAGCAAAGGCCATCCAATTATGGAGGCAAACATTCTTATTATTTTATAGCAGGAGCTTGACAATTTATACGAATATTAGTCATTTCTGTTTGGATGTACTTGCAGACAGTGGTTAGTTTGACATATGCTTGTTTTGCAAACACATTATTGTTGTGATTCTGTATTTGTTCACTTATATTTTTGTAGGTGAGTTGACCATTTTGCCACCATGTTTTCTGTTTTGTCCATTTCATTGCGTTAATAATTAATTCGTCGGGTAAATGTACAATGTACCAAAAATAAAAGACAATGGTTTTGAATCTTTTGTCAAATGTAAACGGATGTCGACCATCAACTATAATTAATGTTCCCTGTTCCGGTTGTAATTTTTTCCCGGAAAAAATACACTGGCTGCATTTGGGAACTTGATTGTACTGCACAATTCCTCGTGCGTCGACAAATGTTTGAAACGGTTCTGGGAATTTCATATGTTTTAGTATTGACCTACATAGGTTTTGACGCATTTGGTGGAAATCACGAATGGAATCTGTTAGAGATGTTTGCAACTCGGGATTTTCGTCAATCGATTTGATGTAATTTTGATCAAAACTGGCACGTATGAAAAAGTAAAACACCTTTTCAAAACTTTCGAAATCCTGCATCGAAATTTAATTTGGCGCTGTTTATACTCAACTGACCAAATCCACTAATATTTCGACGAACGACAACTGACCAAATCCACTAATATTTTGACGATCGCCAATAGGGGCAGTAGAGGCTACTGCGAAAAGACGGATGTATAAGCAAATGACAGAGATTGAAAATACCCGATTTACTGCCGACAAATTGTACGATTGCATTGTCAACACCGACGGCACTCAACTGGACACACTTTGTCAACAAATTTACAATATCGTGGCCAATCGCTGGAACCAAGACACTATGTCAGTGAGGTTGAGAAACATGTTGAATAAAACCATTACATCCGACGACCGAGTGGCAAAACATGCCCTGTTATTCTTTGCACTTCGACAAGAACCCGAGTTGTACAAGTTGTTTGTGAATGACACTCCCAGTGTTCCGCCCGAAAAATTTGCTCTGTTTGTTCAAAAGGAACTGCCGATGACCGTCGACAAATTATTGAGAGGGGCTTTCACCTCGTTGCGAGCTTTTGTCGAGGACACCCGTTGGACGTATACTACCCTTTAAAATAATGTATATATGCGGCAACAAATAATAGGATGTTTTAATAGGATGTTTTGGTTTCTATTGTTTAGTATTGTATTGGGATTTGGCATTGTCAAAGAACAGCAATACATTTTTATTTACTATACAATGTGGTCGTTTACATTGGAAATTGTGTACTTTGGCCTACTGCTATTTGGCAGAAAAACAAGGGGGTTGTTGTCAATCATTTTAGCACCCTCCATCGTTATTTGTGCCGGGTTTTGGATTGTCATTGCGCCGATGGTTCAGTGGTCCCGACCAAACGTCAATATATTGATGACACTGGTGACGCATGGCTGCAACATGATAGCACTACTGGCACAAAAACAGGAGCGAATTTATGCACACGAAGTCTGGAAACCGGTACTGTTCACCACAATATACAACATCTTTTTGGCACTCTATGTCGGTTCCGGCGGTCGTTCGGTGTCCGGAAACCTACCGTATTGGTACGCGCAGTATGACACACCGATTGGGTGGGTCTTTGCATTGCTTGCCATTTTTGCCAATGCCGTTGTACATACTGGGGTAGCGTCATACATGTACCCCCAAGACAAGGAACACTCTACACCACATACCGTATAGTGTCAATGGTCAGACCATCCTGACGTGGCGTTGTCTGGATTTGGAAAATACGAACAGGGTCTGCCTGAGTTGCGGCACACACTGTCAATGAATCGTTCTGCGAGGTCACGTCCATACCAATCGACTCTACCCTTTGCCGAAGTTCTTCCAACGTGATTCGAATACTGTCCAAAATGTAAGGAACAAACACCGCCCTTGTTTCGCGTACAAAGGTGTAGCGCCGTGTTTTGGCATTGAGCTCTTTCCAATCGGTCGATGCTCCAGGCTCCGCCAATTCCAACGGGTCTGGGTCTAATGAAAAACGGTCCTCCTTTTGCAAATTTGCCTGCTGGGTCTGTGAAGTTTTTTTGTTGGAAAATTGAGACAACATCTGTCGAACTTCTTCCCGCTGCTCGTCGGACAATTCCAGGTTTGCTTCGGCCATTTTGCCAACGCCACTGCCTTTAAATATACCATATATAATAATCTATTTTTGTTCACAATGTCAACGATTCAGTTATGGGCACCACCCTTTGTAACAGCCGAGTGTGTTGTAGAAAAGGTCAAAGAATGGCAACGACTACATCCAAAAAAACCACCATTTGTACGTTTTTTGCAAGATTATCTCGATTCAACTTGGCCAACCCTTTGGCATTTGAAAACGACGTTTGACATTACAATTGACAGAGACACTGTCACCACTTCCACGGTTTCCACGACCATGAATGAAATATGTGCAATATGCCGATGTGCGCTAAACTTGAGTGTGGAGAAATTGCCCTGTCAACATGTCTTCCATACCATGTGTTTGTACAAATGGTTACAGTATGCCCCGACTTGTCCAATATGTCGCGCCCAAGTGCGGGACTGAATGTTGCACAAAAGTGTAAATGGACACTATATAAAGAGCACACAAATGTTTGTACAAAATATGGGATTTACTCAAACCATTATTTCCACATTGGCTGTTATCGTCTTAATGATTGTCACCCTGTCACTCAACGAAAGTGTGTTCAAAGAAACCGATTTAAGCAAACCACTGGGTTCAGTTTGTAATTATGTAGCTGGCTCGTTGAGCCCTGTGAGTGGGGAGCAATTAATGGATAGTCGTGAATTGTTGTACGGCACTTTTTCTGTCCGTGGCGCCAATATCAGTGCCCTTATCCTTAGCAGCATTGCCTTTGGCATTGCCTACTTTGCCAAATCCATCGACCTTGATATGGAATCTAAATACCAAGTGGGTTCGTACATGTTGTATGGCAAGCCCCGTGAATACATTTCCGGAATTTTCTTTCGTCTTTGTGCTGCAGGTGCTGCTTTGGCCATGACGGTGTCCACTCTCCTCGTTGTCCCCGCTCTGGGAATCGATGCTATGAGCATCGCAGGTGTCAACAGAAGTTTGACCGTTCCGGCCGCATGCAAAGATTTGGGGCCCACCCAACTCGAACGTTACAACCTGTTGTCATCGGTGTTGGTATTGTCGGCCTCCTCTGTTGTTGCGGTCGGTTTTATGGTATACGCAATCAAATACGATGCGAAAGCATCCGCTCCTCAATAAATAAATAATATCTAATTCAAATAATTGATAAAAGTAAGTATAAATATTATGTAACTTTTGTACAATTGATGCCGTATTTTGTGGGTAATGTATTGCCACCGTCTGATGCTCCAGGTGAAAATGACAGTACCTTTGATTTTACCAACGAGGAATCACGAACGATGTCTTTGCGCAATGTCCCCATTCGTATTGAACACGCGGAAGGATTGGCAGTTGGTGCAGTCCAAAGGGACTGGACTGACCAAGATGGAAAAAAATGGATTTTAGGCAAAGTGGATGAGACATCTCTTGAAGGCAGATATGCGTCGCATGCTATTCAACCGAGTTCGACTGGTCATACTTTGTACACTGGGTTGTCATTGCAACATGTCCATACGTCGTTCCGAGATGGTTCAACCAGAAAAAGACCCATTGAAGTTTCTCTATGTACAGAACCCCGTCGACCAGGATGTCAAGTTGTATCTGTGAACAAATCAAAAAAAAAGGAGTATATAACCCACCTTGCATCTCGCCAAAATATGTCTGCCGAACCAATTGAATCTGAATCTACTCTTGATAATTCTGTTTCTGAAACATCAAATGAGCCATCTGCTCCCGAGCAGTCTGTTGATAATCGCGAGGAGTTGATGAATTTAGTCATTAACCAGGAAAGTGAGCTTGGCGACACGAAAGCCGCCCTTGAGAAAGCTCAGGAAGAACTGAACAAGCTTCAAAGTGCTTGGAAACAACGTGAAGAAAACGAGAATATCGCAACCAAGAGTAAAGCAGAGGCCTTATCTAAAGCGTTGGTGGATTCGTGGTCCGCTTCCTTGCCGGCCGACGCAATGACGGATGAGAATAAAAAGGCCATTTTTGCCATGGCTCAGAATTTCCCAAAAGAATCTGTCAAAATGTTGGAGATTGCTCACAAGGCTTCCAAAAAATACAAGTCCGACATTGAATCATTGGCTGTTCAACAAGGTTTGAAACAAAAACGTGAATTGGAGTCCCGTGTCCATGACATCGTGACTAAAAAGCGCCGCATTAGTAGAGCTCCCGAAACCACTTCTGTTGTGCATCAAGCCTCTGTCAAAAAGTTCAATCCGTTTGCTTTCGATTCTTCGAAGACCAGTTCTGCCATGGGGTCAGTCCGTGCCAGTAATCCCGAGTTGTTTAAAGCGTTGTCGGGTTTGAGTTCAGGAAATTTGAGAGACCGAATGGGCCAAATTGCCAAGATTAATGGAAACTAACTATAATAAAATAATACTCAAATCATTCAATCTATTTTAAACTTGCGGTCTGGGACCAATCTAACTTATTCTAATTATATGTGTTTGATTTTGTGAAACTGATAGAAATGCTGCGCAATATGCAGATCAATCAGCTCCAATTTGGTGTACTGTCGCCGGCAAAAATACGCAGTATTTCTGTGTGCGAAGTAGTCACTGACGAACTGTATTGCGATGGCAAGCCCAAGGCTGGTGGATTACGCGACCCATTGTTTGGAGTTTTGGGACGCCGTGGTCAGTGTACCGCCTGTGGTAAAACTTGGTCCGAATGCAGTGGGCATTTCGGCCACTATGTACTGCCCTGTCCTCTTTACCACGTAGGTTGGATGCCAGAGGTGTTACGATGGTTAAAACGTTCCTGTTTATGTGGGCACGTCTCCGCAATGCCTCTCAAGAAGAAATGTCCAAACTGCAAACAGAATACCCCTAAATTTGCCAAGAAAAATGCCATCACACTTACCATTCAAGACAACGAGGGTCTGCGACCGTTGTTGGCTCACGAAGCTTACCAGAGACTCCAGAAAATTCCTCTTGAAAAGGTGAGGAACCTCCGCAAGACCGTTGACGATTTCCACCCTACCTGGCTTATTTTGACTGTGTTACCCATTCCTCCCAATTGTGTTCGACCATCGCCCACTTTGGACGGCGACGAAGTACGGGGAGAAGATGACATAACACGTCGCCTGTTGTATGTGCTGCGTATTTCAAAGTCTGCCCACAAAGCCAAAGATGAAAATTCGGTCGTGCGGGCTCATAGTCAGACACGCTTGCAGGACGCCATTCACATGTACATGGATCAGCGTAAGATGCCAGGGAAAACCCACGCCTCTCAAAAATCTATTTCTGAACGATTGGTGGGCAAACAAGGCCGTATGAGAGGGTCGTTGATGGGCAAACGATGCAATTACACGGCTCGGACTGTCATCACTGGCGATGCAATGTTGGACATGCGTCAAGTGGGGGTACCCAAACACGTGGCCGAAATATTAACAATAGTAGAACATGTCAACCGCCTTACCTACGACAAATTAAAATCAATGGTGGAAAATCAAGACAAACGCATCAAATATATAATTAAAAAAGATGGCACCCGTCTTGATATGCAAACCATCAAAGGTCAAACCACATTACAAGTGGGGGACGCAGTAGAAAGGATTTTACAGGACGGTGACCCTGTTTTATTTAATCGTCAACCCTCCCTACATCGCATGTCCATCATGTGTCATCGGGCCAAAATATTAGAAGGCAAAACATTTCGACTCAATTTAAGTTGTACAACTCCGTACAACGCGGATTTTGTAAGTTGACCCCCTCCCCCCTCTTCTCTTTGTCTTGCGTACAAACTAACTGATGGTACGGCCTTTTTAGGACGGCGATGAAATGAATTTGCATGCACTGCAAACGTTTGAATCCAGAGCAGACGCGTTGGAACTCATGTCTGTGGCGCAAAACATTATTACACCACAATCCAACAAACCAGTCATGGGAATTGTACAAGATTCATTGTTGTCGTCGTACATAATGACGAGCCCTGGCGTGACACTGGATAAGGCCGAAATGTGTAACATTCTGATGTGGGTCGACGGGGCAACATTGCCCGAACCACATTTGCCGGGCCCTGCCTGGACAGGCCTGCAATGCATGTCTATATTGTTTCCGAGTGATTTTGACTGGAAGGGCATCGTCGTACAGGGCCAACTGATACAGGGGCCACTGGGCAAAAAAGCCCTCGGTCGCTCCCATGGATCCATTATTCACCGTCTGTACAACGACTATGGGCCCGATAGAACCTGTCAATTCATAAACGAACTGCAGCGCATCAATCACGCTTGGTTTTCCACTGTTGGGTTCTCGATTGGAATTGGTGATATGCGAATTTCCAAACAGACAGCACTCGATATTCAAGACGAGTGTGCTACAATTGACGACGATGTCAAACTTCTAAGAACTGGTGAACATTCTGAATTGCATATTAATCGAATGCTTAACCAAACACGAGACTCGATGGGACTGATTGCACAAAATGCAATGGCTCCTGACAATAGTCTTGGACTCATGGTCAAATCGGGTTCAAAGGGTTCCATGGTTAATATCTTGCAAATTATGGCCTGTGTTGGTCAACAAAATTGTTCAGGCCAACGAATGCAGTCTACCCTGAACGGAAGAACCTTACCCATGTTTAGAGCAACCGACGATTCGGCTCGGGCACGAGGTTTTGTGAAACATTCGTACATTGACGGGCTCTCGCCGGACGAATATTGGCACCACACTGTGGGTGGTAGAGAAGGATTGATTGACACCGCTGTCAAAACATCCACCACTGGGTATATTCAACGCCGTTTAGTCAAATCGCTCGAGTCCATCAGTGTGGCCTGTGACCAAACAGTGAGAGATTCTCAACAACGAGTCATTCAATTTATATACGGCGAAGACGGTATCGATGGCATGTATCACGAAATGGTCGAAAGTGATTTTGACAGCAAAACACTTGCTGATTACGATGTCGAAACATGGCCAGAAATAACAGAGGCGTATGCCATGTGGAAATGGAACGCTCCATTCAAACTGGGTGAAAAGTGGGCGGTCTCGGTGCCAGCAGCAAGAATATTAGAAAAATACCAAGACAACGGCCAAAGCTCGCACACAAAAGAGATTGTTCAACCATTACTAACGGCGGTTCACTCAATCCCCCTAGTGCACGCCTACGTACTCTCTGTGTTTGGTCAACGAGATTTACGATGCTCGGAAAAGGCCCTGCAGAAAATCATCAATATCTTGTTGGAAAAATGGCACAAATCCATTGTAGCACCCGGTGAAATGGTTGGCACCATCGCAGCACAATCTGTCGGAGAACCAACCACTCAAATGACGCTCAATACCTTTCACAACGCGGGAAATAGCGCCAAAAACGTCACACTCGGTGTACCCAGATTCGAGGAACTCATTAATGCTTCTAAAAATATCAAAACACCCTGCATCACGGTCTTTTCAGACTCGGACCTTCAGCCTGCAAAAGCTTGGAAAATTAAAACACAAATACAACGCACCCAAGTGCGAGATTTAATCACTGTTCACACATATACCAACAACCCCACCGACGAATTACAACAGTACCTCCAATGTCCAGATAATTTACGATGGGACAAAGACAACCTGCCCACCAACATGTTGAAATGCATTATAAGCAGGAAAAAAATGGTACAAAACGATGTGACAACCCAAAATATTATAACAAAATTGCGAAAAAACAAAAGATGGGTGATTGCCTACAGTGATAATTTGGTTGACAATGTACATATTTATATGCGCACCAAAGACCAGTTTTTCAAACATGCCAAAAATATGCTAGACACCACTATCAAAGGTTCCAAATATATTCAGAAAGTAGACATACGGACAGAAAATGGACAATTTATCATTGACACAGAAGGCATCGACCTGGACTTTATCAAAACTTTGCAATCCATCGATCAACGACGTACCCAATGCAATGACATCTTTGCCATTCGTGCCGCGTACGGCATTGAAGCAGCCAGGGCTGCACTACTCAAAGAAATGCACACGGTTCTGTCATTTGATGGTTCGTACGTCAATATCCGCCACTTGATGGTCATCATTGATTGGATGACCTGGTCAGGTCATATTAATGCATTGACGAGGCACGGTGTCAAGAAAATGATGGACAATACCACCCCCCTTAAAAGAGCAACTTTTGAACAACCGGTTGAGATTTTTCACTATGCAGCTGTGAACGGTCTCCGTGATAATTTGTCAGGTATTTCAGAACAACTTTTGCTTGGCAAATATGCAAAATGTGGTTCTTATTATAACGATATAGTCACTGATAGTTCATATCAAAAACTATGGGACGAAGACACTTGGCAAATACCAATCGAAGAAGAAGAAAATTTGTTTGAAGATTGGTCTGGGTCTGCTTCAACAGACGAAATGTGGCAAACACACAGTACATTTGCAACAAATCCAATATCTCTCCCTTCATCAGGCGACCCAATTTCACCGACATATGCCCCGATTTCACCGACATATGCCCCGATTTCGCCGACATATGCCCCGATTTCGCCGACAGTACCTGCATGGCAACAGATACAGTCAGTACCAGCTGCAGCTCCAGTCATACCGGCATGGCAACAGATACAGTCAGTACCAGCTGCAGCTCCAGTCATACCTGCATGGCAACAGGTGCAGTCGGCACCAGCTGCGACTCCAGCGATACCCGTGCAGCAACTTTCGACTGCAAAGAATAAAAGACAAAAAATCTACTCTCCCGCAAGTCCCGCCTACTCTCCCGCAAGTCCTGCCTACTCTCCCGCAAGTCCTGCCTACTCTCCCACAAGTCCCGCCTACTCTCCCGCAAGTCCCGCCTACTCTCCCGCAAGTCCTGCCTACTCTCCCAGTTTAAAACGTCCATCTACTCGGGTACATCCAACCAAAAACAAAAAACAAAGAACAAAAAACATTGATAAATAGTATAAATGAGCGGCTGCGCCCCCCATAATCATATAAGATGGCAGGCATGTGTGAATTACAAACCCGTGTTTGGTGTTATCGGATTTGTGTGCTTGTGTTTGTATTCAGTGTTTTAATGATAATGATTGTTCAGATTTGGAATTATTATTATTCATTAGTGAGTGAGATGGATTTAATATTGGAAAGGTCTCCACAATTGTCGGGGATTGTCGAGATTTGTGCTCAAAATATCACATTTGGGTGGAACATGGACTGCTTTCAAGGTCGTTCTCGTTGGATTTGCCACATGCCCTCTTCTGATGTTTACGTAGATTATAGAGCAGTCTCTGATCATGTTGTGGTGGAACAGAATGTTTCTTCATTCAGCATTTCTCCATTGGATGCCTGTGTCAAAGTGATGTTGTGGATTTTGCCATGGTGACAAGTATATAATGTACAATATAATAATGAAATGGCCAATGATTTTGTTTATTTATTGGTGTTGATTACTTTAGTAGTTATCTGGAGTAAATTTGAAATATCTAATTATGTACCGACATCTGTTTTCGCAGTGTCGTTGGGTATGATGGTATCTTGTATTTGGAAACAGATTCCTTTTCATTTTGCGCCCGAATTTTTCATGTATATGTTATTGCCTCCAATTTTGTTACAATCGGCATTCGAATTTAAATTGGAGGTGCTTCGAAAAACATGGTTGCCTTCGTTGGTATTTGCAGTTCCGGGCACGTTGTTGTCAATGCTTGTTATAGCTGGTGGTATTTATGTCTGGACGGAAGAGACTGATTTAATTCGTATATTGACATTCGCGTCTATTTTGGCACCGACCGATACCGTGGCAACGTTGGCATTGCGTAGTCGAATCAATTACAAAGGCGTGGTGTTGGATGTACTTGAAACGGAGTCGATAATGAATGATGCAATTTCAGTGGCGTTGGTGCACCTATTAAGGAGCGTTAACCATTCTGTGTCGTCGGGTTGGTTGTTTTCGGAAATATTGTTTTTTTCGTGTTTGGATTTGACACTGTCTTTGGTGCTTGGCCTACTTTGTTCATGGACGATGAATAAATGGAATTCGTCCGACATTTCTTTGCATTATTTAATGTCGTTGTTGGTGTATGGTGTCTGTGAGAGTTTGGGTATTTCCGGTATTGTGTGCCTGTTTGTGTATGGTAGTACTGTGCAATCGCCTTCTGAATTTAAAAAAACCATAGTGGCTGTGGCATCGATGATGGAATCGTACGTGTATTTGATGTTGGGATTGGCGGTATCTAGTTTCGAATTTTCTTGGACGTCTGTGTTAATATTGGTGGTCTGTTTGATGTCTCGAATTGTGGTTGTGTTTTTGTTGGGGGCATTGTTACATTGTTGTGGTGATAAGTACTGGTCCGTGCCCAAGCTCCTGTTTTTTTCGCTTTGTGGTGTCCGTGGTGCAATTTCGTATGCATTGTGTTTAGAGGTGGGGTCAAGCTTTGAAAAATCCTCGACGTTTGTGGTGGTGATGTGTACAGTGATATGCATGGGTTCTTTACAGCGTTGTATGCACCACACATTGTTGACTATTTAAATGGTTGATGATTCTGTAATAATGGTTGAAGACAGTACATTTACAAAATTATTTACAACAGTGTGGCAATCATTGGACGACATCTTGTTATGTGCTGGAATTTTGTTGGTCAGTATCCCACTATTGACCTCGTGTAGTCATCGTGTTCATTCTTATTTCAAGTATTCTGTATATGTGTCACAGTCGATTAATTTTGTGTCCGTAGCGGTGGTGTTGGTGTTTTTGTTGGGGCATTTGATGGGAGAAAAGGTGGCGGTGTCATTGTTTAGTGGGTTTTCGGTGGGGATTGGTTATGCGTTACAGCCTTACATCGTGTCATTGTTGTCGGGGGCGACTTATTATTGTTCAAATATGATTAAGGAGGGCGATGAGATTGTAGTGGATAAGAAAAGGTACCGTGTCATTGACAATGGTGTGTTGTACATTTGTGCACAGGAGGTGAGTGAAGACATGCTTGTGTATTTGCCAAATTCCATGTTTCAGAATCGTCCGTTAGTTTGTCATAAAAAAAATTAAAGTTCTGTTTTAGTCATATTTACCAGTGTCCATACTGAATCTGCAAGTTCTTGTTGCCATTCGGGCAACCGATGCAGTTGCAACAGTATCCAGACAATGGCCCAAATATAAGTGGTAGTAATAAGTTTGCAACCAATGAGGATAAGTTGACGAATATTTTTAAATACAATGTGCACAATTATAAAAATGACAATAAATCCAAGCAACAGGGCCAAATTATGGAGTGTTGTCATTTGTGTCAATTTGTTCGTACTTTATAGTTGAATCTGTCAGCGTCTTTTGTGATTTGAATCCAATAACTCCGTCTACTATAACAAACAAAGCGGCAGCAATTTCCACACTGATGACGCAATCTTGCCACTGTATGTAGGAAATGGTTGTTGATTTTTGTAGGATGCTACCAACTAACAGGGTGCATCCAATGGTGGTACCAGCTGCAATGCGCCATAGATGTAGGGTTTTTTTGTAACCGGTTGCTTGATGTTTGAATGTGTACCAGGCATAGACGAATTGAATAATGAGTAATATGACTGTGTTCAATATGTATATTTGTTCAGCGAGCGCCGATTGGTTGTTGAATGCCCCACAGACGGCAATCAACAAAATGGTAAACCAGACATACCAGTGCCATGCCGGTTCTGATATTTGTGAAGAGTGACTAACAATGCACCATACAATGGATGTGAGTATTGAAGTGACTGTGATGTATATGTTAAGAAAAGTGTCGTCAACGACGTCCCAAATCCTCAAAAACAGGGCAATGGTAACAATGCATCCCCAGCAAGCGAATAACAAGATTGTTTTGAATTGTTTGCTTTTTTCAAAGACAAACAAAATAAAAGCAAGTATTGTGAGAAATAGAGCAACAATTGGAATAGTTCTGTGCAGCTGGGTACTACTTGATATGGTGAGTAGTGTGTATGCAAAGATTTCTCCCCATACAAAAAGAGTCCATATAATAGAATGAAGGCGAAATGTCATTGTATCAAATCTAAACAGTGATTAAATAGTGTATTTACAAGTACATGTTCATAGGTGGTGTGGGTGCTTTGAATATCTGAGCGTGTTGCAAAAAAGTTTTCATGCCATCTTCAATGTCTTTAAGTTGTAGAACATTTTCCGAAGTATTTGGAAAATATCGTACAACTGCATTTTGTTGGCTGTGAAATAGCAGTTGCTTGGTGGAACCTCCACCGTGAGGTAATTTTGTGAAATGTCGATGAAAGAAATCTCTCATGAGTTTGCGGTCTTTTTTGGCCACTTTCCATTTGCATTCTGTCATTTGTTTTAGAAAAATATGTTCCAATATTGAGGCCGCCGGTGTCTCGAAACGATAGACGTATCCAAAGCGTCTTTCAAGTCCTGCATTGTGAGTAAAAAGTTGTTTCATGTCTTTTTCGTAGCCCGCCATGATGAATATGACCTGTTTGTCTACGTTGGACATGGCTTCTACGATTTCTGTGAGAACTTCTTGTCCGTACATGTCGTCACCGTCTTTGGACGAAATAATGGAATATGCTTCGTCTATAAAAATAACTCCACCCTTGGCCGATTCTATCATTTTTTTCGCTTTGGCAACCGAATGTCCTTGATATTTCCCAACCCAGTCGGAGCGTTTTGTAATTTTGAAGCGACGTTTGTCAACAATACCAAGGGCATCCCAGACATCAACCAACAACGAAGCAAATGTTGTTTTTCCGGTTCCTGGTTTGCCCAGTAGTAGGGTGTGTACAAAGTGACCTTGTAGTAAGTCTAATTTGTCACGACACTTTTGTACAAACGGTGGGTCTTCCATTTCTTCCTCGTCGGAAGAATCGTCATCTGCCCCGTTGAGTGATTGCGCCAGTAGTGCGATGAGCATTCCGGCAGAATCTTTATCGGGGTCGTACTCTTCATCTGCGTCTTCTTCGGAATTGACAGTGGAAAAAGTGCGTTGGCGTTTTACTTGCATTTTTGTACGACTCGACCGCCGACGTTTGGAACGCCGTGGTTGTTTGGAACATTGAGCAATAAAGTACAGCACCATTTTGGACACGGTTTCTTTGATGTCGTCGTGCCCCACAAATTCTGACAGATTTTTCAGAGCCGGCACCAATTTGGGAAAAAGACGTTTGTGGTTTTGAAGATACAGATGTAGTCGGTCAAACTGAGCCATTGTTCTTTAAAAAAGTGACAAGTTTATAACCCGAAATATTGATATCAATATATTCTTAGAATATATTGATATTATATATTTTAAGAATACCTGTCAATCAGCTGGTTGACAGGTTTTTCTAATGATAAGCATGGTCTCGGGGTTGTATTTTTTAAAAATCGGCATCCAATGCAAACATTTTCTCGGAGTCTTTCTGGCCCACTTGTGCCAACTGATATTCCGAAACCCGCCGTTCAAAAAAATTGGTTTTGGCATCAATTGAAATCATGTCCATAAAAATCAAAGGTTGAGTCACTTTCCAAATGGGTGCATAGTCACCGACCAACATGGATAACAATCTGTCCGCGCAAAACTGCACGTATTGTATCATTTGAGTGGCGTTGATACCAGTCAGTGTCGTGGGTAGTGCGGCGTTGACAAAATTTTCCTCAATGGCCACTGCTTCTTTGAGTATGGTATGAATCTGTTGCTCTGGAATCGCCGGCAACATGTTTAGCATTTCCACTCCAAATTTGGCATGGAGACCTTCGTCTCGTTGAATCAGTTCGTTGGAAAAAGTGAGTCCTTTGCACTTGTCTTTGGTCCGAAGCCAGTACAGACTGGCAAAAGATGCCGAAAACAAAACACCTTCAAAAATGCAAAAGGCCCACAAACGCTCGGCAAATGGTCGTCTGGAATCCATGTACTTGGTTGCAAACTCCGCCTTGGCCTTGGTGGTGGGTTCTTCGGACACTGCGTTAAATAATTGAGCGTGTTGGTCGATGGGCGCAAACTTTCCCAGTGCCAATGAGTAGGTCTCAGAATGGATAGTCTCTACAAAAGCTTGCAGGGTGTAAAAAGCTCGGGCTTCAGCCACTTGTACTTCCGCCATGAATTGATCCATCAAATTATCGACAATGAGCATGTCGGAGCTAGCAAAAAAAGCGAGGATATGCAGCAAAAATTGTTGGGCGGAGGGTTCCAATTGTTGCCAATCGGCCAAGTCTTGAGACCAGTCAATTTCTTCTGTCGTCCATAATACGGATTGTTGTTCTTTAAAAATAGACCATAAATTAGCATGTCGAATAGGTTTGAGAACATATCGTTTTTGTTGAGGATTAGTAAAAAAATTCATGTGATAACTAAAGTGGTCTATATATATTCACTTTTTCAATATTACAAATATGGTTGAATCCAATTTATGTCTCAAAGACGATTGGGTATCGGGACTCTGGTGGTTAATGATTGGGAATGTAATGTTGGTTTCCGGCTTGTTGTCGGTGTGTGTAGTTCACCCCCTTCTGGCCAAGGATGACTTAAACTAATCGGTGGTGCACCAACAACTTTGTCACCGCCGGTTGCGAATGGAGCGTAACACCGGTGGAGATGTTTCTGTAAAGATGGAGACAGATGGCAATATGCTGCTTGGCCACAATTTTATTTCGATTAAGTATATGAAAAATGGCCATAAGCACAGTGTCTTTGCCAATGTTGTTTAACTCATCCAGGTGCTGACGAGCGTAATAAATGGCCTCTGCGTACTGTTTTTGTTGTACTAGTCGCATCAGCTGTAGTTCGTGACGGCAAATCATGGTCGTCATTAGATTCCTCTGCTTTTATAGACGGTTTGGCAGTTCTCCATTGCTGCATGTAATGTCGTTGGCACAGTTGTTTGGAGAACACTTTGGTGTTGCATTGAATGCAAGTTCTGGCGGTAAAATGGTAAAAGCATTTGTTGTCGATGTAAGCTGGTTGGTTGCAGTCTGAACAGTGAACAATGGGTGGAAATTGTTTTTTGCGATAGTGATGGGCACAGACTTGTCGACAATAAGACAATCGCGGGCAGTCATGCCAGGCACAGGGGACACGAAATGCACGATAGTGATTCCGACACAACGTGAGGGCAAATACTGGGCGGACACAGTTGTGCCAGGTACAGTGATACGAGCGCATTAGTAATAATAAAATGTTATATAGTTGTTTAAATAGTATTTATGCTAAATCTTCTTGTAAATTCTTTTCCGCTGCTGGGGACGGGAATTGGTAATTCATTTGTAATTCGACACAAACTTTGTAGAGCCCATCCGCTCCATCTGGATGGGCATCCGCATAGTGTTCAGTTGGTTTGCTGTAAAATTTGGCACGAACATCATTTAAATTGGTAAATGGCATTCGGGCAAGGACGTGGGACTGGAGGTCGTTAATGACACGGTCAAAGACATGAGCGGGCACTTGGACATATTTACCATTAAAACGAGCTTCGTTGTCCACGTTGATACCGAGTTGTTCCCAATTTTGGCGAATCACATCAAGGACTACGTGGTTTTGAGAGACCAAGTAGTATTGTTCACCCGGAAAGGCGACAACACCGTCGTGTAAGTTTTCACCACTGTAATTGCCATATTGTTGGATGTAGCGGTCAGTAGCAATTTCGTTGGGTTCATACACATTCAATTCCGAACGTGATTTTTCGTAAGGCATGACAGCCAACAGGTTGCGGTAACCCTCGTCGTCACGGGAGGAAGCCATGGAGCCAAAATCAGTTTGGGTGGGCGTGTGCAACCAACCTTCGTTGTTTTTGATGTTTGGTTCTTGCTCGGAAGAATTGTATAAATTGAGTGCGAATGTCACTGGTTCAGAACAATCCGAATAGATAGATTTCACAGTGATGGATGTCAAAATCCCTTTTGAGACATCGACATCTTCGGCTGCAGCCGCAAAAACATGGGACGCGTTGGCCAATTGCACAACAACACCTTCCTGCATTTGAAGGGCTGACGCATTGGCTTCAAAGACGACACGAGTCGTGTAAGATTCTTTTTGACCGTCGGACGGAGATGGAGCAGTTAAACTGGTAACTGACGGCAACTCACCAATTGCTTCTGGCGTAATGGTGGATTGTTTGGCATTTGACGGACGTTGAATTCGGGACATTTTTGGATAAAAGCATTGCCCTTATATAAGGCCCAAAAGTTAAATCGTGCAACACTTCATAATTTACTCTTAAGATAATATTTTTTCCTCCAACTCGTAAACGATGGCACCTTGATGTATTTTAATTTGCGAGAGGCGTTGAATAATGTGCCTGCAGGGAATATTGTCATAGCGGAGGACGTTACCGCTGCAGGTCAGAAGCGTTTCATAGTCAGTCCTGTCTCGAAACTCGTTACCCTCTACCAGACGTTGAAATGTAGGCACTGGTACGAATGCTTGGTGGAAAATAAAGCTTCTCGAATTTTCTTAGATGTTGAATCTGAAAGAAGGGTGGACATTGAAGGAATAGTCGATTTTTTTAGGCAAATGGCTCAATTGCAATTTAAGGTTCAACCTATTTTTGAGATTATCGATTCTTGCAGCGAGCACAAGTCTTCTTGGCATGTCATTTGTACCAATATTTACCTCACAAATGTCTATCACGTCGGTGCGTTTGTTCGGAAAACGGTCATGGCCATGACCATGGGAAACCACCCCGATGTTGAAGCAATTGACACTGCGGTGTATACCAAAAACAGAATGTTTCGAATCACTGGTTCGACCAAATTTGGGTCGGAACGAGTTTTAACACATCACCGACCCTGGTATGAACTATTGGTACAAAGCCCCGGCAGTTCTGCAGTATGGAAGTGTTTGGAACTGGACAAGTCGGAACCTCAATCAACATCAGCAGCGCCCTCAAGTCTGTTTCAATACGACTACGACGTGCAAAAATGGATTCGTCTAACTGCACAGGTTTCCAACTATTCGACAAGAACCACTTATTGCAGTCTGTTGAACCCAATCATAAAATGGTTGAATGCTAACAAACAGGCCAACATTTCACGACACAAAATTTCAATGAACAATTACGGACAATATCTTTTGCCCTGCAGTTCCACTAAGTGCAGCATTGCAAACAGGTGTCACAAGGGCAATAATATCTGGTTTGTCATCTACCTGCACACCCAGACTGTGTACCAAAAGTGTTTCGACAGTGACTGTGCGGGCAAGTCCCAAATAATACCAGTTCCCAGCTATGTGTGGAATGATTGGAATAATACCTGGCAACCAACAGTAGAAAAGATAGAAAAAGACATGAAACTTGGTTCGCATGAATAACAAAAACACCCTATATAATATGCAGTAGTAGTAGTAAATGTCAATTGTTGTAAAAAAATCGGAAAACGTCAATTTGGACACTGCTACATCTAATGCACTTGCAAGTGTTTTAGAAACACTCAAAGAACAAGCCTCCTCGGTGGTGAGTGTTTCCGTCCTTGCTAATTTTTCGGTAGACAGTGACACGGCTCTCGAGGTCGATGCTCCGACCGTGACTCAGGGCATAGTGGTTTGTGTTATGCCCGACTACAAATTGTCGAAAAAGGACATGAGTTGGTTTCATCCCAACATTGGTCGGGGTCGTTCTATTTTTTCGTTGACAACACCGGCAACAAAACAGTCCTTGCAAAATGTCACATTATCAACGCCCAGTTCGTTAGTGGGTGAATTTTCTATTTCTCGTCCTGACGAATTTGGGAGCGAAGATGTCTCGCATCACATCATTGTTGACTCTGCGCCCAACTTGAGAAAGTTGTATTTGTCATGGTTGGAGCAAGGAGTGACAGCGGGAGAAGTCGCAAACCAGTGGAAACGAACCCAATTTGGAAAAAACAAGTCCGTTTCGCTTCATTCCAGTTGTTCCCGTGCAGACATGGTGGCAGACATTGCCACAGAATGTTCCTACACCGACACTGTCAATGACGTCTTAACCGACAACGTCAATGTTTATTTTACCAACGATTGTGTCAAACATACTTCGGAAATGTTAATGAAATCGTCGACTCTGGGAGGATATCGCGTGTACCAAGCTAGTGATAAGTTACAACGTTTCTACCCGGCTTCTTTCGGCCATGCCAATCATTTCTATGAATGGAAAGATATGAACAACAAAAATATCGCACGTATTGCATCTTGTTGTTCGTGGGACGATGATTTGACGTTTAATACTCAGGTCATGCGCCCCCCGTATCTGCGCAACAACGCTATTCGTAGCATGGAGGAAGAATACAAGGTCACGCCCAAAGACAGTTTAGTCATGCGGTTAACACATTTGACAGGTTCCGCTACCATTGTAGACAAAATGACTCCCGCCGATGTCTTTCAACTTACTCCTTCCACAGACTCGCAATTTATCAGTACGCCCATTGACCCAAGTCACCCCGTGTTTGCACATCTGGTTAGCAATCTTGACAGCATTCAACAACAATTCCCATCGTTTCAGCTTATTAACCCCAAATACATGCGTGGCAATCGTTTAAAATTACCAAGAGAAGTATACCAACAAATAGTTTAAATTAATAATAACCTGGTTCTGTCCATTTTCTTCTATTGTTATGTTTAATTTTCTGTAATGCTCTCAACAACATGGTTTGCTCTTGGTGCAAACGTGTAAAAGCACGGTCTTTTTGAATATCAGAATTGGCCAAAGTTGAAGACAGTCCCATTCGTATTGCCACGAGTCGAGCAAACAGTGTTTGGAATTGAGGATGCTCAATCAGGACTTTTAGCGGCTGTTTTGGAATAAAATTATTGACAATCATTTCTGATTCTTTGATGTGGCCGTAGGCATCCGCAGACAACTGGATAACACCCGAAATCTCGGGGATTTGCATCCAGTCACTGTTTTTGACGTCGGTTGGTTTGGAGCAAACATTGGCTGATAAGTCACATTGTGGGGTGCCTTTCGGATGGAGCACTCTGCTGCTGTCAGTCAATTTGTTGATACGTCGATGGGCAAAAGCTGAGACCTGTAGCAAAAATTTGTACGCCGGGTCCTTTCGGATTTCCTCGTTCAATTGCTGCAACGCTATTAAATGTTCAGCAGACTCACCGTTCACGTCTTGAAAACGTTCTTGTGGTTTGTCACCGTCGTTGTCCAACACGTGAATGCTGGTCTCATTCGATCGTAGTGGTTCGGCTGGGGCAAAATTTAGTTCATGGACCACAAAATTATCCGACATTTGTAATCAAAGATGCTTAGCTTTTTATAGTACAATTTTACATGTACATCTACAGCGGTAGCCCTCTAATCGACATGTGGTGGAGCGGTTATCAGTGGCAATCTCATTTTGGTGAAAAGAATGTCACGCTGATGGTCAACCCATTTGAAATATATCAACATTCCGAAGCCACCTATCGAGAGTACTATCCAGTGAGATTTGGCCCACAACCAATCCAACGTACCTTCGCACCGACCGTGGCCACAGGGATACCAGTCATTCAAAATGTCATAAAATGCAGTTTCGGCCGGTTGTTCATTAACAATGTGTTCAGCTTTCTCACACAAATTAAAAGTACCCAGCTGAGCTCGGGTAATGGCGTCAGAACACACGTCGGAATTCAAATAAGTAATGGCCGCCTCGTGCTTACGACGATGTTCGACCAAATACCGCTGGAAATTGCGTATTTGTAACAGAAAACAAATCACCGCCATCGTGACCAGTGACCAACGCAGAATCATATGATCTCGACAGGCAGTGGCATTTATACTGGTGGAAGGCCTTATGATTTAAATCCATCAATGCACCGGTGCTTTTTTTTCACGACTGCTTTTTTTGTTTTAGAATACTCAGCCACATTATACTGCTTTTTTTGTTTTAGAATACTCAGCCACATTATACCCGGGTATCATTTCACCAGCCAGCAACAGAAGTGAAACGCCCCCTAGATACCTAGGAAATATCACTCAAATATTTTTTGGTAGTAATATATCTCAACAAAAATACAATATTTAAAGGGTGCAGTAATAAAAACTATCCAGCTGCATGTCCGAGGTCAATGAAGAACAAGTCATCAGTTTAGTGAAAAAACTTAAAGAAGCTGCACATTGGACAAACATGAACGACAATAGATGGCAGCAGGTCGCAACAGAAATTGGTATCGACTGGAAACAATGCAAAAAAATATACGGCAAACGCAAAAAGAAAAATAGCAAAACAAAAGCAAGCAAACATCAAGCCGCCCCTGCTGTGACTGGTCTCACAAAAGGCTGGAAACAATGCAAAGCGACTGCGGTGACCGGTCTCTCGACAGGCCCGGAAAACACAATGGACGCCGATATGGCTTCGTCGCAGCTGCTGCTCGCTGTCAAAGAAGGCAATGCCGACAAAGTCAAAGCACTTCTCAAAGTAAAGGACATTGACGTCAATGTACGCGACGAAGATGGCTGGTCGCCACTGTACTGGGCGTGTTTGAAAAAAGACCTGCGCATCGTCATTTTGTTGTTGGCAGTACCTAACATCGACGTCAATCGTCGCTGTCCGTCCGACGGAACAACGCCGCTACAGGTCGCGTGCAAAAGTGATTCGGGAATCGTGGAACAGTTACTCCGGCATGAACACATCCAAGTCAATCTCCTCGCCACTAAAGGGTTAACGGCACTGTACGTTGCGTGCGAGTACGGAGTAGACTCCAACGCCAAGCACTTGGTCAAAGCAGTGGGCATTGATGTCAATAAAACTCAAAGCGCAAATGGGTGGACACCACTGATGGTTGCGTGTAATCGGGGTCATGTAAATGCGCAGGGCCATTTGTCGTGCATCGAGACATTGCTCGGTGCGCCGGGCATTGATGTCAACAAAGAGAGGAATGACGGAGCAACCGCGTTGTACGTCGCGTGTCTTCGTCAACACTTGGAGGCCGTCCATTTATTGCTCCGCGCACAGGGCATCGACATCAACAAAGCAAAGAAAAACGGGAAGACACCACTGTTCATCGCGTGTGCGAAGAAGAATTGGGACATCGTCGTTTTATTGTTAAAGAATGACTCTATTCAAATGGATGAAGCTGCGTGGAAAATAATCATCAATGTCATGGTATATCCAGTGACACGCCAGGACGAGATATCAAAAATCATTGAAAACAAATTGGACGTTGATATCAACAATTTTAAACTGTTGCTGGCTCACGGAGAATACAACTCTTCCTTTTTCTATAAAGCATGCAACCAGAATCTGCCGAAAATAGTCACCGTGCTCTCAGCCAGAGACGATTGCGATGTCAATCAAAGATTCGTCAACGCCACCGGCACTACTCCACTGACCGAAGCAATTCCTTCCTTGGAGCTCGTTCGCATTCTGCTAAAATGCAAAGGCATTGACGTCAATAAACAAGATGGGATTGGGTACACGCCGTTAATCCAAGCCTGTCTGGCGAACTCCGTTGACGTCCTATTAGAGCTGCTACAAAACAAAGGCGTTCTCATTAACTCGGAATCGGCTGACGGAGACACGGCACTGCACTACGCGTGCGCTGATAATCGTGTTTCGCCGGAAATCATCTCAATTCTGTTGGAACGACCAGAGATAAAAGTCAACGAGCCGACAAACGGCTCCGGACAAACGCCATTAATAAAAGCGATTGCGTCAGGTCGGCTCGATAAAGTCAAGCTACTTATGGAAAGGCGCGATATCGACATGTCTAAAACAATGGGTGACAGCACGGGAAAATTGGAAACGCCACTGTTTTGGGCCTTTGAACAGTTCGATGATAATATTCCAAATTCCCAGTTTTTCGACGTTTTGAAGTTTATGCTGGGAAAAACGCAACAATATCCAAGATTTTTGTCAGATTTGCCGTACTTGTTGAGCAAATCCATCCCGGAGTATTTAAGACACGGTCATTTAGAATGCGGTTCGAACTACGGTATTATTGTCAAGAGCGTCCTCCACTATCCCATTGACCTGAATTACTATTGGAATCAAGAAACACCGTTAACGACTGTGTGTAGAAATGTACACGTCAGTTACACGAACAATTATCATCGAATTGAATCGTGGTCCCAAATAGGCACGGACCTCGTTGCCCTCTTGCTTTCAAATCCTAATGTCGACATCAACAAAAAAACTCAGGGAGACTCGGAGTCTGCGTTACACATAGCTTGCCGACGCGGCCTGTTGCCAATTGTCGAAATGCTGGTGGCTCGACAAGATGTGAAAGTCAATGACTCCAATGTCTGGGGAGCAACCGCGTTGTTCTTAGCTTGTCACGCAGAAGCGCCCAATCTCGCGCATATCTCACCAGCGAGCCCGGGAATGGTCCAATCTTTATTAACTCGTACAGACATCCGCATCAACGAGTCAGTGAAGATAACGCCTGCCAACGACGTCAAATCGTCCTGGACACCGTTGCACGAGGCTTGCTCTGACCGACGCAAAGTAGAACTCGTTAAAATACTGTTGTCAGACAGCAGAATTGACGTCGATAAAAAAACGTCGACTGGAAACACGGCTCTGCACATGGCTGTCAAAGCCGGAAGCGAGAATATTGTCCGGATTCTCATCGACTATTTTAAGGACAATAACTCTGAAAAAAAGAAAGGTCGAATAAATCAACAAAACAATCGTTCTGACAACGCAGTAGACTTGGCTGTTGAAAAGCACCTTGTTAATATCGGTGTACTTCTTGTGGAAAACGGAGGAGTGCAAAGTCTACCAAAGGCCATGCAACAAAAACTTAAAAAACGAGCTGAGATTCGCAAAGAACTCGGCGAACAAATAAGGAAAAAAACTAAAAGATCTGACGGTGACGAAGGAATTGCGGCCACAATCGTTGGCATGATGGGCAACCACTCTCGAAAAAGGCCCACACTCATATTTTGATTAGAATAAAATAATGTATTCACATTTGTTAAATATAAGTAGTCTCTGTTTGACGCTGTTGCAGATTTATTATCGCATGGGTTCCGGAAACTCTGTCAAATTACTTACGATCCATTCGGAACATAAAGCCGGTGATTTTATGATATTAAATGATGGGCCTCAATGGGCATTCAAGTGGGGGAACATCATGGCTGGTATTGAAATTGTCGTTGTGAAAGAAGATACTGACACATTGTCTGCTCATCTTATTCGAAACAACATCAACGCGGACAGAATGAAACATTTTGATGTTGAGAAAGGGGATGGATATGTAGACATAATCATTAAATCAGAAGTCTGTGAAATTCTGGATGTCTATATGAAATGTCGAGGAATATGCACCATGTCGTTGGAAAAGGTGATTTTCGCAGCTATTCGTGTTTATGCAAGAGAATTTCACAGTTCAGTGCGATGGGGATGTGTCAAAATCAGTAGCAACAATGCACGTGCGGCGTATCATTGTTATGTAACTGCCTTTCGAAGGAATGGCTTTTGTACAGAGACACCTGTACCGTTGACTGACACGCAGGAAGATTTTATAGTGGATTTTGTCAAAATAGTTCGCCAACCCCCTCAACTTGGGCATGTGTGGCCGCAAGCGTCAGATGAAGAATTCAAAGAGCGGGCGTTGTCCGACGGCGTTTGATGTACCCGATGTACCCGATTGCATTGGTGGTATATAAAGCAGCAATCGTGTTAATCAAACATGATGAGAGTATTGGTATTTTTGATATTTGTGGTCAACGCCAATGCTTGCATTTCCAAAACGATGGCAGTGCAGTGTTTTTATAGCGTTGCTGACACCGACAATGATGGAATTGTTACCAAAAAAGAGCTGTCAACCGCCATCACCGACCATCTTCCCTGGTGGCAAGTGAAAGCGTTTGATTTTTTTGGTGGGACTGATAAAATTTTACAAGACTGCGATGCTGACAAAGATGGTAAACTAACAGCATCAGAAGCCCTGCAAATGACGGACACTTGTTTAGAAAATTGTTTCAAACGAACTGCCACTGCTCATGTGTTTGATTGTTAAAAAAAATAGATATATAAACAACAACCGAGTTCGACAAGGATGAACATATTGCCCGCTTTGGATTTTGAAGCCGTGGCTGAAAACACCGGAATGATGGACGAAGACGACCCGGGTGATTTTGTACCGTGTCATTTTAGTGACGACGAAGAAGAGATGCACGTGGACGGGTGCAAATGTGCTTTGTGTCAGTATGGAGACGGTGGTTCCGGCGAAGCACATTCCGTCATTCAGCGTATGCAAGAGATTGATTCACAACTGGTTGGCAAAGTTCGCGACGATGAAATTTACTCTTTGCAGGCGGATTTGTACAGGACCCATGTCAAAGAACCGTTGGAAAGACAGGGTATCGATGCCCCCGATGTCACTGCCGAGACCTGCAAAGCACATTTTTCCAAACATCGGATGAATATGAAACGGATGATTGGATCCGAAATTTCTTTTGTAAATTCGATGCAAAAACATGTGCGTCGTGAAAATATTTTGAGCCGCAACAATGTGACAGGACGTACCAAAGTAGACAATGGGTCAATCAAACAATGGATTGCCCTTTCTAAACACAAGTTGGATTTGATCAAATATTACAAAGGACCGTTGTCCAAAGAAGTAGCTTCAAAAACACAATCAATCAAACCGTATAGTTTTTCTTAAGTATTTGTTCTCTGGTTGATTGCCAAGCTGTTTTGACCAAAAATCCATGAAATCTTGTTCGCAGAATAACTGTAGTATGACAGTATAAATAGGGTTGATTTGTCAGGAAAAAAATGACTTCTGTTGCATTTATGAAAGGTACACCAACATCTGGTTCTGTCAATTCAGCTGCCCCATTTTCGTTTAAATCCTCGCCAGGAGTCGGTGCTGATTATGGCAATCGACCCTCGGTGGCGGCTTTACAAAACCCCACGATGCACAACAATGTACCAGAAGTGATGGTCAATTCGACTGCCCGTGCCCCGTTATTTGTCCGACCATTTACTCGTGGATTTGAAAAAGAGTATTCCGAAGGTGACATTTTGTTTGTGCGTCGTGATGATTCTCGTGCATCAACCCAGCACAATATTGTAGCGAATATTCCTGTGATGAATCATTTATTACGGACGACCAAATTGAATGGCACTGACGATTTACAGTATGACAGTGTGGCTAGTATTCTTGCGCATTGGAATTATTTCGGCATTTTGAACAATGATATGGACACTGGTTCTAAATGGCAAAGATTGTTAAATGTCAATGTTCGAGGCCGAACCAGAGTAGCCCGTTTGTGGAAGCCAGACAATAATGGGATTTTACAGCGTGGTGCTATGTTGTGGCTTGGTATTTTCCAAAAAAAAGTCCGAAAAAATGCTACTTTTTGTGGTCCCAAAGGTATGCGTGAACCAATGAAATCAGGGACTACTTATTTTGAGGTACGTGCAACGATGGATTGTTGTTCAAATTTTAAAAAGGCTTTATATCTTGTACCTATTGGAGTTGTGTCGCAAGTGACATTGAAAAAACCAACAGATGTTATGATTGAGAAAGCTCATTCTGTGACGGAGGCCTGTAAGGGGTTAGAACGAATTGAAGTGCTCATGCGTATATAACAAAAATGCGGTATATAAAGTTCCTTATTTTTAATTATCTTAACCATATGTATTCTTCTGCAAAACGTCGTCGCATCAAACCTTACGCCCGTGCAACTTCTTTTGATTTTAATGCTGCTTTTGACATTCGTCATTACCAACGAATTAAATATGGCAATGTCATCGACCCATATTTTCCCGCTGTCGGGACAGACGAAGCTTTCCAGGTGATGGAGGGCGAAATTTTGATGCAAACTCAGAAACCTGGGGTTCGCCGATACGGTGACCATCAAATGCATGTCTTTTCATTTGCCAATGGGTTAGAAGGAAGTCGTCGCACTTTGAACGCTTCTGCCCCTGGCTCGTCTGGTTCGTCCGTCGACGATGCTTTTCTGGAAAAGGCTGACGTCATGTCAACTTTGAAATATGCCGGGGTGGCAGTGACTGATTTCAAACCCGAGGTCGATATTTTTGAACAGGGGTTTGTGATTACAGTGGCAGGATTGAACACTTTGTTTAATTCGGGTGCCAATACGTTGTATCCAGGCGATATCATTTGTGCCGACATTCCCAATCCTGCTAACCGCGGTTCCCGCAAAAACCGTGCTTTGCAAACCGGTATCCCACACGAAAAGCTACAATTTGTGATTACCCCCTTTTCGAAATTGTCTCAACAACTTGGAGAGACCGAAGCGTCCCGATTTATCATGGGGACGGCGTTGTCCTACTCCAAACCGGGCGCCCCCGTCGACGTGGTTTTGCACAAATGTAATGTCATCCATACCCGTTCCGTGGTTCGTAGTACAGGCGAGACCAAATCAGACAGTACAAAAAAAGCTAAAAAAATCAGCAAGAAAAAGCCCATTTGAGACCTCTTACTAACTGACAAAAATATATTATAAATAGACTTCTATTTTTTTAAAAGTATGAATTGTAACTTGTGTTCATCCGCAATCACAGAGCGAAATAAAGCCATTTTTGATTGTGGCCATTCTTTTCATTTATCTTGTGTAATCTCGAACCCCTATTCTTCGTTGTGTTCTGCTTGTGGCAACGACAGTGATAAATTGCCAGACCTGGGTCTGGACCGACAAGTGGCCATTCGTTCAAACACTTGCTCGAAAATCCAACAACGACAACTAAAACCAAACGAAGTCCCTTCTTTTATGGGGCGGGTTCAACGACTGTTAAGCCCACTGACCCCTCAAGCAACTTGCTTTTCCGACCATGTTTTCCATAACAAAAAATTATCTTTTATATCTCGGGCTGGATTTGAACCGAATGATGCTGTACAAGAACGAATCAAATGGTCCAAACTCGCAGCACAATATGAGTCAACCGCTCTTCTGGAGTTTGGATTTACTTGGTCTCATATGGTTGAAATGGGAATAACACCGGAGGAATTGGCCAAGTTTACTTGGGCTCAACAAGTGCGCGGGTTAACATTGACAGCGGAAAAAATACTGCAAATGAAAATGTCCATTACCGAACTCGCGTCTTTGAAATATACAACTCATCAGTTGGTAGAATTAGGATTCACTTGGGCAGTATTGTCTAGTGTCGGGGCCAATGTCGAAACTTGGCACCCATTTGGATTTAAATTGGAAGATTTGAAACGGTATTGGCACCCATCATTAACACAGTGGGTTTCCTCCGGGTTTTACGACAAAGACCGGCTTCAACACGCTGGGTGGGAGATGGATGATGTCCTGAAGACGTTGCCAAATGTGAACTCACGCAATTCTGGCCGAATGTTACGATTGGAATTTTGATGCCATCAAAAACACTATAAGACTGGTTCCAAAAATAATCAAATATACATATTCCAGAGGATCGTTGTCAATCACAATCTGTGGCAACGATGTAGGGGGCTGAGGGTACCAATTATTTTCTGGAGCCACCTCCAGTGTAGACATTTTGGTTTCCATTCAGGGTAATATATAGTTGGTTAAATATTCTTTTGGATTTTTTGGGCGGCAAGTAACAGGGTAACCGGGTAATAGGGAGGTCGTTTTTCAAAGTGTCGGTAGTGGTTCGTAAAGGCCACTCGAGAGTCTGACCCAAATGTATGAAATATATGACAAAAAAGATAACAATATTATTACTGTAAAAACTTCTTGTGGTGAAAACATCATAATCAGAACCCGTCTCTTTACATAGTTCGGAGTCTCTTTACATAGTTCGGATTTCACACGGGTTCGGATTTTTCACAAACGTTACTTGATATTCAAAAGTATGGCCGCCGCAGGTTGTTCGGGGCGCGCCCAGCAAACATATATTACACATAAAAAAACATTGTTATATTCTTCTTTTAATAAAATAGGAAAATGTCTAAAAAGATTACAAAAGAAGTAATTACAACTGTAGGCAATCCATTGTCAGCAGAAACACGGAATCTCGAGGGTATCCGAACCTGGAAAGCAGATTATCTCATCGACCAACGCATAGAGGACCGACGGAGGCCAACAAGCAAAACTGTGTCAGATAATAATCCTGTATATCATTCCTTGCGTCGTTAATTATATGCCTTGTAAAAATTGTAACTGTCCATAATAAATATATCTTCCAAGGTGAATGGTTGTTTCTTCTAAATAAACTTGTGAACCACAGAACAATGTTCGTTCTGGTTAGTGCATCTAATATTGAGGGCTGACGATATCGACTTGGCCTTGCAGAACTGAGACCTGTTTCGATATATCACGAAACTGTTCTGGGGTACCATATCTTTCCACATATGTTTGGACTTTCTTCAAGAAACAAGAGTATTGCAACAACAATCCGTCAACGTATTTGCGAGCCACTGGTGAAAAACAATTGGGAAACGGACGCTTTTTAGGGTGGTGTTTCCAATTGCTGCCTATTAATCTGGGCAAAATCATTTCGTTGCCACAGAACACTCGGCTGTAGTGCAGTTCGGCCAGGTGCAATTCATCAAACACCTCGTCCGCGTTGATAGTGTCTATCCCGTTGCGAAAGCACCTTGCTGTCAAAAGTGCGTCGAGTTGACTCCGTAGTATATATTGTTTCGTCGAATGCAAGTGGGTGACTGCTTTGTATACAGGGTGCGATTGGCTGAAATTCGGCGTGACAAAATTGTGATACATGTACTGTACTAATTTGTTCAAGTTTTGCAGTTCGTACCCGAGTTCGATGGTCAACCCTTCATATGTAGACGGAACACGAGCGAATGATTGAAATTGTGGTAACTTGGAAATGCTGCAACCATCCACGTCGATTATTTCAGCGGTAGGGTCTTGCATCCATCTCTTGAGAAATTTGGTGGCAGAACGGTGCACAAGAGCCTGTTTTGTTACTTGCTGGACAGCGGCGTGTAGTTTCCATCTTTTGACAAGAGTGTGCCTGGAAATTTCAGTGCCGCTGTTTCGGTACACAATGTGACAATAGTTCAAGCCATAATACTGCTCAAAGAAATATTTAATACGACTGTACTGTTTGTCGGAATAGTAGACTATCAGTTGGCTCATGGTTTCGTCCGGATTGTCCTGCGCATCAGTAGCCAGCAAGTCGTCCATTTGCAACATATCTTTGACAAGTTCAATAAGTAAAATATGTTCAATACAAGATACAAAACCGATGTATTTTCCTCAATACCATAAATATCCTTGTCACATATGTTAAGAGTATTTTACACGATTTACACAATACGGCGGTTTTGTCAAAAGACAGTATAAGTATTGTTCTAAATTTAGAACAAGATGTTTCACCAACACTTTTTGCCGGCCGAACCTAGAGGTGACTGGTCGCCCGGTCAGCCTATGGATGGACAAAATACGGACATGCACCACCTCATTGAAGAATTCATTGCCTATATTCAAGCAAGACGCTTACAAAATACGGTCAGAACGAACGCAAGGGCTTTTTTGAAAAGCAAAATTGGAAGCGTCGATTGGCAAACATTGACGAGCGTTGAAAAAGGAAGATTGGTCTCCCGCCTATCTGACCTATACAGCCGCATCAGGGCGACCGGCCAACATGGCCCCAAATATTATCTCGCAGACGGTAAGCGTGCTGTTATTGGTCGATGGGTTCAGGACAATGCATCTGGTTCTGTTCATTATATTGTGGACCTGGATGAAAGGGGCGCAGAGCTAGTAAATGTGGATACTATTGTCAACGGTGAAGAATTGTCTAAAATCGTCCCGTATAAAGACATTAGATTTCAGGATGATAGTGACGGAAAAGAATTGATACTCCACTCTTACACAGAGTTGAAAAATGCTTGTTTGATAGCCCGTTGTATCGCATTTTTCAATCTAAAAGCCGACCTCAAAAGGGCGCGCTTTCGTTTTACCATGCCACCACGTTTAAAAGCTCCGAACGCAATATTGAATATAAAGCCAACCATAGACGACGAACAAATCAATCTTGATTTTCCAGTCACCATACGCGGCGAAAAGCGCATTAAATTATTTTGCAACTTTGTGACGGCCTCCCCTGATTATGTCGTGTTTGCAAACAATGTCACGTTTCAGCACGTGCGATTTGGAGGACCCGTCATCACCAGGTGCGACACCAGATTTACTCAATGCTCCTTCGAGACGATGGCCACGCCCATCCAAAAAGAAAGTGGTACGGTAACATTGAAAAAATGTATTGACAAATCCGCCGAACGTTTGAAAAAATCGATAGAACAGGACGTTGCAACCAGGACGCTTACAGAAAATTATAGAAGGTGGTATCGCCGACATTACCACCTCACCGGTGATGTGGAAACAGAGTCGGAACCAGAAACAGATGATCATCCTGTCTGAGCTGTCGAGGAGCGGTATCTTGGAATTGTTTGAACGGCATATTTATTTTGTACGGGATTGGGCAAGTTAGGCACGTAAAATGAAAAAATGTAAAATTTATTTAAACGATATAAATTTTATTTTTTTTGAGTTTATCTCGCTGTTGTTGTAAGATGTCGGTGGGAACGACGCCTTCGTAGTCTTTCAACCGTGGTTTGTGGTTAGTGGTCACGGAACACTGTTGTTTCTCCACCTTCACACAAACCAAAAGTGTCGTTGGTCATGCGATTTGGGGTTGTATGGCGCGCTAGTGGATTATTTTGACATAGACTGATGTATGACAACGGCGACATGTGCCCGACCTATTAATGAATTGCAGACCACAGTGCGTACACTTGAATAAGTGAATGCCGGCGTTTTCTGTTTTTGTGCCGGCGTTTTCTGTTTTTGTTTCGGGGTTGATTTGACCCAACGTAGATTTTTTAAGGAAAGACATTTAATAAATAACAGAACCTTTTATACCTTTGGCAACTTTCTGTAGTTGTCAGCTTCCGTCCCCGCCTGTTTCTGTATTCTGACTGGCATTGTTCTTGCGTATATTTTTTATACTCTCTACATACTTGAACACTTGACCCACGTAAACAATATCGTCCCAGCCCGTCTCATGCTTGGTACCACGAGTCACGCAGCTTACTTCCACTCGAGCGCCTGTACCATCCAAATAGAGGTGGGTATCGTGACCGTTCGTCTTGTACGAGCGTGAAAACCACCCATATCCAACTTTAAGAGCCAGTTCCGGCGCGGTTGTATTCAGTGTCTCTGTTGTCATTGTGTTCATTGTTATAAAGGCGCGCCGGGACATGAACATACTCGCTACATAATCTCACTACGCAATGGATTATAATATGCAGAAAAACTAAGTAAAATGAGAAATGTATTATTTTTTTTTGAGTTTATCTCGCTGTTGTTGTAAGATGTCGGTGGGAACGACGCCTTCGTAGTCTTTCAACCATGGTTTGTAACAGCTGTTGCAAATGGCGACTGTGTCATTGTCGGTGGTATTGACAGTCGTCCAACTGTCTTTGCCTCGGTAAGTGCCACAAATGGTGCAACTGACTGAAGTATAGAGCGTTCCTTCTTTCATGCATTGACCGCATGTGAACCCGTGTTCGTTATGTTGTTCTTGGTGAAATGTGGTGGGGTTACCACATGAAGGGCAGAACAAGTAAAGAGTGCCGTAAAATTGGAGCAAGCATCCGGTCATGTTTATTTGCACACATTCTGTAGTGGCACATCGTTCATTTTGCACAATTTTTTTGTTTGTTTTCCATTCTTTTTTGACGCGACGTTTGCGTGCCTCTTCCAGTTCTACCCCCTGTAAAAAAGAATCGACGGCAATTCGTTTTCTTTTTTTGGTGTCGGATTTTTCGCATCGTTTACCACAGTAGCATTTGAGGGTTTCGTCGTCGACAATAATTTTGCTGTGTCCATTTGCAAACAAGTTGTTGACTTTGCTGTGCTTGTTGACCACAAATCCTTTAAAAGTGCGACATGACAAACAGACATAGACAATACCGACATGTTTGGGCATTTGTTCCTCAGCGGTCAGCCCGTAACGTCGACGAAGGGCAGTGCATTGTGCATCATAGATATGTTGAGGCAAAGTAAACACGCGTATGTCGGAATGTGTTTGTGAAAACGCTGCAAACAAAGCTCGAATGGCCTCAAAATCATAGCGAGGAATATTTTGCAATAATTTGCGCAATTCTGTCCGATAGCTGTTTTGATGAATGTGATTGTATAAATTGTTTAATAGTTCAATCGCGTGGGGTTTGACATTGAAATATTTTAACCATTCAATATGAACGTGTTCTCTTGGTACTCGTTGAGTCATTTTCCGTAACAATGGGACATGGGACACCGGGAACTTACTATAGATGTCCAGGTTGTGTTGGTTTTCGTCAATACGGTCGCAAGTTGCGATGACCGTTTGACAAAAATTTTGACGTTGTGGTCGGTATAAATTGCAGAGTTGCTGCTTGTTCACAACTATCAGAGCCGATTCAACATGAGACATCCAATCTTGGATAGACGAAGAGGTCACAATGTTGGCTTCGACCATAATTCGTGCGTTGTCCATGGCATTGCGCACCGTTTTTTCAAAAATTGCCCATTTGTACGTGGTGCACAATTCGTCGTACAATGCTGGAATCATGGGCATTGAGAAAGTCAAAAATTCTTTGATTGTGTAGAACAGTAGATGTTGGTAGTTGGTAAACAACCATTCTTGCAGTTGAGTTCGGTTTGGTTTCATGTAAACCAAACGTCGTATGATTTCTTTGCGGGTTGACCACGAGAGTCTTTTTTTGCAGTGTTTGTAGGCACCCAGTAGTGAACACAACAGGGCAGTTTTCATAAATTCGTGTACAGTGTCGTCGGTCTGGCAGTAATTGGAAATGATTTCTCGAAGATTGCGAATTTGACACCGTTGTGGTAATGCTTTGCACATGAGATGGACAATGGGTTTCATTTTTGTATTGTTTTCATTCCAGAACGAACAATCGAGGTGTTCGTTAATAATGTCGGGCAGGTTTGATTCCTGAATCACCTCGCTGGTTCGTGGGCAATATTTATGAAACAGTGGCAGAATGTTATTGGGAGTAGCGTCTTCCACAGCACACATGAGTGGCACATGGGCATCAAAATAGATGTGCAAACAAAAATCAATGTCGGTAGGCAATGATTGGAGAGATATTAAATGAATGACCAAGTTAACAATAGTGGTCAATCCTTCCACCATTGCGCACTGCTGTGTCGATGGTGGAGTCCAATGCATATGTACGTCATGGGCGGTTGACATCTGCAATCGTTCCCAAAACGTCCCTAAAAATAACCATTCGTATTCGGAACCTGCGAAATAATTCAATAATGTTTGTTCGGGTAGAGGTCGCACCACACCGTCTTCAAATTCAAATGGACAAATGCGCCCGAGATTTAACTCCCGGGCGCCTGTACTAAAAAATGGTTTTCTTGGCCGGGGTATTTCATGCGCCACTGTTCATAATGACGGACACCATCTTTGACATTGAGTCGATAGGCATTGCGCAAATGTAACACAATTGGGTCCAATAATCCTTGGAAAATGTGATGAGACGATACAATACAATCCTCTAGGCAGTATTCACCTTCTGCTTCTACTATATTGCGATAGTCTTGCAAAATCACATTGTTTTTGACCCCCATCCCGTCAGCACGGATGTTAATAAACGCTCGGGCGATTTCAGACCTTTTGCACATTAAACATAATCGACCCTCACTGGGAAGTTTCCCTGTTCGCAAATATTCCTCTTCTTCAGTGGGCAATAGAAACTCGCGTAGAATAAAAGCATTTTCTGTGACATAAGGCAGGTGCAATCCCTGGCATTGGTCACTCATGATGCAGGCTCTTTCCTTGCCAATGGGTTCTCGAAGGTATTTTTCTTCGTATGCCCGTGACACCACTTGGATTGAAGTACACACATGTTGTTTGTGTTTAATATCTTCTGGAGAAAGAGTATCACAAGGTTCTTGCTGCAACAACGCCCGTACATATGGGAAGTCATAGGGACGCAAATGAGACAAATCTGTGCGGTGCCAATAATCTTGGTTTTGCTGATTAAAAAAATTGGTTTCAGCCACCATCAGAGAAGGTGTTTGTACCACCGACGTCGACGATGTCTGCAACAAATCTGGGGTACTTTCCATGGAAACATTGGTGACCAATGATTTAAATTCATATTTGGGCGAGTGTTTGGAACGCTTGCTGTCGGGCTCGACGTTGCTGTCGGGGTCAAGTTCAAACTGATTCCAATGACTTGTCATAACTATAAATATCATACATTATTACTTATATAGTCACATATACTTAGTATATGTGAGATATATTTATGAATATAAAATACTCAGGTTTAAATAGTAATGCTATATGCAACAAGTTCCAGTATCTGGGCTTGGGTACTTGGAAGAACCATTGCTTTTGGCCCGACCAAACAAATTTGTTGTTGGCGACCGCGTTTGCATTCCAATACTTGGTACAAAATGACACCTCTCCATTGTCTAATGCCCACTGGACTGGTTTTTCTGCTACCCTTAATACTGTCGCTCAGTCAAATTCCAAGTCTTCTACTGGCATCCATTCCTACACAAATTCTGTCAGCGATTTCACTTGTCTCCTGGCATGCGTTCATTCCCATTTTTGTCATTCACGTCCACCAAGAATGGCATATTTTCATTTGGGGTCTGGCAAATTTGAGTCTGGCAGTAGGAGCAGTGGTCAATGCGACTCATGTTGTACCCATGGTCTGCAATCTGATACCAACAGTACTTTTTGGCTGGTTGGCGCTGATACAGTGTCAATTGTTATCAATCAAGATTGTGCACCACATTCCTGCCTTAGCAAGACAGCCGCGCATAGTATAAAAGACCCCGTTTTTGGTTCGCACAACATGTCGTCAGTCACCCTGCAAAATAATGTACGACTCCGAGTCATCTTAGTCTTGGCCATTTCGCTCCTTGTACAACTTGGAAGAAATTTTGTTTCGGATTCTGTTCACAAAGCCACGTCACTGCTCGAATTCAACTATATATTTTACGGGCTGCTCCTCCTTTGTTCGTGCATCCCGTCCAAAATTGCCTGGTACATCGCCGGCATCGCACTTTCAATGGCCACCGTTCTGGGAGGAGCTGTTCTGGCACTGGGGGGCGTTTCTACTTTGCGATGCGTCCAAAAATCTGGCTGTGTCCAGACAATCCCCGGTAGTTTATTTGTTCTGGCATTGGTTGCTGTGCAATGTTTGTTGGACGCATACCAAACTTGGAATATTTATCTAATAATAAGAATTCCGTACTTTGTGGCCTCGTCCACACAACGGATGGTCATTTTATTCTCGTGGGCTCTACCGTTTGCCGTTGTCACAAATGTTGTACTACTGTCAGAATCTCAGTGGTCGGTCTGGGTATCACCACCACTGGTTGCAATGCCCATCATTATCATCATGATACAATCCGCCGAATATACTCTGATAGGCATTCTCATTACAATTTCAATCGCCTCCAACGTGTTTGCAATGATATCCATCACCAACACATTGGCACAGTCAGCGTTAATTGTTCAAGCAGCAATTAGTATATTTGGAGCCATCGTCATGTTTATACCGTCGGAGACCTACGTAATACCGCCTAAAACGACCAAAGATGTACCAGTCTTGCCTGTTAACAAAGCCGTTGCAACCCAAAACAACACCAAATTACGCCAACGCAAATCCCAAATGTTACATTTTTGAAGAGTATAAAAACAATAAACAATCAACACAAATGAATTTTATAAATACCGAAGACTTTGTCAATTCCGATACCGCAGACAACAACGACCAACCACCAATTGGACGTCAATATCCAGATACACCGACCCCTTCTCCCATCGAGGAAAGTGTGGCACCGGTCTATTCGAATACGCTGGTCGTGGTCTGCATTGCCATCGCCGTCGCTCATCTTTGGACGATTTGGACATTGAGAACCGACATCAATATTGTCATGGAATACCACAAAGAAAACATTCAACAATACACACATATATCTACGCTGCTTCAAAATATGCAACAAGTGCAATGGCGCATGGTTCCTGCCACAGTATAAAATCCAATTACCAAACACAATTTTAAACTATATACTTTCAACATCCTGGTTCAAAACCATGACAAAGTCCCGTAAAACCAGAGACCCCAACCGACCAAAACGTGCTATGACAGCTTTTCTGTATTACGCATGCGAGCAACGTATCATTCTTAAACAATCAGGGCGTAAAATGGCCCTCACGGAACAATCTCGATACATTGCCGACCTGTGGAAAGCTGTCACTGACAAAAGCAAGTATGAAGAACAGTCTGAGAAAGACAGGGAACGCTACCGCGCTGAAATGTCAGCGTACACCCCACCATATAAAATAAAAAGACCAAGGTCATCGTACGCATTCTTTATGAGAGACATGAGAGCGGACATTGCCAAGCAATATCCAGATAAAACACCAAGAGAACTAATGTCAAATGTAGCGGCGGCTTGGAGAAACGCGGACGACTCAATCAAGTCCAAATATGTCACAATGGCAGGAGAAGACAAAAAACGATACTCCGAAGAAAAAAAAGCAGTTTCAGTAGATGTTGCACGATGTTGAGTATTTAAATGATATCGAACAAAAAAAATAAATATGTATATTAGAAAAAATCTCGCTTTTGTATCTTCTACTTATCCGTGGGTTTGGGGCAGTTTTATAACTTGGTGGATGGACAGGCTTTTTGTCGAATTTGGACACCGGGTGACATCATCACCCCTGTGCAACCATAGCAACATTCAATACGTCACGCTACATTGCTACATCACTGTGTTGGCCATTGGTTGTCAAACCATCTACTCTATCCATACACGCGCCAAACAATTCAAAAGAGAAGAAATACTTCTCGGTCTGAGAGAGGAAGAGACCCCGTCGTGTCGCATTCTTTGTTTCATCATTTATCTACTGCAATTATTGATTTGTTTCCACTGGGCCATTGTCGTTGCTTGTTTGGCAGATGTCTCACCCTGGCTTTGTAACGATTTCATATTGGAACACCGAGCGTCCATCGCGGTCGGTGCATTTGGCGCAATTGCTGTCCTTGTTTACAGTGAGCAATGCCTTTACACGTATGTTCTTAAACGAGTACTTGTTTCCACTACTTTTGAAATTTGAGCAACGTATAGTCACTACGGGGCGTCCGAAATCGTGGCGACGAGGGCCACACATACATCAACAAGACAAATACAATGACAAACAAATGGACAACGCGATACAGCTGCCCCCTTTCTTGTATGGCTGACGGATAGTACTCACCACGACCACCTGACAGCACTGTTTCTGTAAACGAATTGACAAATTTCTTGGTAGGGTCTACTAACTTTCGATAATGCTTAAAGTCGACCATACCAGTAACATTTATCATGGAGTAGGGGGAGGCGTAGTATTTACCCCAATGTGGATTACCACCGTAATAAGCTACGATTTTTTCGACCCCTTGGTGGTACTTGACCACTTGTTGGTCAAAATTATTTAAAGATGCGTCAATGAACGAGGTATCCAATATACAAGATGGAGTCTGTACCCAAGACAAATATCCCGGAGCTTTTTCTAAATAACGCAATTCGACGGTGACCAAGTGACCCGAAGCAACTCGCCGAATTTCTTGTAGCGCCGTGGAACAAGCCGTCAACGGAATTGCATACGCCGCGCTCTTGAACCCAAACTCCGGATATCGGTACCAGGCGTTTGTCACGAATTCTCTCTTGACCACATACTGAGGATAGTACCACTCAGCCATCGGTAAGTAATAAACCACTCGAGACATGGTCAGCAATACTGGCAACATTATATTGTCGTGTAAAAATGAATCAAATGTAATCGGATGCGTTAAAGATATTTCTTCTTCCACTGGGTCCGAAAATGTCCGCAAGTTATACACATCTTTTGTATTGCTCCAAATCGTTTTGGCATCCATACCTAGCAAAGTGCTATCGCCCATGGCAGACAACACTTCATTCAACGACGCCGAACGCTCCACCACCTTGACCGACTTTGTCGGATACACTTTGAAAGTCATGCGCACCACGACACCCAACATGCCCATAGACCCCTGCCACATATCTATGTCACGAGTACGACGAAGTGTACCATTGGCCAGTACTGCCTCAATTTCAATCACGTCAGAGGCAAAACTTTGATTTTGAACCCCGTGCAATGCAGTCATAAAAGCACCGGCCAGTGTCTGCACCTGGATTGACCCATAACCATGTAATTGTTTATTGTGCACCAACAAATATTCTTGTGCCTCTTCAATCGAACAGCCCGCGTCAAAAATGGCCGTCGTTGCATTTATTATGGGACGACCGCAGTTTAGAGTCAGCACCACGTCGTTGGAACATATCAACGGAGTCCACGAATGACCACCACCAATAACTCGGACTTTCGAAGCAGCCAAAACGATATCTTGTACCTCTGGAATGTTGCGCGGACTGTAAATTTGACGAGGAATACAGGTCACTGTATCACCCCAATTACGGATTTCGTCCGTCAAGATAACAGGGCGATCGTGGCTTTTCAACACAGAAATAGGACCGAAATGCACCGGAGACCACAAGTACCAAATCAGTGTCAATAGAAGCACCAACACCATCACGATTGGAATGCGCCAATACTGGCGTTTGCACAACAGAACAGAGGACAACAGTAAACAAGATATAAAATAAAATAAAATCACAAACCCCAACATGTACATCAAACTGATATATATATATACAACATTTAGACAACTCGATTGAAAAAAATCAAATGTTAAATTGGTCAATGTTCGGTGTTATTGTTGTCGTTGTTGCTGGTCTCCTGTTTTTCGTATGGAACATTTTTTTTTCATGGTACAGACAAAAAAGAGAACGCAAAGCCAATGAATTTTTGAATAAACTTCGACATTTTAAAGCCAACAAATCTTATTTGTAATTATAACATGAAAGCACTATATATCCAATCTGTTTGGTCGCACCGCCGCCGAAGATGTTGTATTTTTTATTTGTATTGGTCCTGATAATGTTCTCACCGTTGACCATGTGTTTTGTAGTAAATGTTGCCTATAAACTTTCCAACTGCTCGGTACTGAGAAATATATAGATTTTCGACAGGCATCGGCTCCTCCAAACATCGTTAAGCTTTAATTTTTAATGGTTTCGAAATCCTAAATACCCGCTTGAACTCTTCAAAAAAAGTTTGAGCTATCTCGCTGTCTTCGAACGACATTAGATTTTCTAAATTAGAGCAAGCAGACTCAGTTATATTAAACGACCCGTTCATGATCCAAATCGGTTCTCTGGCAGCGTTGAGGCCACATAGAAATTTATGATGCATCAATGACCGATATCGACCGCGTCCTTCTCCCACAGTACGAATCACTCCTCCGGCGAAACAACCACCTAATTTAGCATATGCTTGTTGGTTTTTTCGGCTTCGTGTCAATTTGTCGGTCGTTGTAATGAGGGTGACTCCCGCTAAATGTTCGGCCATGCACTTTAAGATACGCTTGTTCGACAACCAAGCGACGCAACCAACGACATAAGTCGTGTCTTTACGTTTTATATTTTTCACAATGGCGTTTTGAATGCCGCGGCCATCGAATATGATGGAGACTTTACGCTTGCCACGCTGGTGCACTTTTTGGCGTTTGCGTTCTTCATCGTCAATCTGTTTGTTTAAATCTCGGGAACGTTTTTTCGACATGCTCGCTGGATAAGACATGTTTATATACATACGATCAATCAAATTGTCAATTGGATTCGGGGGTTTTCCGTTGGCTTCCAGCCAAAGCACCTACATAATTATACTATATATAAGAACGTAATAGTGCCAAATTGAAAACAAATGGAGGCCTACCAGATTTTTTGGGATTATTATTCCAAGAACAAAAAACCAACAGTGACTAAAAATATGCAACCGCACACTTTGAAACTGGTCAACTTGATTCAAAACACTTTTCCAACGCAAGCAACGACCGCAGAGCCACAGACTGCTCCCAATTCGCCGTTGCAACTTCCACTTGGTAGTCAAGGCGAAACAAAAGACAGTAACCCGGTTGCTCACTGTGACCGTCTCTTCGTAAATAAGAAATGGCACCAATCACAAATCAACAACCTTGCCAAATATACAAGGTCAGTTGTCTGTATGAAATGGGTCAAAGCAGTTGCCTCCAAAGTTCAAGGACCGATAGTGGGCGGATTTGTGGCATTGCACGACAGTGACCGACACCTCCATGTCATTGGTGGGGGCGTTGAAACGTTTTTGGAGTTGTTGTTTACAGCGTCAGCCCATCATATTGAACCAAGCAACGGCAAGTTACTTGTGACGCCGTCCCGAGTTGTGACTACATTTTCTTGGTCGACCACCTCGACCAACGCAATTCACATACAGGATTTGCAATTAGCAATGACCAAACAAACACATTGTAAAAAATTCATCTTGAAAAAAACAAGCAGCAAAGAGCAAATGTCAGAATGGAAACAGAAACCTCAAAAGCGAGTGGTGGACGAATCGCCGTTTCTTTTACTCATGGTGGCCTGTTCTATTGGTATACCTACAAAACAACTGTACAAGTCCCACGATTTTATACAACGTTGGGAAAATTATAGGTTCAAAACAGTGTCAGAAGCAAACATCATAACCACAATATTAAGAGATAAATTTGGCACACTTGAAAAAATGGGAGTCGAATCAACCCAACTATTGGATGAATACTTGAAACAGATTGCATTGTTTTCGCCGGTAGAACAACCCATCACGACGGTCGACAAATACTTTTGGGACCAGTGGTATTCTTACCCGTCTCCTTTTGAAATCAAACACTTGCTTCGTCGGGTCACTGTCCTCAAAAATAATTTATTGAGACCCATGGTAAAACTTAGTATTTAAATTGTTTGAACGACAAAAAAAAATGAAATGTATTTGGTGTGATACACCACTATCACATTACGTAACCAAAGAACATGCATCCCGTCAAAACTGTCGTGTGTCCGACTCCGGGTATCATCAGTTTCAATCGACCCAATTCTGTTGCTGTTTTCGAATTTTCCCGACAAACAAAACTGCGGACGCACAAGTCATTTCCGACGAATCGTCAAAAGTCGCAAGCCCATACTATTTAAGGAGCAGCTGACATTGAGAGATGTCAGCTATCAAGACCCATGAATTATGGAACATTGTCAATGGAGATGATATTACATTTGAGAACGACGAAGGAGAACAAACATTCAAAGTGACCTCCATGTTAATCTCGCGCCAACGTCCACGGACTTGTCAAATTTTTGCAGAGCAAGAAAATGCAGGGAGCGTGTCTCACAATACAACGGTGTATCACGGCTTCATTGATACAATTACACCAAATACTACATCTACCGAGTTTGAAGTAAAAGCCAAAATTGGTGATATTGTACAAGATTTAACTTTAAAATCAGTAAGGTCTGAAAGCCGAGAATGTATAATTAGTTAAAATTATTGTGGTCAACCAAGATATGGACATAAAGAGGAAAATCCAAATATATAACAAATATGTAAGTATTTAACAGCTGGTAAAATAAGCAACAACAATGTCTAGTTTTAATTACCAACCTTCCAAAAGTTCTTTACGCGCTGACACTGTTGTTGAATTTGTCAGCAGAAGTTTACTTGATTTCAAAATGAATGAGATTCCAGGCATGGGTCCCGCTTCAATCGTCAAGTTCCAAGACCATGGTATTTATACTCCGGCGCAAATTCTGGCTAAATTCTTGTCATTTGTCCATAGCGAAGAAGTGCAACCTCTCGAAGTCTGCAATCAGTTTTATGACTGGGCCAATCCAATCATGGGCAAAGCCAATACTCATAACTTGACTTTTGCCATGGCCAATTATGCTGGCGAACATGGGCTGTTCAACTATGAGTGCTAAATGTGATACATCATCCATATAAATACCGTAGACATTAATATAACCCCACCCCACATTGTATGTTGATCATTTGTCAAGACACCGTATGTAGAAACCCCTCCAGCAATTGCCACCAAAAACAATGCGCCGATGGCCTGGGCAATGCTGTGCCGGATGGGGGATGGGGACATTGCCTGACCTTCTGTATATCGAAACCGATAAATGGCTTTTGTTGGTGCTAACAGTTGTCGTTGTACGCGGCCATGTTGTACAGACATTCATCCGATGTAGCTGTACCCTTTAATAGTACAAATTTATATTTTGCGTATAAGTAACCATTATGTTACTTTTCTTTTGTATATTAGTATTAAATCCATATCAACATGTCGGAATTTAATGACTTAAAAAAAGAATACATTGAGGCTTTACCGGAAATCGATGCTTTGAAGGAACAGTTGAAAGTCTGTAACAAAGCTCAGAAAGAGCGCTTGGGCCAAATCCATTCTTACATGCGAGAAAATAATTTAATGTCGGCCGACATTGGTGGTGTTACCTTTGAGCGTGAAGAAAAAACCACCGTCTCGGTTTCAATGAAAACACTGGAAGAGGTCATTGAAAACCCGGCAGATTTGGAACAGTACAAAAGAGACCACACAACCACTAAAGAATCTCTCAAAGTCCGAAAACCCAAGCGTCGCCGTGTAGACGAATAAAAAATAAAATCAAGTATATATAATCAAGTATTTTTTTTCAATATGAAACGTCCTCGTTGTACATTTTGTAAAACACGAATGAAAGGCCATAAAAAACCACGGTGCGTACAAACAACTTCAATCGATTATGGGAACGGGAGTGTGTATTATGGGCCCACCTACAACGGATTGCCTTCGGGTGTAGGAACCTTCCGCCGTGCAAATGGTCGCGTGTACGACGGTCATTTTTTCGACGGTAAACGCCACGGACACGGCGTCGAAATTGGAGAAGACGGCTATTCCTACATCGGCGAGTGGCGTTCTGGCATATACCACGGCAAAGGTAGATTAAAAAGGCATGACAATATTTATGACGGTCAATTTAGAAATGGAACCTTTCACGGCAAAGGTATTTTTGTCGAGGGACTAAACAAATACGACGGTCTCTGGGCCAAAGGCCTGCGCCATGGCCATGGCCACGACGAATCGGAGTTGGGGACTTACACTGGTCAATTTCGGTGTGGGTTTCGACACGGCAAGGGAACATTTGTGGCGATAAAGGGTGAACTGTACACGGGCATGTGGAAACGTGGCACCAGATGTGGGAACGGTACCAGTACCTCGTCTGAATATACCTATAACGGCGAGTGGTATCGCAATTTGAGACAGGGTTATGGACATTGCATCTCAGTGATTACTGGTGAATACTCTGGCAGTTGGCATCGTGACATGCGACACGGTTCGGGTATCAATGTACATTTAAATAAAACGGTGTACGACGGTGAGTGGAACCGGGGCAAATACAACGGTCAGGGAACAATCAAATACGCAGACGGTAGTCAATATACAGGGGGGTGGCTAGACAACGAATATCATGGTAAAGGTCGGTTGTGGGATGGTCAGAGGAATTTCACCGGTACTTGGCACAATGGAAATCGGGAAGGTCTCTTTGTGGAGGAGTGTCCCGACAACACTTGGACTGGTATGTACTGCAACGACGTCAGACACGGTACATTTGTATTGACGGGTTGCCCAGTTGGTCGTTTGTACATTTGGGGTCAGTTGACGGTCTTTCCAAATTTGAAAAAGGCAAGAGACACTGTGCAAAGATTATTGCAAAGCGATGACGTAAGCGCTGCAGTCAACGTGTGTCAGTTTGTGGGCAAAATTGCCAGTTGGGGGTTTATATACAAGCACGATGTCGAGGGAGTATTGTTGCATTTTTTATCGCCCGGCAAGATGTTGATCCACTTTAAAAAATATGCTTGGAAATTATTTCAACAAGGACGTTTTGTGTTTTTGGAAAAGATGATAGACACCGTTCAAACAGCAGGTCGTCAGGGGGTCTTGTTTGACTGTATTTCCAGCTCGTTCGTGGCCAATCCGTGGATGGTTCGTGGCCAATCCTATTCGGACAGTACCAAGCAAAAACTGTTAAAAGGATTGCACTTGGGCGAGTGTGGACGATGTCCTCCCAAAGACCCCTTTACCCGCGAGACACTCACTGAAAATTCTGGTTCTTATTTGAGCAAAGATAAGAAACTGGCAAGGTCTGTGTATAAACAGTTTATTGAACAACTGAACAGCAAGCCAACTGTTCGGGAAATTGCTCGCTCTTTTGACATGGACGATTTCGAAGAGATGTTGAAAAATGCACAAGAGGCCAACGACCGCGACACCATAAGAAAGTTATTGAAAGACAGGAACGAGTTTGTACAACGTGTTAAAGACAATAACTAAAATATTTTTGAATTGGCTTTTGACACATTTAATGCTACATGCCTCTACAGGGGTTTACTCTGGCGTAGTTTTCAGTTAAAACGCAGAATATCCGCCAATCGTATTATTAACGGAACCCACTCACCAGTTGTATTGGCCAATACGGTCAGACGGTCGTTCTCGGTACCCATGTGTGTATCGGAAACAATACCATTGTAAATCTCGCCGTGTTTGGGTTTAATGACAATTTCGCATCCAACTGTTATAACATTTGGTGACACCGTTATCACTGCATCCGAATGAGTGCTGCTGGTTCCGTTTAATTGACGAATATGAATATAATTGTTGGACACATGTGACAAAATACCGCGGATCCCGTTGCTGTGTTCTACAATTACATTTTTAGGTACGAGTGAATCCAAATTTGGAAATTCGTGTCGAAGTGGAAACCATTCGTGAATGGGTATGTGGTACAATAATCTACTGATCATTGAACGTGGGTCCCATTGTATCATTTCAAATTCGGCAGTGTTGTACAGCCACCAATGTTTTTCGTCGGTTTTGGTGAGCAAATTTCCAATTTCGATTGGTTGGTTTTCATAAATTTTTGTATATTGTACTGAGAAATCATGTTTCATTTCCTGTTTGGCAACGGAGGAAGACGACTCTAATATTTTTTTCATTTCGGTCTGCATGTGCTTATGTTCTTGGGATAAAAATATATTATTGTGAGAGACACTTGCCACAATCATACAAACATCGAGTGAACAATTGAGACAGTGCGCTGTGTTGGAATTGTCGACAACTGGGTAAAACCAAGTGTTATTGTTCTGCCAGGCGATGTTGGAGTTGTTTGGATTGATACAAGCCATGCCAAAATCAATGATACCAACCTGATATGTACTTCTATCGAAGGATACGTTCCCCCCGTGAAAATCGCGATGTAAAAATCGAAAATCGCGCTGCAACACAAAAAGTGCTTTCATGACATGAGCCAGTGCTACCAACAGTTCATCTTGGGACAAATCTTGTAAAAAGATACCCGGCAAGCGTTCCATGCATGCATGAGTATGCCTGCCTTGTCGCTGAACAAAATGCAATTTGGGTATTTTTATATGACTTGCAGTACAATAATAATTTAAAAAGGTTTGAATTACCAGTTCGTACATGTCGGCTGTATGTCTGGGATTGTCGTCAATGTCGGAGTCTTCTGGCTGGCGGTCTTCTTCCATTTGTTTTAAAACACAGATTTGATTGTTCCACACCACAAACTCGAGTACTGCCGAATAAGCACCCTTGTTGTTGCCGTACCCCTTGACAATGTAGACTGGTCTTGTCAAAAGGCCGTGTTCGATTGTTTCTGGTGGGTATCTAAATTTCAATGCAAAATCAGGGATGGAACGTCGAAATCTTCCAAGTTGAAATTGTTTGCTGTTGTAAGGACGATTCCGTTTCCAGTTGACAAAGGGATTGTCTTTGATAATATATGGATATTGATGGGTCAAATGTTCAAATAAAAATTCGCAAATGTGAGCAAACATATTTTCGACAGGGAGCGTTTGGGTATCGGCATAAGTTTTCACATTTCGAAGCGAAACAGACCGTAACAATTGTTCGAGTTGCAGATTAATTTGTTTCGCGTTCCACCCAAACACTGATTTTAATACAAATGGTGGTATCCCAAAAAAAACAGAAGGGTCCATGTCTTTCTCCCCAACCGCATTATATATATCAAAATGACTATTTAGTGTTACTCGCAAGAAACCAAAAAAGATGCATTATAATGTCGTGTTTGTGGGAAGTGTCGGTGCTGGCAAAACTTCTGTCATTTCAAAATACATCAAAGGACATGTTGACAAAGAACAGCGTTCGACCATTGCTGTAGATTTTGTTCACATCACCCTTGGCGATTTCGATGTATCTGTGTGGGATACTTGTGGCCAGGAACGATTTATGTCCCTGACCAATTCTTATTTTACAAGAGGTCATATTTTTGTATTGGTTCATGATATTTCCAGTTCGAATATAGCAAACGATTTGCAGAAATGGTACAGTTGCATAATAGCACAAAAACCCCCTCGGCATACCCCGGTAGTGATTGTAGTCTCCAACAAGACGGATTTGGCGCCGTTTTGTCCCGCAGACATCAAAAAATGGGTCGACGCACATCAATTTGACCACATTTATACATCGGCCGAGTCTGGTGAGGGTATTCAGGACTTGTTTCAACAAATCAAAAATGCAGTCGTCGTGCATCAGTCGGACTGGCTGGCACCTTCGTTGCCGACCCTCCTTGCCGTGGACAAACTTCGGACAGCACCCGGGTGCATGTGTTGATACAGTGTTAACATTTCTTGGTGCTTGGTCTCCAAGATGCCTTGAATATAGGGTGCAATGCTTTGAATATCCGGCGCAAAAGTAGTGGTGTGCAATTCGATGTATTGTTTGCTCATCTCGTCTCCTACCCAAGAGAGGCAGACGTCAGAAAAGTTCTCTCGGTACTGTTGTTTCCAAACATGCAATATCATTCTAAACGGAGTTTTACGACTAAGCAACATTTCTTGTAGTGTTGGGGTCTGTAGTGAAGCCCAAGAGCCAATGGTTGTGATGTGGTGCTGTCCAATAAAAAGGGGTGCAATGAACGAATGTATTGTAGAAACATTTAACGAGGACATTGTCCATCTGAGATTCTAGCTTTTATACTTCAGACTGTAAAAATGTATTGAAATGATTGGAAGCACTGTGCACGACATCGACCGCGTGCTGTACCCATGATGTCTGTGCCGCACTATTGACCACTGATTCTATATGTAGACCTGCTTCCTCGTTCCACTCTCCCGGGACAAAACGGTTGTACACATGTTGTTCTATTCTAGCGAGTGACCGTTTGACATCCTTAAAAATGAGGTATTCCGAGGTTAGTAACTGGTACCACAACGCCGAATGCAACCGCATTGTTGCATAAGCTTGCTTTGTTATAGTGACAAAGGAGGCAAACGTGTCTGATTGACGACCACCCATAGCATCCACCATATCATCAGTGATGCGCATTGTGGATTTCATATGTTTGGGGTCTTCGCCCAAGATGTAGCCAAAGTCCACATGAACCAATTGTGCATTGTTGGTGACCAATATATTTTCAAGGTGTCGGTCGCCCAGTCCCATAGCAAATGCTAACAAACAGGCTCCTGCACAGGTCGACACAAACCGATGGCGAACATTTGTGATTGTGTCATTTGCGTTTGTCGACATTATGTAGTTGGTCAACGACATTTTCTTCCGAATACTGTACAATGTTCGGGCGCCGGATATCATCACAACACATCCAGAAGATGCGGTCAGTGGAAACACCGGGTAAGTTTGCACAAAAGTATTCGCCGTCAGGTCATTAATCAAGTGACCAATGACCATCGCCAGGCGGTCAGTACGGACATCTTCGCCTTTGAGCAAACATTGTATGCAACAACCCTGTAGGGTGTGCAGCGAGACGACAATCGGTCTGGAAGACGATGTCAGTTGGCAAATGTTTCCCATACCACTGACAATAACCTGTGGAGCCCAAGGCAATCGAACCGATTTGCGCCCATGTCCAAAAAAATCAGTTGACAAACGACGAGAGTGAGCCAGTTGGGCCAACATTCCTTGAAACAGAATGGAGGTCTTCAATTCTGACAACCAACTCTTTTTTATTTTGGCGCACAGATGCTCCTGAAATCTAATCAATTGTTTGAAATTTTCTTTGTTTTTGGCCAAATTGCATTCAAACCAAAAAGCATAAGCCAATTCTATCCGACACACACATAATTTCAACAATCCTTCTTCAACCAAACGTGGGTGTCGCATCCCAATGTGTACCCACCAAAACATCATTAATCTATGCAAAGTAACACTCATTCGTTGCCAAGCTTGTACGACCCATCGTTGAAATTGAGTGCAACCCAAAACAGGCAGCAGACGAATGATGTCGGCAATTGACAAAGATGGTTGACACGTCCGACTGCACATCAATGCTCGACATTGCAGACGTGACTGTACAAAAGTCACTGTTCGAAGAGTGTTGGCTTCGTGCATGGCCATGATACCATGAATTTGCCAAGACATATGGCCACAGAATTCTCGAAAGTGAGTCTTCAAAAAATTATATTCTATCTTGGAATAACGCTGGCATGGCAGTCGATATTGTAGCCCTCTGTACACCCCTAGTAATATATTCACCGCGTAATTCCATTCTTTGTTTAACAACCGCACCGCAAACAATTGAGGAAACGTCAATGGCATGACGGACAAAGCAGATATCAACCAGGCAACTTGCTGCGTTTTCCGCAGAACCAAGAAACAGGATAAGCAAACACGCTGGGCCGTCGTGTACATCGTTGAAAATGGCATCCGTTCGCGGTACGACGAACACGTCGCACAAAAGACCCGTCCACATGACCGACAATGGTGTTTGCGACGGAAAAAACTGAAAGTCTCAGCACAATTAAAACATGTTGAAACTCGTTCGTCCGGTATCCACCTGGATGGAATGCGGGGACTTATCGTCAGTTCGTGTTTGGTATTTTCACTGTTATCTACATACATGGACATTGACAACATCTCCAACCCAGACTCAATACGTAAATAGTTCAAATAAGTTGCTCTTAGTTGTCTTTATAAGCAGGGACTGACTTTTCTAGAAAAAAATGCAAGAAATTCTGACTGTCGTATTTATTTTCTGTTGTTCTTTGGTAATAATATGGTGGTTGGCGGGAGTCGGTGGCCGCCAAACCTCCCCGAAGCCTAGCATCCGTAAACAACACAACAAACGTCAACCACACATGTGGAAAAAAATGGACAAAACACAATTGACGCGTCGTATTGTCAAGAGAATGAACAATGTAGAGTTGTCTTTATAAGCAGGGAAACAACGTATAAAAAGAAGTTAGTAGCAAAAATAAAATGTGTTCCGCTTCGCTGGTAAAATTAAATGTCGGTGGTCAGTTGTTTGTCACTACTCAAGAAACAATTACAAATTTTCCATCCATGTTGTGTGCTCTTGTGCAACACAGCAATCCTGCTACAATGGTAGACGATTACATGTTTATTGACAGAGACCCTCACACTTTTCGGTGGATATTGAATTATTTGAGAGGGTCTAAAATATTGCCACCCAAAATGTCCGTCGATATGTATCTACTTTTGGAAGAAGCTCAATATTTTGCTGTTGATGGGTTGGTGACACGCATTGGCCACATGCTCAACCCTGCCTTTGTCAAAGGCGACCATATCTCTGTTTGTCGGAGCGGTACGAATACGAAATTTACAGTGCTCGAAATCGAAGACAGTGGATATCTGGCAACGCGCGGTGGGTGCAAATATCGACTGGATTCTTCCGAACAAATGCAGCATACACAAATAGCAAAGGGAGATGTGATCACAGCATATCGTAATTATAAGTGGACACTCGGAATCTGTATGTCGGTATTTGGTAGCGACTGTACTGTACAATTCAACAACGAACAAGTGCAAACAGAATTCAAACTTTCAGGAGTGCGATTTTGAGTATTTAGACAACTAACTAAAATAAAACAATGATTGAATATTTTTTACTTTTTTGTATCGTCTTTGTTTTTTCAAGTAGTTACTATCTGCATTTTTTTCAAGGTCGATATACTGTTATGATTGGTTACACTGGCAACAGTCATCCAAGACTCTTTGAACAGCAGTACGGTCACGAACTGGCAGATTTAATTGTGTTCAAAAAACGTCCATTTCGGTCAAAGCGAATGCAATTTGCCGCGCCTGGTACCGAAAAAAGTTACTTGGTGCACTACCAACACATCTTAATGGTACATCGGTTAGGGGTGGATGTACCGCTTTTTTTTGACACGACCAACACCATTCAATACATTCATTGCAACGACACTGTTGCCGAATTGTGGCATCAATCATACACAGGCAAACTACTCACACTTCAGGTTTAGATTTGCCAGATAATAAAGGCCCGTGCCGGTGGTGCATCCTTGCATGGAGTCTGTTGCATGGAGTCTGTTTTTAAATAAAGAATGCATCGATTGAAACAATCCAATTCCACTGTGATTCGAGGAGGAGCATCCAGAATACCCCGTGAATTACAATATCAAACCAGTTGTCAAGCAAAGGCGAAGACAACAGAACTAATATGAACCCGAACCACCAATGGTGTAAATGCCAATCACAGCTTTCATCTGCAACACACACAAATCCGGAAACAACCGTAATACCCGTTAGTACTATCAGCAGTCTTACAAATGCTATTTTATTTTGGTTGCTGGGATTACAGCACGCTTTGGTCGACTCGAAACTAAATAATTTGAAAATCCAATAGAATACGATAAACCCCATAATTGTAAATGCCACACCGTAGACTAAAAGTTGGTCGTCGCTCAAATCTGCATTAAGTGAACTTTGAAAAAGAGGAATATTCCGCATAGTTCCATATATTGACACTGACCCCAATATACCCACCACAAACAAGAAATATCTTAGTAAACCACACCAGAAGTTGTTCCTCGATTTTTTCCGCAGGCTGTTTTTGTTACAGCACGGTAGCGAAGCGGAAAGACAAGTCAATTTTTCAAACCCGTGCCATCGCATTGTGCTGATAGCAAAAGATAAGAATGCTACCGCACATAAATCTCCGTATAATTCAACCGAAGACAATGTTCTCTGCTGAATGTCTTGCACACGATATATCCAATATCCAACCAAAAAAGTAAGACACACGGTTCCAGTATACAACAAATGCCCACCACATGATTGACGTTCAGTTTCCAGCAACTCGTCGGGTCCACATCTGGTAAAAACGCTGACACACAAATTGCCGTTGGCTGTTTTATCAGTTTGTACATCATTGTTCAATAGTTTGTGGTTGACTGTCTTCAAATCAAAATCCAGTTCCATTTTGTGGTGGCATCTTAAAAATAACAAATATATATAGTAATTTCTCATTGGCTATGGCGTCATTGCACCGTAACCCTTAACAACCGGAATATGTTTGTAAAAAACATAGGCAAAGGAAGCAATTGTCGATATTTGCAACCCAATAAAATTAACCCATGAAAATGTATACGTGGCATCAAACAGGCCGACACAAACCACAATACCCATAATGGCCGAGTTAGTAGACCCAGCGACCGCCAAAGTTAAAGCGTCGTTCTTTTCGATGGTCCAAGCAGCTCCAAAGTTCATAAAAAAACCCAAGACAATAGAGCAAACAAATATCACTTGGAAACTAGTGATAGACCAGTCATGGAAGACTGGTAGGTCATGCATTACAATGGCTCCACACACCACAGTGTTAAACAACGCCGACCAAAACAACATTGTAGTCTTGTTGGAACCATCGGTTGCCAATATCTTTTTGGTTTGAATCTGGACAGCCACTGTAAACACATTGTTCAACATGATGTAGACATAGCCAAACGCGTTAAATGTCAAATCGCCAATGGCTGCCACCAAAGAACCGCCTATCATGAGCAGCACCGAACAAAAGACAGGCCGAGTGACTGTCTGTTGAAAACAAGAGTATTGTGCTACCATTGTCATGAATATCGAAATCCGACGCAACGCACTAAACATTGCTACATTGATGATACCTGACGAAGTAATTCCAAAAAAAACATTGGCAGTATTGAGCAAACAGATTATTAATATACCAACGGAAGGTTTCTGAATTAACTTGTACTTCAGTAACCACGCCAACACAGACAACAACGATTGAAATAACATGATACACGGCACAGACGAAAATTCAAACAATGACAGCAACATTTTATTACTCATCACAATCAGAAATGAACTACTCATGTACAAAATAATGGAAGGCCAATGCATAGGGTTCTCTCTCTATTTCCCCTATGTAGCTCGTATTTAGTCGTTTGTGGATTCAATAATCAAAATTCAATCTTTTTTTTTGGATGCTCTTTGGAAATTTCCTGCATTCGTTTAGACAATTGCTTCAGAATGACCAAGACTTTGGGATTTTTGGACAGTAACATTGCCTCCAGGTCACCTATGTGGGAGTGCTTGTCCGGTTTTTGTATGGTGGATGCCCAATAAGTACCAACGACATTTCCCACCAACACAGTCAGATATATCCACAGATTGTTGCCAATAATCAACATGATGCGAGCTATCCACACTAATGTAGATAGGCCTGTCCACCACAAAGACAATGCAACGAGTTTCTTTCTTGGCTGACTGCCGATATCCATTTGCAGAATTTCACGTGCCAACTGGGAGTTTTTGAGCGAAATAAAATTGGCAGCAATTTGAAGCAAGAAAGCCACGGCCATCATTGTGAAAAACCAAGCATGGCCATGAAATTGTATGCCCACTATTTCAAATTCCGAAGCACATATGAAGGTCTGAAAGGTACCAGACATTTTTGCGTCAAATAAAAAAATGTTTATATACGACTGTTTCTATAATTTTTTACAAGCTACCAACCACTGATTTTCATCAAATACCCATTCAATGCGGGTATTTTTTAATTCTTCGAAAGTTTGAGGGTCTATCAGTACCAAGTGTTCAGTAGTAACCGCCATCCAGTTCTCCACCTCCGTCGGGGTCTGGACAAACAATGAGAACACGTGGTACTCGTCCTTGTCACGCTTGGCAAATCGAAAGTCTTCCTGAATTGTATTCGCAAGCTCTGTCATTTTGTCTGAGAACCGACTGCTTAATATCCACTGTTGTTGAAATATTGGATTTTTTACTGTTCTCTACATGTTCGGAGACTCTTTGTTTTTGTCCATGAGATGGGTTGCCATTTAATGCAAGTGTTTCCTTGGCCACTGGCACTGCATTCTTGATTGTAGTCGTATTCGCCTTGTTTAACCCAGTCATCGTACGGCGACCACAGCGTTGATGATGACACGTACGGGTTCCTGTTCCACGACACTGAAGTGGTGTTTTTGGTATTGTTCAACCATTGTTGGTCGCCCCCACAGGTATATTGTGTGGTGCGTGCATTGTTTCTGCCATCGTTGTAGCAACGTCCATAGGAAGCACATGCTTCGGTATCTTTTTGTTGATTTGTTGCAGCCCGATTGTTTCCAATGCAGACATTGTCTAGTGGGTTCCAGGTATTGCTCTCGAGGACGCTGTTGGACCAGCAGCTGCATCGACCATCGCCCTTGCGTCCCCAGTTGCACCACCCACCCCGACTGCATGCAATGTAACAAAAGCCACGGTTACAGATGGACTGGGGTTGGTCGGTCGCGTGCAATTGAGCAACGTTCGGTTGAAATACGTCTTGCAATTGCGATAGTGGAAGGCGACCGCCGCCGTCACCTTGTTCCATTCCGTTACATTTTTGACATTTGTCCCCCCAGTATTGAGGAGCACATTCGATACAGGTAGCATTCGAACCGTTTGCGTTGGTATGAACAATTTCCGTGGCATATCGTCGCGCAAACGGTGCCAACATCCATGCGTTGTCTGCGGAGACATCGCAATTGCAGTGACCGTCCCCGTCGACGCCAGCGTTGCATTTGCCGTGGCGCGAGCATTGATTAATCCCGGCACCACCGGGGCATGTTTTGCAGTCGGGACCCCAAAACCCGTCGGCACATTGGTCGCACTTTGCGTCCTCGTTCCAGTCTCCACACTGGCATAGGTCTCCGGACCAAGCAATAATTTTGTCTGGGTAGACAATTTTGGTGATGGGGTCAATGTACACTTCTTCACCACAAGTACACCGCATTTTTTGATACTGTCCGCCTCTCCCGTCCAACGCAATCCGAGCATAGGACGGGGTGCAAGTGCCTTTGTTTCCGGAGCAGATGCTGTTCTGTTTGCCCGTTATGAAGTCATAACCAGGACAAAAATCACAGGCCGGTGACATCTGATAATGCTCCAACGCGTTGTCGCCTAACTTCTCTCCAAAATATCTGTCATCACAGTTGCAATTGCCAGAACCATGGTGGGATTCTTCACAACAAACTGCGTCCATACATTTGCCTCCTGTGTAGTCCCCGTTTCCGGTACAGTCACTGTCCGTCGCACAGACGTTCCCATCAAATTGAGCATACCAGACTGAATCCACTGGAAGGTCGACCCCTCTACATTTTCCCCGACAATTTTCCGAATTCAAACAATCCAGATGGGAGGAACAACTTTGACCAGTGCTGGTACAAATGGCTTCCCACGGATATTTGTCAGTTGTCCACTTATTAGTGGGACAATTGTTTTGACTCAATGTAATGTCGCTGGCACAAAAGCCGTTCTTTTTCAACTGCTGTCCCTCTTGAAATTTAGTGACATCGTCCTTGCAGGTGCCTCGGTTGTTACATTTCACTGATTTGATGTTTTTCAATCGTGTTGTTTTTTTGGCATTGTTTTTTTCCATTGTCAGTGTTAGTGGTGTTTCCAGTACTGATAAATCGGAAGGAGTGTAATTGCCAATCGCATGAATGGTAGCATATTCGTTGTCGGTGGTTTGGACCATAGTTCCAATTATCAATTTGTCGTTTTGCTCGAGTGTTGTTTGTGGTACGTCGTTGCCATAGGGACATCGTGTACAATAGTAACCAAAATGGTCAGATGCACACTCGTCGCAAATATGACGATTGTCGTCGGCAGAAATGGATTCATCGAATAGTAGAGATGTATTTGTCCATGGCCGCCATCCAGCAGCACACACTGAACAATCCTCGCCAGAATATCCCTTGGCACAATCTTCGCACATTTCTCCAGCATAGCCGGTTTTGCATATATTGCAGGCAGCGTCAGGTCCCGATGGCTCAGGTTTCCATCTTTCGGCACACACAGAACAGTTACCGCCCCATTGGGGGTCACAAAGACAGGTGCCTGTACCATATACACCCCAGTCGCACACTCCGTGATTGAAGTCACACAGGCATGGTGCGCAGAGTGGTCCCCATTGCGATTCGGTACAGTCACAGGGGCCTAACTTGTAAGGATATTTCCAAGTGAGCCATGTTCCTAATAGAGTAATGGACATGGCCCCCACTAAAAAGATGGACGAAGCTATAATTTGTGCAAACGACCACCGTTTTTGCCGATTACATTTCTGAATAACAAGTGTGGACAGCATGTGGGTCGTCCATATCCATGCGATGATGCCACCGATAGAAATCCAAAAAATACCCAATGTCCAACCAGCCGGGGTATCTGGAGGACGATACCCCGAGTCCATCATTTGTTGAGCGCCCGACATTAAAAGTCCAAGTCCAGTAAAAATGGAGAATAAACTTATAATTTTGAATAAATTAGCTGCATACATGTCATAAACAAAAAAGCACACTATTTATACATTATTATCCTAAAGTGTTAGTCATTGTTTTTTTCCGCAGGCTATCTGTAATCAGTGATTGTTGCTGCTGTATCATTGTGAGTAGTATGCTGTTTTGTTCTTCCAATTCAACTTTTTCTTGTTGGCATAATACAAGTGCCCGCTGATGTTTTGTGACCCGCTCTACCAACAATTGGATTTCTTCCAACTGTAACTGGACCGTTTCTTGCAATCTGACCGTTTCTTCCATTCTGACCGTTTCCTGCAATGTGACCGTTTCTTCCATTCTGACAGTTTCTTGATTGGGAAGGGAGATTGATTTTAAAATAGACATTTGCTTTGGGGTACCCTTTGCAATAAAGGTTATATACATTATTTTATAAATTTATAGTATTGTCGTTAAACATGGGTCTTGTTCCATGAGTTAGTGCAATATGAACTGCCCCATTGCGCATCAACGGTAGGACGGATTTTACAGTTGATAAAATTTTCGTATATTCCTGATTGTCGTATTGTAATGCGGCCAATTTGTCAACCAGTGCCCTGTAAGTTTCCTCCGCCGCTTCAATGTCGGTAATAATTTTCAAATGTTCCACGTTTTTTTTGCGACGTTTTTTACTCTGTGGTAAGAAACGTTCTTGTCGTTTGCTTTTGACAAAGAATTTCTGAGACCTTTGAGCTTTTTCTGTGACAAATGTGCCATTTACGAACGGCACCGCATAGAATACAAATTGCGATGGTACTCCCATGGTGTGGGAGCTGTAATCTTTGCCCAATTCAAACGCGGTATCGTTGCCGTTTTGTTTGTCGACACTCTTTTTTTTAAAGAAAATGGTGTTGTTGTGCAAGGTGCTTATGTCAACAAACAAACCATTTTGATGACGGACAGTCTTCACTTGTTTGGATTTTTTTTTGGATGACTTGATGTCGGGCACTCGCACTGGAACACGGTTGCCATTGGTAAAGTAGAGGACAATTGCAATGAAAACGTGGCCGACTTCGGAAGCCAATGAACTCAGTTCGAGTCCGGGATATTGTTTATTGACGTACGGTTCGTCTCGATACAGGGTAAAACCGGTGGTGTCGTTAATGAAATTTTGTAAATATAAAGTTTCATCCATGGCTTGTAATTGTTCAAAATCGATTTTGGGACATTCGGGTAAATTGTCTAACTCTTGCAATTGTTTAAACGTGAACCCCACCGCGGACGGTGCAACAGGGCTCGTCGAGAGGCTATTGACCTCGTCGTTGCATACCCATTCGTCTTCTGACTCGTCTGAGCCCATCGTCAGGTTGTCAGTGTTGCCGATTATCGTTGACATAGTAGCTGTGGTTGTCATGGTAGTGGTTAGGGACTAAGCTGTGTCAGTAATATTAAAATATATGTGTAGATTATGTTAGAAATTTAGAATAGACTCGACGACACTACCACTTACCCCCCTTCGTTTATTTTATGAGGCCTCTGTTCACATATGTTACAAACATATTAAAAAGTATATAAAAAGACTTGACTATAATGCAAAAATGTTGCGTTATATTGAAATGGGATTTTCTGAATCAGCAGCGACGGAGGCTGTGGACCGATTTGGTGATAATCTCCATAGTGGATGCCATTGGTTGATGACCAGAGAAACAGTGGGCCAAATACCGAAGCGCCTTTGCTGTAGGACCCAAGTCTCAACAGAAACATATTACGATTCGGAAGTTAATTTTGATGGTCTGTGTTGGAAAGTCGAGGCATTTGACAAAAAACACGCGCTTATCCAAGTACGGGCGGGTGATTTAGTACGATGGGAACATATTTCCAATGCCCGTATCGAATGGGTGGTCATCCATCACAACCAGCCTCGAAATATAGTACCGGTAGTCAATTGGAAACGCAAAATAGGAACGATTACATTTCCAACTTTCTCTTCCGAAATACAACTAACAACCGACAATGCGGTATCTTTAATTCTTTCTAACGGGCGTCCATACGGTTCCGCTATTTCTATGAATCGTCCTCAGTACGGCGTATTGGTTAAATTATGGCATGCAATTCACAGTTTGACAAAAACATTCAAACACACTCCTTCCCGTCTCAAACCACGAATTGTTAATAGCAAAGGAGTGCACGATTTCCGTATTGAGTGGATGACCTATTTCGTAGCGTTGTGCGATTTTTACGGAATTGACGAACAAATATTTACCAGCAGATTGTACGAACGAGAGGTAGACAATGTGCTTGAGTTATTCCCGACCGAAATTCATGCGACACTTGCCCCACATTTAACCCATTGGAATGTCCCGCAAACATTTTTACGAGAGCAGAAGAAAAAATGGGATGAAGAATGTTTACCATTGATCGATTTCAAATGTTCACACATTGAAGGAGACCAAATACATTTAGATGTTTTTGTCCACGACATGACTTTTGTAAACATTCCCGACGTCGATGCATCATCTCTTCATTCCCAGTTTCAAACGTTGTTTGCAAGATTGTTCAACCTGTCACCAACCAGTCGCGTAACTTTAGGACGAGACCAGTTGCAACAAGTATTAAAAAAATCAAGAAAGAAGGGCCCGGGTCTGCTGACACCATCAATGAAATTTATCACTGAGTTATTTCCCTATCAAAAACAAACACTTGGATGGCTAGTCGAAAGAGAAACAAAATCTGTACCAACCAGTGTTTGGGGTTGGCAGCGACATCAACTGGACGATGGGTTTACCTATCACACCTCTGTCTTTGGCCACATTTCTTACAGTTTACCGTGCACGACTGTTCGTGGTGGTATTTTAGCCCAGGACGTCGGAATGGGGAAAACGGTGGAAATGTTGGCGTTGATTGCTTCAGCTCCGGTTTCGGGCCCAACCTTAATTGTAATGCCGGCTACCATGTTGTCAGTCTGGATGGTAGAAGCCAACAAACATGTGCCCTCTTTAAAAACAGTTAAATTCCACGGTGCTCGTCGTTCCTTGTCCCAGATTCAAGACGCCGACATAGTTTGTACCACGTATCGAATTGTGGCCAACGAAAGCCGCAATCATGTGCCTACTCTGGGAGCAATACGCTGGGGTCGCATTATACTTGACGAATCTCACGAATTAAAAAACATGAATTCAATTACCACCAAAGCTGTTTGTAATTTGCACGCACCTCGTAAATGGTGCGTGTCGGCCACGCCATGGGCGGCACAATTTCAAAACGTTCTGCCATACATGACATTCTTGAACGTGTTCCCATTTGTTCAAAACATGCAGCTGCCATCCACAAGCACAGATTGTCCCATCCGTCTGAACACGTTGTCCATCCATTATATATGTGAAATGTTACTGACCGTGACATGGTGGCAACAAAAAAAACACGTACAATTAAAGCTACCGCGTTGCACAAATCAAATAGTGGAATGCCCACACAATCAACGGACAGGATATACCCACCTGGTCAAAGCAATTCGACATCGCATGTCCACCACTGCCCGACGTTCGCACATCATGTATTACAATTGGTTGCTACATATAGCGTCGATTGACATTTCTTTGATACCGTTAGCAGCGTTTGGGACAATTAGCACAACCAACACTCACCAATCCGAATCAAAATCGATAGAGGCATTTGTATCAAGTCTTGGGTCGTCGACCTATGATTCGTCGGTTCGGAATTTGGTTAATTCTTGGTCGGACGGCACAGTCACTTGTTCAATTTGCATGGATGTGGTTGAAAGGCCAACATTGACACCGTGCAACCACATGTTTTGTTTTGAATGTATACAATCGAGTTATCAGCACGACAGCGCCCGAAAATGTCCGCTCTGTCGTTCGTGTGCCGGTACGGAATGTTTGCAAGAACTGACTACAACAGTTGCCGAAGCAACGGATCAAGACACTTATTACACCCAAGATGTGGGCGGCAAAATGGTAGAAATGCCAATGAAAACAAAAGAAGAAATAACCAACGATTGCAAAGTGACCAGTTCCAAAATACAAACATTGTTGGACATGCTACAACAAAATAGAAAAACAGTTGTTTTTACACAGTATCACATAGCCTCAAACGCACTGTGCAAAGAATTTTCCAAAAGGAACATCAGATTTGTGTCTATACAGGGCAGAATGTCGCCAAAGCAGCGGCAGGCATCCATTGAATCTTTTCAGCAGAATATTGATGTCAAAGTATTTATCATGACTTTAAAAACTGCGGCGATTGGCATTACATTAACTGCTGCTTCCTCTGTTGTATTCTTGGAGCCAGTTCAATCCCAAGCATTGCGGAAACAAGCAGTGGGTCGCGTTTGGCGTATTGGGCAAACACGGCCAGTCACTGTCACCACACTGGTCACTCCCGATACCATAGATACTCTTACACGTGAACAGTTGTTAGCGATTGACACCGCCGTCGTTTAAAAAATATTAAGGACATATGTATTTTTTTTATTGTCTCTACATGCACAATAAAAATGCAGCATGTTTCTGTTCTATGAAGATGTGTCCATCGAACCCACTGAGGAACAGCAGGCACTATTGGAAGGTCCCCCGACCATAGAAGCATTAAAGGCAGCAGACTTTCTGGGCAAACAATATTACATTGACGATTGGATTATGGGGTGGTTGAAATCCGACAAATGGAAGCCGTCCGAATTACCACTCTGCGTGTCGGAATCGATAATCTGCGACCCCAAACTCCAAAAAATATACAACAAGTCTGTCAAACACGCAATAGTTCAAAATCGGGTACACTGGCTTGAGCTGCACACGCTTCTACCAGTCGAACATTGCTGGAACATTGTCGATTTTCACACGGTGTCTCAACCCATGTTTGATTTTTTGTGGAGCAGAGACAAAATACCAGCGGCATTGTGTCCCTTTGTTGCCCACAGCCAAAACATGCACTGTTGGAAAATATTCGTGGACGAATATGGACCAGACTACTGCATTGAACATGTTGCCAAACAACAATGGTACGATGGCTTTGAATACTGTGTGGAAGAAGGCGCGGAACTGCAAGACATTGTCAAACATTGCGTGCGCTCGGCCAAAATGTTTCGATTAGTGACACTGTACAACCCCGAGGCCACGACAGAGGCCTGGGAAGAATTTTGCCTCCAACGCATGCTGGCGCGAGTCGAAGATGTACCATTGGTCGAAGAGTGGTTTTTTGTGCACGGCTTTAAAAATGAGTATAAAAATGTAGGTCATCTCCGAAATGTCAGTTGTGTTACCTTTTGATAACGGTTACTTTATGTATACTAAATCCAACTGTAAATGGTGTCAGTTGGCCAAAGAAAAGTTGCCCAATGTCGTTGGGTACAATGTTGACAAACACTTGACAACAGATAAACAAGATTTTTTGAAAGAGGTGGCGGAAATTTCCGGAGCAGAACCCACTACGTTCCCCATGGTTTTTTACAATGGTATTTTTCTGGGTGGATGTACAGAGAGTTTAGAACATTTAGAATTAATTTCTTAAAACATCGTATTTAACCAATGTGCACTTCTACTCAACATGCAGTACAAAGTTGTTATCGTTGGCAATGTCAACACCGGCAAGACCAGTTTGATGAACCAGTACGTGTTTTCGAAATTTCAAATCCAAGTTCCGACCACCATTGGCGTCGAATTTTCCCACATGGAACTGGACAACAAAACCAATTTGGTTATATGGGATACTGCTGGCCAAGAGCGATTTCAGTCTACTTCTGGTTATTTGTACAGGGGTGCCCATGCCATCATGTTTGTCTATGACATGACGTGTCGAGATTCATTTTATGCTCTGGAAACATGGTGGCGTCAATATCGGTCATTTGGCAATCTAAACAAATCTGTCGCCATTCTTGTAGGTAATAAATCGGACCAACAACCAGAGGTGTCGTCCGAGGAAGCAAAGGCATGGGCTGTTCAAAAGGGCATGTGCTACACCGAAACTTCTGCAAAGGAAAACGACCAAGTCACTGAAGCGTTTGCCATGTTAGTTCGACAACTGCATACCCTTCCGGTCGTTCAAAAAAATGTGTTTATGAAAAAACAACAACCGAGTTCGGAAAGATGTTTTTATTAAGAGACACGCTGTGAGACAGCAAAAAAAACCAGCAAGCACAGAGTCATCCAGATGATAAAAAAACGGGGGGCAATGGGTGAGATAATACTTCTCTCACCCCCATCACCAACCAACAGTGGTTCTGTATTGGATATAATCATTTTGTGGTGGTAAGCATTGGGTTATATAGAGCCTGCGGAAAAATTATTGAAATCCGAGGCCCACATCAGCAGAAGAGCAAGAATGAAGGTCGTTGTGGTGGCTTTGGCGTTTACCCATATTTGACCATTGCTTGGGCAAAAACAAGTGTATCCGAATTTTTACCAGTAGTTCCTACACTCACTGACCCAAATGGTTGCCAACCTTGCTCCATCAAGACCCAGATTTGCCTTTGGAGTTCTTCACGATTCTGATTGCTACGCGACTTTGAACTAGTATAACTATTCATATCTTTCGAATAAACAACGGTATAATCCATAATTTCACCTTGGACATTTTGGAAGACTGTCTGTGTTTTACCACTATTTTTTTTCCCAGACATTTGACTCGTGTGTTACCACTATTTATAGTATCTTATCACACAAAGGTAGATTTCCAGAAATTAACATAGTCTACTCCTATATCAGAACCAAGTGTCTATACTGTTATTTGTACAAAAATGCGTTTTCGGAAATCGACTCCTAAAGCAAATTTTGTTATTTCTGTTTACGACGACAGTCACTACCATGTCAAAACTCACCGAATGCCGAGCGACGAGTTGAATGTGGTCAAAAAGGCCTGCCATGTGAATAATAAACTAAAAACTTTTCATATTGCCCGCTGTGATTTGCCTCAGCTGCTCACTTTTCAATCTAAGTATACAATTTCAACTGTCCCAAATCACGTGCAACGACTATCACGTAAATCTCACCCTCCAACTTTTGACGTGTCCAAAATACCCGCTAAATTGTGGGAAACTTTGTTTGACTACCAGAAAGTGGGCGTCCAGGCAGCCATCGACACCTACGGTGGACGATGTTTGTTGGCAGACGACATGGGGCTTGGTAAAACCCGCCAAGCGCTGGCTTTCATAGGGTATCATTTACCAGCTCGCGTGCTGGTGGTGTGTCCCTCTTATCTGCGGTACCATTGGCAACATGCCCTGAAAGAGTGGTTGGATGTGGAGTCACAGTTGGTCAAGAAGGGCAAGGAATCGTTGGTGCAAGATATTTGCGTGGTTTCTTACGACATGTTGAACGCCTTACAAATTCCGGGTGGTATGTTTGAGGTAGTGGTCTGCGACGAGTCGCACTATGTCAAATCGCGCAAAACCAAACGAACGAAAGCACTGAGTCCTGTTGTTCGTGCTGCTCGCCAAGCACTGCTGATTACTGGCACACCGGCATTGAATCGTCCCATCGAATTGTTTTCCCAATTACTCATGTTGCGTCCAATCTATGTCAAAAATTATACATCATACGCCGCCCGTTATTGCAATGGCAAAGCCACACCGTTTGGGTACGATGACCGTGGTTCGTCGAATGGTCACGAACTCAATTGGATTTTGAAACGCGGGTTTATGATACGTCGTCTGAAACGGGACGTGTTGACCCAGCTACCTTCCAAGACACGGCACACCGTCTGGTTGGAGATGACCACCAAACAGTTGGTGGATGTGCGTGAAGGATTTCGACAATGGCAAAAATTAAACAGTACGATTTACAAGTTGCCGTCGGGTTCAGAACAGCAGCGTTTGCAGATGTTTGAACGTCAAAAGACCATTTCTCAACTGTTTCGAACTACGGCGGTGGCGAAATGTGAGGCGATTGTGAACTGGGTGCTGGACGCGTTGGCCGAAGGTCGTTCGTTCATTTTTTTCGCCTACCATCGAGTTGTACTGGATGCGGTGGAGGCCGCCGTCCAAGCCGCTGACATTTCTTTTATGCGTATCGACGGTTCCACCCCAGCACACGTTCGTCAAGCAAATGTCGAAAATTTCCAAACCGACACCACCATTCGCATCGCCATTTTGTCGTTGATGGCGGCAGGTACGGGAGTGACGTTGACACGAGTGTCAGAGTGTGTTTTTGGAGAGTTGTATTGGGTCCCGGGGGTGATGATTCAGGCCGAAGACCGCGTGCACCGCATTTCGCAACAACATCGGGTGGACATCAAGTATTTGCTGGGCACGGAAACATTAGACACCTATGTTCATCCATCGTTGTGCAAAAAACTGGCCACCTTGGACACGGTGGTTGACAATCGTTCTGACCGTACATTTGAAGGAAAAACAACGACCCACGTACATGCGCAAGAGGAATCGCTGTTGGATATTATTTCAGGGTTATTTTAAGTATAAAAGCAGATTCTATGTTGTAACATGTCGTCCGACCAACAGTGCAAGCTAACCCAATTGAAACAGCGGATTCGTGCCTGTCAGCTCCGGACTTGGGCGCCCGACGAAACAAATGATTTAAGAATTTTGATGGAACGAACTACTTTGGTCACCAAAATGTCTGACATTGTAACGTTGGAACAAGAATTTCGACGAATTGTAGAAATATTGACGTATCGAAGTGCTCTGATGATGACACACCCTTTATGGCCAGTGGTGTGTCATGTGGCCGAGTTGGCCCAGCGTTTTGGGTGAGAAACCTCTGGCGAACATGTTAATCATATTTTTTTTTATATTCGCTTTGTTAACACCAACATAAATGACTTCAAAAGAAAAAATTTATGGGGACCAGTTTTATACGAAGGAAAAGACCGCTCAGAACTGTTTGGCCAAACTGACGGAACGTATCGATGTCAATTCGTTTGACATTATTATCGAGCCTTCGGCAGGAACAGGTTCGTTTTACAACCTATTGCCCCCGGGAAAACGAATAGGTATTGATTTAGAGCCAAAACACGAGGGTGTAATTCAAATGGACTACCTCGATTTTGCACCACCACCAAATAAAAAAATTATGATTGTGGGCAACCCACCATTCGGCGTTAACAGTAAGAGTGCCGTTATCTTTTTCAACTTCAGTGCAAAATTTGCCGACATCATAGCTTTTATCATCCCACGTACGTTCAAGCGCATTAGCGTTCAAAACAGGTTAAGTTTGGATTTTGAGTTGATTTACAATGAGGATTTGCCGACATCACCATGTTGTTTCACACCGAAAATGGGCGCAAAGTGTTGTTTTCAAATTTGGCAGAAAATGTCACAGCCAAGACAAAAGATTAAACAGGATTCGACGCACCCTGACTTCGAATTTCTAAAATTGGGCCCCAAAGATAGCAAGAACCAACCCACGCCTAATATGGACGCCAATTTTGTCATGCGAGCATATGGATCGAACTGTGGAAAAATTTATACGGAGAATTTGATGTCGCTACGCCCAAAAAGTTATCACTGGATCAGAGCTACTATCGACATCGATTTATTAAAAGAGAGATTTACATCTTTGGATTATTCAATCTCTAAAGATACGTGCCGCCAAGATTCTATTGGGCAGAAAGAACTCATACATCTTTACAAGAGTAGTTTTAATTAATATTTTTTTCCGCAGGCTGATTTAAACATCACTGTTTTAATAAATATTGGCCCTCGGCTCCGCCTAAAGATTATCGTCCATCTTTGTATGTACATAAAATTGGAACGCCGTACTCGTTTCTCCATTTTCGTTCTACACAGTCTCTAAGACCATGATCGGATATCGGAACAAAGACAAATTTCCAGGTATAAACCGCGTGTTTTTCGTCGGTCACGTCAATGCCATTTTTAAAAATGAGTTCTTCCCTTTTGGTCGCCATTTCTTTTTCTGTTTGTGAGAGATGTAATGTATTAAGGATTTCTTGTTTAGAGGTATCTCGTTGTATTTGACAATATTGATTACCTTTCAAAATCTTGGGTAGTTTGCGTTTCTTAGCAGCATGGGTGTTTTGCCACATCCATTTGACATGAGATTTGGATACACCTTTTTTTACATCTGTTTCCTTTAATAAATCAACAGAGATTCCAGAAGCTGACCCAAAACTACCCTTTAACCCTTGTCGTAATAAATGTTGTTTCGCCCGACCCCTCATTTCAGCAGCTACACCATTATACACTACTGAGAAACCATCCGATAAAACTCCAGGACAATGATTTCCACTATTAAAACAATGATTGATTGGTTCATTTGTCATGATCCAGTAGCATCCTCTCTCATTTGGAATCTGTTTTAAATCATTCATAGTTCTTAATGTCACATGAGTCAATTTGGAAAGTTTCTTATCAGGTATGACTATCTCATATATTTTATTGTTCACCAAATCGTAGAAAGTAGGAACAAGTTTATCTATTAATTGATTTGTGGTCACAGACAATTCCAATGGTACAGTTTGATTGACTAGTAAAGATTCGATTGTATTCGAACTGACATCGACAAAATCTTTGGTCAAAGACCATTTATTGAGAATGTACTTTTTCAGTCCAATATTTAAATCGAGCGAAATGGTTGTCTCATCAATTTTGCGTTTTTTTTGTTTTACTGTACGCCGACTGCGCGTTCGTTTCTTATTTTTGGCTGATTTCGGTTCTGTACCGGTGTTACAATGTGTAGCTGGAGATGCGGTGGTATTAATGTTATACGATGCATGTTCAACCACGTGAATGGGCTCGCGACGGTTAGGATTTGAATTCCGACTGATTGGAACCGTTTGTAGTGGTTGTTGTGCGGTAGATGTCAGTGGAACTGGCGTATCTCCGTCAGTTGTATTGTTGTCGGAGTCCATGCTTTTCCAGTAGTATTGGCAATGACCGTGCACATTCTCGGTGCGCGTCAACCAACATGAATTAATGCCAGGCCACACCGGCGTTCCCCAAAGATTTCATCTCGCACAAAACTTGGGTCATAATTCAGAGTTAAATGATGCATTTTGTTCATGAGTTGTAGTTTGTTCTGACCGCTGACGTTTATAATAGAAATAAAGTCCAATAACGAGTAAGGATTGGGCCAAAGCCACTATGCCCATCCATAATATAGGCAAGTCGTTGATTACAACTCCGTGTGCTATATAGAAACCATATGATATAGTTTGTACAATTAAAGATGTGACAGATAACCCATCAATTTTCTTTGCGCGCCATAGTCGATACATTTGTGGTAATTTATAAATTAAAGATAACGCTGCGGCGACCCATCCAAAAATTTCAGTAGACATTTACTTTATATTTCTATATTTTTATTTCGATGTTTTTATACTAATAATGAAGACATACAAAGGGTTTGATATATTGTCGGCCTGAAATCCAACTATTTTATTCATATATTTATATTTGTATTTGTACCCAATGACCAAAATACTGGAATGGAAGAGATTGCTGAGAAATTGGCCGAACAATGGCGTGTACACAACAATTGTCCATTGTTGGAATCGGAACACGAATGTTCAATGGAGACGTGCAATTTGCAGCACATTGTGGGTGGCGTTTGGAAACAGGGAGACAAAGAACATGTGTGTGTGCGGATTCTCTGCAAACACCATCCTCCATGGGCCAATCGTGGCACATTGAAAAAGCAAATCCGTAACATTTACATGTGTTGTGCTACTGGCCATGCTCATTTTTGCAACGAGCAATGTTCCAAAACTTCCGTGGATCATTCGGACGGCGGTCATGTTTGTCGTATTTCGGGTATACGGTACGATTCAATTAACTCTGATACCTGGTTCAACAGCCATCGTGTAACAGCCACTCATCAAGAAAACAAAGACCCACTTAAATTGGTGCGAGATACCGCTTTTGAAATGAATCATTTATCATCACATACCATACGTCAGCAGCAACATCATTTTATCAGTAAGCAACAAGTTTCTGCGCTATTGTTTTCAAACGAGCGGTTATTCATGGAACAGCGTAAATATGTTGAGATGAAAAACGAAGCCGAGAAAGTGGTTCAAAAATATATTAAGACTTGTGAAAAGAATCAACACGGGATACATTTTACCCACATTGTGCAATTGTACATCAACCAAATGAATCGTCGGCATATTTTTAGAAATTTATTACCAGAACACGAAACAGTGGACAATATTATTGAAAAATATGCTGTATTGACTTGTCGATTTTGGTCATTAATGACTCGAAGATTTCCACTGGGACAAACAACACCGGCCCTTTTTCCAATTAAAATTTTTGTTGTTAGCATTTTATACATTATGAAAGCAGGTCTCAACGTCGGTGGTGTCAATGTCATCAAGGGAGACCGATATTTGACCTCTGTCTTGCCAGAAGCAAATACGTTGGACGCGTACAACATCAACAAACCCGCTTTTACAGCGTGCAAGAACAATATACTAAAAGCGTACAGAGAAGCCGTCGAGCAGTATAACATGTCACCCACAATGTTGTGTTTATCATAAAATTTTAAATTCTGTTAGTGCATTTGTTAAATTTTTTTCTATACTATGATTTTGGGCTGGTATCTCTGAAATGTCCACAATATGGCGGTTGACCAGTATTGTAAACCATTTTCGCATTGTATTGATTGTGTCCAATCTAATGTCCGCATATTGCTGGTCTTCGTGAATAATATTGAGTACGTCTGTCACATTTTGAAACCGTCGCCGCCGCTTGTTTCTGTGTACTTGTGGGTCGGATTGCTCAGACGGATAACAGACCAATTGCCCCCCCTCGACTGGTTGGCGACAAAATGGACATTTCATCTTCGTCTCTGTCAATGTATCAACCCAACATTTCAAACAAGCAGTGGCCGTCCCACAGTGACGTAGGACTACACACTCTGACGCTAGACAGATGTGGCAGTCGCCATTTGGAGGCCTGTCGGTTATCCAGGATTGGGTTGTCTGTATAAAATCAACCAGAGTTGGAAAATTTGGACAGTAGCAACAAAAACCCCATTTGTTGGGTACGTTTAATCCGGTATCAATGGTTTGAGCCACCTCTGAACACAATTTTTTGGGAGAAAGATATTCGATTTGAGACAGACGAATATCACACTCCCTGTACTTATCCAACAATGTTGGCATGAAACTTTGTATCAACGTTGCAATATATTGTGACGAATGTGTCACCTGGTGAAAACATGACATCAAGGCCTCGCGGTTACTGACATCTGCTAACATTTCTTCCGGGTTTGAACATCGTAAAAAAGATACCGGATTTATACCACCCACTATCAACATATCAAATAATTCACGTAATGTTGTCTCTCGGAATTGTTCTTCAATACTGCTCAATATTTTGTTGTATCGAGCGGGTCGGATAACAACTGGAGGCTGGCCAGAAGCACCGCCACCACTGTCAAACAGCAGCATATAATCTTCCCCGTGGACAGTCACTACTATAGCACTGTGACCATCCCGACGCCGTTTCTCTATTTTTGCATTGGTTATCCCGTCAAAAGAGCGCCAACCCTGCAACGATTGACTGTGATAATTGTCCGCGATTTGACAAGACAATCCCTCTTCACCATGAGCACACAAAAAATCGGGGAATTGGTAAGGACCATACTCCGTCGCACCTTCGTCACCAGGACGAAACTTCGCAAATAAACGATTCAATTTACGGCGCTCAGAGGGTGGTAGAGAACAACCGGTAGTGTGGACAGCAGTGCGCATGCGTTCAAGACGAAAGGGCCCATTAAATTCCCATACAAAACGTGATGTCGCCATATCCTTGTACTGCTCCACCGAGACATTAGTAGTTTTCCAGGTACATTCTTTCAATTTGCCATTTATTTTTTGGAATATCTTTCCTTCGTGGGCCACAAACAATTCTGTACCAATGGAAACTTCAGTGTATTTGGAAAGAGGACGCAGCTCCTCAGCTCGGGTCTCAAACAACTGAGTAGATGGAGGAAGCAATGTGCGATGATTACCATGGTAAACCACACATATTGTAGGATCAGAGCGGTTGTAACGCCGCACAGCAGACCTCAACACCTCCTCTCCGTCGTGAATGCGAAATTTCATGTGTTTGTTTTCTGGACACCCCCACAGTTCACCATAATTGTTGGTTAAGTACAGTGGCTCCATGGATGGCATTTGAAAACGGGTCGAAAAGATTTCATTGTTTTCTTCCAAACAATCTATCCATTTGCCAGATAAATTCCATTGCCATCTTAACATTTTAATTGTTCGTACAAAAAAATACATGATTTAAATACAACATATTCGCTATACATTACCACCAACTATGAATTGGCTGACCATTGCCCGTAAAAGCACGGAGCTCCATACCTGTCCGTGCTGGCTGACCATTGCTTGTACATGTTTGTAAATTACCATCGTCGTCCTGATATTCAATTGTTTCATACATTGGTGGCAAATGCAACGGACGTACTGCACACCGGCGCAGTACTCCATTGTCAAATCCTTTGCGCAACACAAACGGGAATTCTTTATTCATAAAAGGCAAAATAGCACTCAAAGACGAAATTGTCTGTTGGTCTTTGTGTGTATATGGCCTATCCGATGTATTGTGGTCACATGGCTGACACCCCCGAACGCTCGTTGGTTGAGGAATACAATTACTTGTGTACATTCTTTGAATGTCCCGAGACGGTAACCAACGCATGGAGTGGATACGTTGTCCACAACAAGACCAGCGACCATCCTCTTGAATGTAACCAGGATGTTGATAACAACCAAGGGTACCCATCGATTCCAACAAATTAAATTGTTCACCACAAGTAAGACATATCCATGATTTAGTAGCTTCGTCAAAAGATGATTTGATCTCGGTTTGAGAAGAATACAAAGTAACTGGTTTGATAATATCACCCGGTCGCGACATTTCATTGGGTGGTAGTGTAATTTAAATAGTTAATTTTAGTATTATTTATTGAACGTTGGTATTATTTGAGTGAATATTAGTATCCTGTTTATCAGTTTTTAGGCAGCTGCCACTTGACTATGTTTGACCATCGGCATCTTGCCCGATGCAGTCGTTTTACCACTGTCCAGTTCTAACTGATATTTTTTAGCGGTGACTTTGGCAATTGTGCCCTGTTCGCCCAAGTATTTTCCACTTACGACAACTATGCGAGCACCAGCGGACAGTTCGTCCAAGTCCTGGGAATCTTCATCTGTGTCATAGGTTGCCGTCGATGGCGGAGCCTCGGTCGCCGCGTTGTACCCACTGTCCACTCTGGGCGCGTTTGGGCCGTGGACTGGTTTTGGCGGAATCCTGATGGACAGTTCGTCCGAGTCCTCCTCTTCCACAACCGCCTCCTCCGATGGTAAGGCCTCGGTCGCCGCAGCTACCTGACTGTGTTTGACCATGGGCATCTTGCCTGATGCGGTCGTTGCACCACTGTCCAATTTTAACTGATATTTTTTAGCGGTGACTTTGGCAATGGTGCCCTGCTCGCCCAAGTATTTCCCGCTTACGACAACTATGTGGGCACCGATGGACAGCTCGGCCGAGTCCGCAGCCTGTTCCTTTTCAAAGTCTCTTTTGATTTTTTCAGAAAAGAAATCCAAATACATGTCGCGTTTTTGAGGGACAGAAATTCCAATTTCGGTGGCAATGTATTGCAAACGTGACAATGAAAAATTGTCTAAACAGGTGGATTGGATTGCGTTGATATACATGCGCCGCTCAGTTTCGTACGTCATCCCGGACTGTTTTGCTTCGGCTTGTAGTTCGTTTAAATGCATTTGTGATAGCGGTTTTGTATCAAAATCTAATTTGCGTTTAACTTTTGCAGATACCACTCTTTCTTTAGCTTGTTTGCCTAATTGTTGGGCCTCGTGGTCTACCTTGCTATGAGTTGAAAACATGCAACTACGATAGTTGACATATAAATAGTGTATATTTGTTGCTCTACCCTTTTTGCATAAATAGAACATATATGAAAAATATACTATAAACAATCATTTTTTTTATTTCAAACATGACTCCAAATGCTCAACGTATTTCAACGTATGGGTTTTGCATGATTGTTGCAGCAGCACTTGTCGGCATTTTTGCCATGTCAATTGATCATTTTGTTGGGTATGTAAATACAGTGATTGTTCCCTGTCAGCATGACTCACCATGGCAAAATGGCAAATGTGTCTGTGACAACACCAAAGGTGTATTTGGCGGTGAGTTTTGTGAAGAATGTCAGTGCAAACATTTGGGCATTTGTCGAATGAGTTCCGAAGGTGCAAAAGACACTCGGTGGAGCTGTCGTTGTCCCAATCACCAAAAGTGGGTGGGTACGACGTGTGACAACTGTTATGCTCAACTCCAAAATTCTGAACGGTGCCATGGCAAATGTATTCCCAATCATTATGGTAGCCAGTGCAATACATTGTGTTACGATGGTAGTGATTCTGATAAAGCGGCTGAAAATTGTTCTACAATCCGTGCAGGAGGTGGTACTTGTAACACCTGCAACGGTCATGGCTCCTGTACCCCGAGTGGGGAGTGTCAGTGCGAGGCCGGGTGGTTTACAGGACGCGACGGCCAACAGTGCAGTATGGGCTGTGGCGAAGATTGTCCGTCCGAACGAGGCATCTGCCAGTCGATTGGTGGTCAACTACAATGTGTGTGTTATCCCGGATATTTTGGTGAATCTTGTGAACAATCCTGTGGTTCTATCAACGATAAACCCTGTTCTGGCCATGGCAACTGTCAAATAAGTGCAGAAAGGGGTCTCCAATGTATTTGCGATTCGCATCACGTTGGTGTTAATTGCTCTGCAAAATGTCCTGGCCGAGACATAATATCGACCCCTTGCTCCGGTCATGGTAGTTGTAGCTTGCAAACGTCGGACACCGCAGTCTGTACTTGTTCTGGAAACTGGGATACCTACGATTGTTCATGTAAAGACGAATATACTTGCAGTGGTCGGGGTACATGCAATCCTGACTACAATGGTGACAACGATATTTGCATATGCGACGGCCATTTTGATGGAAACCGTTGCCAGCGTTGTGAAGAACATTGGTGGGGGAGCGATTGCCAATTGTACTGCAACCGGTACGGTTCGGACGAGCTACCACAAGGGTCAATTAACTGTCATGGTCATGGCGTCTGTGAAATACAAACGAGCGACAATGTCGAAAAGATGACATGCAAGTGTCAATCGAATTACGAAACAGAAGGAAATTGTCAGCACTGTGAGGCAGACTATTATCCAAAAGTGAACATTAGCACACAATTAGAGCACTGCTCAATACCATGTGCTCGAGACAACGAATGCAACGGCAAAGGAACATGTAATCCCAGCTACGACGGTAACAACTTTCTTTGCGAATGCGACAAAAATGGTGTGTATGCCCAATTTGATACGTTGGACCCATCTCCCGAAATCGGTTGTTCAGCATGCAAACCAAATTGGTATCCCAAAGGTTTAGATATCCAAGCAGAGCGATGTACGCGTTTTTGTGCAGCGGATGGCGAAACAACTGGTGATGATAATATTATTCAATTTGACCAAGATTTTACTTTGCAAGGCGACAAAGATGCCCAAAATATATGTATGAAATACGATGATACATATGGTGTCGATGCAAACTGCCATGTCTGTTCAAACAATGGCAGGTGTAACGCGGAGGGTAGCTGTACCTGCAACGACGGTGTTACTGGTTCGTATTGCGAAATAGATTGTGGCCGAGACGGTCGAGAAGTTTGTTCGGGACACGGTCGCTGCATTCGGGATGATTTGGAATTGTGGTTTAACCCCAACAGCAACAATTTCCGATGCGAATGTTTGCCCTACGACCCTTATACGTCAGACGCTCGCCAACGATTGGTTAAAAGTGGCTTCAAAGTTGAGCCCCCACCCAAAGCCAACTACTATGGCAAACACTGCGATTACCATTGTCCCACTTATAATTCAGAAATTTGCGCGGGTCGTGGTACTTGCGACACTGTGGTAGCATTGAGCGCGTTTGGCATCGAAAAAAAGTGCCGAACCGACCAAGAATGCACAAATGCCACTCTGAGCGACAATGTGACACCGGACACAGAGCTTGCCGATGCCTTTTGTTCCGTAATGTCTACACCTTGGGATTCTTTAACACCAAATTATTTTGAAATTGGTACCGAATCTCCAGGATATACTCAATGCACCAAAGCCGGTGCCTCGTGTATCGACACCATTTACAGTGTGGATTGGGCCAATTTCTGCGTGCAAATGTTAAACGGATGGTATCCCAACGAACTAAACACTCGGGACTGTGCGTTTGACCCCCACTACCGAAATTTGACTGAGCAGTTTTTCGTTGACGAGTACCGCAACTCTTCCAAAACATGGTGCGAAAATGTTTTGGAAGAGTTGACCCCTGCAAAATCCAACCAATGTACCCCCGCCTCGTATCCCGGTGACGGTCAAACGTTTATAGATGCCACTGTTCTGTGCAACGATTTAACACTGCAGTCCGCTTGTTCCAATGACAATCGTTGCATTTATGACCAAACACTGGGATATATCGTGACAACCGATGAAAACTGCGCTCAACTGCCCACAGGGGACTGCGTTGGTCCATGTGGGACTGATTCGAACGGTGTCTGTAGTACCAAAACATATTGCCGCGCCAAAACGTGTGCAGATGCAATTAACGAGAAATCAATCGAGACATTGTGTTTTGATTTAGACCAACCCTGCACAGCTGATATAGATACGGACAACATTTGTTCGAACGGTCTTTCTAGTTTGCGGTTATCTGCAGACAATATGGAGTTGGAAGTCAGTGCCGCCGACCTGTTTTTTACCTGTCATATGTACCAAAACAGGATAAATCCGCTCAAAATAGACACCAGTATCCCCGGCAACATTGCCATCGATGGAACAATCTCCGTCTTGGGACGTACCGTGCCAGTGCAAGAATATAGAACAGAAACACTCCGAGGACGGACGGTTAATCAGGCTTGCGACCTGTTTAATTGGGACAATTCTACGCAGTTTTGTGAAAAACATCTCGACGCGGTCTTGACCCATAAAGATTGGTATCGACCAGAACAGGATAATTGGTATGCTCCGTGGCGGGTCAAATGTGGCGAGTACAGCACATTGTGGAAAACAGAAACCAATGCCAAGAAACACCGTACCACTTTGCAAACTCAGACAAATTTAGACTGTACCATTATGAACATAGGGTCAAACCCCAGCGAATACAATCCTTGGGCATTGGAATGCATCAACTCTCGCGAAACAGATATCTCGTACAATTTCAGGGACACGTTGTTTCCCAAGCCGTATGCAAACAATGGATGTACACTAATTGAGAACCAAATCAATGCTCGATGGGGTCAGACCCAGTGGTCGCACGACGAAATAGAACAGGTTTTTCAACAGACTTGTCTGAAATATTCAGAATCACCCGCGATACCAACGATACCCAATGTGCCCGATTATTGTACGACCTACAACCCCTGTGGAATAAATACGGTGTGCACGGTTTGTGCAACTGGAGATTGTGTGATGTGCAAACATTCGACAATAATCAGTCCATCCTGCAACGATACCGAAATCACATGCAACAGTGGTGAATGCATTAGCAACGGCATGCCGTCCAACACGTACAAGTGCAAGTACGACGACCGTCGCATTCTCACATTTCAAAATACTACCCGACCAATCGTCTTGACGAATGAAAAATACAAAAGAATCAATTGGTTAAAACATTGCAGTGATGTCAAAAGCACTTTCTTGGAGTTGGGACAACTGCAAGCATTGAAAGCCCCGTGGGAAAGTTCCCAAGCTCGGCGCATCAGTCAAGATTTAGTGCAATTTGTCTCTGCCACCATAACAGTGGCGCAAGAAACCGTAGTGGTCATTCAAACAGAGTCCGAGTCAATACTGAGAGTCAACTGTCAAAATGTTGAGGAAAAATTTTATACAAATGCTACCAACACCATTACGATTGACAACGAATGTGAATTTGAGGCATATGGGGTCTACATAGTGTCCAGTATTACAGTGAATGGTACCGAGTCGTTGCTCGGCATGCAAGCTACATTTGCTTCTGGTATGGCAGACCCCGTTGAGTTGCCTACATATTTAAAAATTGGTTATCACCCTGTCGACCAAACATGGGGACATGAGAGGTTTGTGACTTTTCATAAAAAAAATTTTGTACAGGACAACATTGCTGGTAGTGACCAGTCTGGATTGCAATGGACATTTGAAGAAGAGTATGAAAACATTCGCGTGTCTGGATGGTTATTTCTGTCATCGGATACCAAAGGTGAAATGCGACTGTTGTCAAATGAAAAGGCTCTTCTTCAAATGAGGATTTCGTCCGATTCGTCTGGTTCGTCCAGTTCTTTGCAAATCGGAAATTCTTATGAGGCTGAAGAGGATTACAATGAAAAACTGACTGCCCAAGAAGGTATTAGTTGGTGCAACACTAACATAAAGAATGAGTGGATACCGTGGTACATTGATGTTCGGTACAAGTCGGAAAGCCACGCGGTCATTGACGAGGTTCAACACCACCACCAACATTGGGAAGGGACAGTTTCCGCTGGTGGATGCACACTGACAAAGCAGTTGAATCATTCGTCGCGGTCACGCCTGCGACAAACACTGGGGCGGATATCTCATTCGTTTCATAACATCGCAGCGGTGTCCAAGGTGGACTGTCACAAACATTGTGATGCCCATGTCAACTGTTTACAGTGGTCGTGGACCGAAGACGACCAGCACTGTTATTTGTATGAGAAACGCTGCCACGAAGATGAAGATTGTGTCCACGGTACCCACACCTTGCATTCGTCGCATGGTCATCGTGTGCAAACATTTGTCATTGATACCGACAGTTCGAAACCAGTTACTTGGGCTCATGTGCGACAAGACCAAGTAGTCTCAACAGACCCTGTCGTTTTTCAAGAGTTTCAAGAGTTTGGTCAGTTATCTGGTTATACCCCGTATCACCCGGACGTCACTGCTGTTTGCAATGATTTGGCCTCGGCGTTTGTGTTAATGCCCGGATACGAGACGCGGGTGTGCAACGGAGAATCGTGCCCTTCTGTGTACGTCAAAGATGACATGAGCATGTGCGGCGAGTACATCGAGTACAAATATCCTAGCATTGAGGGGAGAGATTGTTCTAATTTTTTGGGACTTAACTGGACTGCCTATTGTCACTATCAAGAATCATTTGTACCGACAAATGTCATTGACGACGATGCCTATTATTTCCCAATTTTGGGAGCCACGACCAACGCAACCAATATGGAACAAATTTGCACCAGTTCGCAACAGATTGAGGACGACGCCAATGCCGTTTGTCCAAACATTGGGTTGCCGTGGTTTACCCAATGCTTGGGACGTTGGGATGTCTATGAAGATTTTTGCGACTCCACTTGTTTAAATTACATTGAGAAACAGTTGTCTTCGTCTTCAGAAGATAACGGCCTTTGCGAAAAACGCAAAGGATATTTGAACTTGAACATTTCGGGCAATGTTACTCAAGACGAACGATGTTCTCAAAACGTCGAGAACTTGATTGTCACTGATTTTTGTAAGTTGCAAAACGCCTACCACGAAGAGGACAGTGTCTTAATACCCGATTTATATATGTCAGACTGTCCACAAGAATGTACAACAATGTTGTCTGATGTTTTCAATCGTGACAAATGGAGAGGGTGGTGTGAAAATTTGTCGGAAGGAGAAGTTCTTGGCGTTTGTTCTCGGACCTCTTGTGATTGCAACGTACAAGACTACATTGGAGTCGACGGTACATACTGCGAATTGACCTGTCCTTCAGGCACTGAAAATGGTGTAGAGTTGGCCTGTTCCGGCAAAAACGGCAAATGTTTTGCGGCAGATTTCACACAAATTTCAGCCGACTACCTTGCACAAGAAGCGGCCGTCTCCTACCGTGGGCGGTCGGTCTTAGACAAAGTGTTACCACTGCCCGATTACGAACCAATATGGTTGGCGGGCCCGACGCCGAGTACTACGGGTATTTGTCAGTGTGCCTTGGGGAGTGGAGACAGTTGTTCTATTCCTTGTGACCGATGCAACAATGGAACATATGGACAAGACATGGCGTCGCAGTATGGCATATGCGACGCGTACTTTGGAATTTGTCGCACATTGCCACCGTTTATGCGCTACAATGTCAAGTACACAGGCATCAAAGGTTATGACGGTGACATCGGTTCCATTTTATCTTACAACACGACTAATTTCGAAGGCATCGAATGGCAAAATCCGGAACGTTTTGTGTATGCTACCGACAAAATCTTGTTTGAAGAATCTGTCAAAGACATCTATGATTATTCCGGTTTGTCCTATGGCATTCAGCAGGAATTGAACTATCGACAAACTTCGGTAGGGTTTACTCGCACAGACACAATTTACAAAGCTCTTGAAATATTTCAAAAAATATGTGGCACGAGTCAACAATGGTCCATCACAACCCCCTACGTCGTCGGCATCGATGTCAAAGAATTTAATAAACAAAACAATCAGGAAATGACCAATGTCGGTGTGTTGCTGCAAGAAAACACCAACACCATATTACACACATATGCAATCCCCAGCTTTCCCCCGCAGTGTACTAAAATCCAGATGTCTTCTTGGTTCTTGTGTTTTGCCAACGGCCAATTGCACGGAACGGCGAACAGTAGTCAGATACTGGTTATTGAAACAGGCAATGAAAAGTTGCCTCAATCTGCCATGACATTTGCCAGAGTCTCGGATACCAAACTGTATGCCTTTGGCGGTCGCAGTGAATACGAGTTTGGCACGCCGGTCAACCACAATACACTATACACAATTAAGATTCGCCAACAACAATGGGGCAACCACAAAATTGTCCTAGCTGATTGGTCCGTGGTTGAAACAGTCGGACAGCCCCCGCCCGAACAGTCTTGGGCACCAATATTGTATTCGTACAACGAACTGTATCTGCTATCTACCGTCAACAAAGTGCACACGATGTTTGTATTGGAATTCACCCTAGACAATACCTTACCACAGTGGAACTCGACGTATGGGCCGACTACACACAATGGTCCCTTGACGAATATGAAACAATCGGAAGAAAACGCCAAAGCATTGTTGATTTACATTGGCAACGAAGTGGAGGGATTTACCAAAGTGAATGGCTTCTACATTGTCAAACAACCTCCACCACCGCCGACGTCGATTGACTCACTGTTTTCTGGAACTGGGTCAGGAGAATCAATCCAATGCTCTGTTAAATATTCCAACTCAAACCCTCAGAGCAGATGGCAAATGACACTGGGGGGCAATGTGATGGCCGAATTTGAATCCACCCCCCTCAAAGTGTTTTTGTTTTTGGAAGAGTGGCTGAATGTCGACACTACCTCGAATTCTGACATTGTTCGTCGTTTTTACAACACCATTGAATGGACAGTTGCAAATACTCTGAACGTACAGGCAATATTGGACGACATTAACATTGACAGCGTCATGACACATGTGGAAAGAATGTATATGCAACAAGCCCGCTGGACACAAAGTAAAATGTTGTTCAAAAAAATAGCACTCTACCAGCAGTTTCAATCTACCGATGTGAAAGACATGCATATGGTAGATGCGCATGGTGTTCCCTCGAACATTTTCTTGAACACTGTGCGTCAAAATGACGGTTCAATCTTTGAAAATGAATTTGTGACGGCGGTGCCAAGTGGTGGTAATACTTTACTGTACGCAGGTGTCGAAGGTGACCTTTATAGTCGGGCCATAGTGCTTTCTGGTCATTTTAGAGAATTCGACATTGCCAAAGTTCAGTTTCCGTATACCGAAGAATTAAAATTTCAGACTGGTATTATGGAAGTCGTTGTGAATGATTGGAACCGAAACAGATTATCAATTACATTACGTATGGCAGACAGCTCCTACTCCGACATCAGTTGGGTTGACTATTCGGGTTGCAGAACTTTTTACTTGGTGATTCGTGTGGAGGAATTGATGTACGAGCAACTTGCCGAACCACAAAACTGGAAAACAGTGTTCAATCTGGCTGTTTCCAAATATTCCGCCCCTACCTATCGAATGAAAAAGCAGACCAATAAATATTTGGCCTACTATGGTTCTCACTGTTCAGAGTCGGCCGACACCCAATGTCCCGGCACATTGGCCCACACTCATGTTCCCTGTTCTGGACACGGTAGATGTAACGCCATCTGCAACTGCGAATGCGAAGTGGCGCCGTCCGTACTGCAACACAATCCAGACGCCTTGGACAACATTGATTTTAGAGATTCTCCCTACAGAGGTGATGGATGTGAAATCACCTGTCCGGGGTTTGACGGTTATGACTTGAATTCAATCTGTACAAATAACCCCAGCGCTTGCCAACGGGACGGGACTTGTGCCTGTGACCCTGGCAGAATTGGAGACGCCTGCCAATTCGAATGTCCATTCACAATGGAAGACGGCAAGGAAATCCCATGTTCCAACAATGGTGGATGTGGTACAAAAGCAATTGAAAAAAATTCATCGACATTTACCCGAGACCAGTACAACAATCGCCTGGTCGCCATAAACCAACAACATTACGTGGATTCACTGAAGGAATATTACAGCGGAGACTGTGAAATGGGCAACTATCAACAGGTTCAGGGCATATTTGATACACGCATCGTGCAATTTTTGAAATCGGACGATGATCAGGAAAAATCATATGCTCTCTTTGCCTCTGCAGTGGACGAATGCTCCAAAAACAATTTGAATTTAAAAACAGATTTGACTCAATTCGAAACACATTTGCATTTGGAAGGCTATTGTGTTGGAATCGTTTCAAACATTGGAAGATTCTATCCAGTACAGCTACGCAAACACAGTAGTATTTATCCCAAAGAGATGACAACTTGCAATGAAATATTTCAATGTACCTATTCTGATTGTGTCCTTGCTCGACACAAAGATGACAAACACACGTTGTTAAATATTGAGACATTGGTAGACCCACCAAAATTTGAAATTCGTGGCATGTACCAACATGGGGTCTCTTCAGGCGAAATCATTTACGCCATCAATGGGATGAAACTCACAATCACCATAGAGTGGACACCATTAAAGATTTTGATCAAAATGTACGAACATTTTGTGTACAACCAAGAATTTGAAATTATCAATGAAAGTGGTGAATATCAATATTTTTCCATCGTACTGGGAAATGGTAATGTCAAAGTAAAACTATACCACTCTCACCATTTTACACTATCACAGTTACAATCAGAGGTTCTTTGGTTAGCACCTGCATACGGTACCAAATATCGAATGGCAAACATTGAACAGGGGGGATATGTTTTCAACATAATTTCTCAGGATACTGATGAAGAAATCCCATTGTTGCACTTGGAAGCGGCAGAGTACGCCTGTGACAAAGAAGAAGATTGTACGGGCATTGTCCGTTGGCGGGAGCTGACCCGAAAAACCATGTACTCATTGTATACATTCAAAACAGCAGTGGGGCAAAATCGTTTGTATCCACTTGACAATCAACCTTTTGACTTTTACAACAAAATGTCATTGTTTTACAAAGGAAACGAGGGCATGGATACCAGTTGTTTGCCGATTGAAGCCCGGCAGTCCCACTATCCAATGGTCTCGTTTGACACGACGTACGACATACCTGTTTCTCATGTTGATATATCGTCCGCCATTGATGAGGAGACTGGTGCTATCGAAATTGGCAATGGGATTTGGACCAACTGTTGGGACAGAATGACGACCGGCACCAAACAAGATTGTTTAAACAAATGCCAACAACAACAGTGGCACGGGTTTGCTTGGGCCGACGCCAACAACATCCGCGATGATGCAGTCTGTCTGTGTTACAGAATAAAAAGCACTGACATTAAACTTCACAAATTTTATTCCGATACATCCAAGACGGAATTTAACCCATGTGACACCATGACCAGAAACAATCCTCAAACCTCTTGGCAAACAATTCCATAAAACAAATATTAACAAAATATTAACAAAATATTAACAAAAATATTAACAAAATATTAACAAAAATATTAACAAAAAATATTTAACACATATGTGAAAAAATAAATAAATATATGAAATATAATTATCAAAAAAATGTACACGACTGGTGATTTAATAGTAGTCAATTCGAATAAATATGCAGAAATTGTGGGAGTGACACCCGACAATACCATTGAAGCGTCATTTCTGGTCAGAACGAACCAGCAGGAAGGGCGCATCTGGCAATTTTCCCCAGACGACGAATGGGAATTGGTGCAACCGTCTCAGGTCACCAAACATGTTGCGATTGCGGAGGGGTCGGACGGTAATACCGTTGTCCAAGCATGGCAAGAAATTGGTTTTATTGCCGGTGGCGACGGCATGACATTTTGTCGGGTGGAGGACGAAAGAATGGCCACATTGCCCCTACTTCTCTGCGAAGACGATTCTGAAACAGAAGGCACACCTTCCACCAAGGAGTCGATGCACGGCTACGAGGAAGATGGGTTTGTTGTACCGGACGACGAGGGGGAACAATTCACATTTGCCAACATTGATGAGTTGGACGACGAAGCTGCCAAATTTGTAATGGAAACCCACAAAGCGGTGCACGATTTCGACAATTGGCAACCCCAAGACAAACAAGGCAAAGGCATCAAAGCATACATTGAAAACATGGACCGGAAAGTGGCCATCGAAACGGACAATCAACGTTTTGCAAATGGAAAATCCTCCATTTCGACTTCGAAACCACCACTCAAACGTAAAAGAAAACAATAGTAAATTTAGCTGTGTATTTCCAGTAGTTTTCTTTTATTTTTTCTCGCGGGCTACTAAGTTCTCAACTGAGTTGGGGTGGTGTCACTCTGCTTTTTGTTTGCACAATGTTTTGGCGTGTCTGGCAAATTTGGCAAACGAACCCAACGTCGTCTGTTTCTTCGGGGTGGTCACTCTGCTTTTCTTTTGTTTGATTTCACTCAATGTTTTGGCGTGTTTGGCAAAATTGGCAAACGAGCCCAACGTCGTCTGTTTCTTCGGGGTACTGATGGTTGCACTATTATCCACGTTTGACACAACTAAGATCGTGTATATTATGCGTTTATACTAATATTTTACCACTTTTTACAGGACCAATAGCCTGCTGTCAGTTTGCTTTTCTTTTGATTGCATTTGTGCCTTGCGCGGAAAGAGGCGCGATGTTTGGGATCATAGGATCTATTTTTCATGTGAGAGTCGCCAAAACGAACCAACTTTGTGTGTCCATTTTCACATGCTTTTACTCGAAACTGTTTATTTTTGTGTACGTCACGCACTGGGTGATTGCATTTCATATTTGCGTATCTACCATGACCTGATTTGATTGCGCGATGGGTTGCTTTGACCATATTTTATTATTTATGGACACCCTTTATATACTTTCAAAAAACTCATGATAAAATATCAAAACAAGTCGATGGACTTTGTAAACTCTTCATCCGTCCAAAAAACAAGAAAAGACCAGTATAAATACTGGTCATCACTGAGCAAAAAAAAAGTATGTCACGATTGAACAAGGCTGTTACTCCACACACAATTGAATTGAGAGAAGAAGAGGAAGAATCATATATTCCACAACACCCCATGTTACAATACAAAGCCCAGACAAAGGAAAAGACCGACCATTTGGACAATTACGTCGAGATTGACCCGTTTGAAAATTCAGAGAACATGTTTGGTGACATGTACCGCAGCGCAAAGAAGAAGATAGTCAACAAATTCAAAAAGGGTAGTTCGGACAAAAAGAGCGCAAAAGTACCCAAATTATTCAAAAAAGGTACTTCTGACAAAAAAGATAAAGATATGAAACAAGATACTGAAAAATAATCACGCGCAGCGAAAATAGTGGATGCACCACCGGGTTATTAAAAAATAACGTTTATATCTTTTATTTCTCATGATGTCGCAAGAATTTGAGCGAGTTGGGAGGTGCAATCTTCTTTTCGTCTGAAGGTAGATTTACACAATACGTCCACACAAGATACCGTAAATCATCGCACGAACCAATACAAGAAAATGACAGTCATGAAAGAATTATTTGCACATCTGTTAATTTTTAGTATATACATCCAACAATCAAAGTAAACAAAAAAAATGCAAAAATTTGTCGATGGATATCTTGAAGCAGTTGCTTGTGATGTGGAAGACGGTGTTTATCAAAAAATGACGAAACACGCGCAAAGTCTATATAAAAAACACCAAGTTGCAAACTGTATAGTTCGTTCAGATTCGCTCAAAGGTGAACTGGCCGGTTATATGGAGTGGAATAAATGGCATGCCGTGGCCACGATTCAACAAAAGCGTCGTGTTGCAGGGCGCGCCGTATTTTACTTTATGATGAGCAATGGCATCAATGGCCGAGACCGCTTACCTCCCGACGACCTGTTGAGCTCCGACAGTCTTCACGACATTTATTTTGTCACTGAAAAATGGTGCGCGGACACGGAATTACACCTAATGTATTAAATAAATTACACCTAATGTATTAAATAAATTACACTCACATTTTTAAATGATATTTATCTGGTTCTATCTTGTAGGGGGATACATTACAAGATATGATATTATCAGTACAAATGTCTAAAAAATCGGCTTCGCCAGCTGAGCTGTAGTTGCTGCAAATTCTGCTTTCGTCATCGATTTGATTTGATTGATGTCACCACCCCATTCCGCCCCCCAATTGCCACCCCCACCGTTGTTGCGGGAGACCTTTTTTCTCGTCAAGGGGGAGACCAGTTGAATGGTGGAAGAGGAACCGTGGACGTTCAACCCGTAATCGTTACTTCTTCCTTTTGTACAATTGTGATGCACCATCGTCTTGGCACCTAACAATGTGATGGAGCCACCATTGTCTGCCTCCACTCCACCCTGTCCACATTGCCGCACTTCTACGTTGGTACATCGTCCGACGCCGCCGGTACCATACGCATATACACCAGAAAAACGACAGTGTTCCACCAGAACATCTTCCATAGAAAAAGAGGAAAATCCAACCACTCCACACTCCTTCGCTTGACGCAGTGTCAGGTGTTGCAGATGGCAATTCCCTGTATTCCCTTGCTTGCACTGAATTCCACCAACGACCACAATCTCACTTTTCGGCACACTTGGATCACCCACAATGTTGATGGCCGAACGAATGTCTAAATAATAACCTTCGACATTGTGTTCCCCTTTCCCCACCACTATGGTGGTCAGCCGACGACCCTCTCGAACTTTGTCCACTGCTTCATACAACGTTGTGCAACCACTGTCAGGGAAAAAGACCGTGCCGGTCATTCTACGGTTGGCCATGGCCTCGGTCCAACGCGTTTGCAAATAATGGCTAACACGAGTTGTCAATGCGTAATCTTTATACCCGAAAAAAGCCAAGATTTGTCGTTGCATAAAGGAGGGGAGGTCTTGCAAACGGTCGCGCACAACATGAGGCGTTGGACCGTTGGCTGTGGTTGGTTGATGTGCCACTGCAAATATATGAAACATATTTTAATAAATATATGACCTCTTTATAGTACTGAAATGTTGTATCCCTCCCAAAAAATAGACCAATGTCAGCAACTTCCCACCATTAGTGAAAACAATTACAAAATAAGTTTAAATTTATCTCGTACATTCCAAAACAAATATTTCGAGACTTGGTACCGCATTAGTAATTGTTGCCGACATACTGGGCATTTTCCATTGCACCGTTTGTGAAACTGTGTCATACATTCATTGTGGCCAACTCTGGTAGTACAGTGACAATGTAACACTAGGTATGGTTCATTAAAATCAAAGTCACAACGACATTGTCGACAAATTGGTTTTGTTTTAATTGATTTGGGACGTTTGGAAGGGGGTGCTTTACAAATTGAATTGACGTCGTCTCCCAAGCACTTCATCATCGCCTCCGAAAATTTGACCATATTATTCTGTTGATTGTACCATAAAAAACGAGCTTTTGTGAGTGCTTTTTTTTCAGGACTTGGTGTTTGGACCACTTCTAGCCACGCGTCGTAGCACTGTCTTGCCGAGGGATCCATCAACATTGAAGCAGATGTTTTTAAATAAACCTGACCTTCGTTGTACACTTTGTTGGCATTCACCAATGCTTGTTCTCGCGGCATTGAAGCAAGTAGTTGTTTGGTAACTTTGTCTATGTCCCATTCTGCAATGACAGAAATACATTTGTCCAATACTTCTCGTGGAGTTGATTTATGGTCAAGGCCAAACAGATTGTACACAGAATAATCCATTTGTCATTGTTGTTTGGTGTATGGTAGCGATCGGCCTTGAAACAATGTGATTTTCTCTTTGTATACATACTATATACATGACTGGCGATAAGAAAATTATGAAATTAATTTCACAATTTACTAAAATATTCTGGCGTGTCAACGCGACTTTTCATATACGCATATTTGATATGGGCGATTGCAAGGCAGTCCAATGGTGGAATGACTCGACAAGCGGCTATTTCTGTCTTGAATTACATTGCAAAATACAGTTAACACTCCATGATGGGCTGCCAACCAATATACAATCATTTGAAAGAGATTTGAAGTTGCCACCGGTGCCACGTCGAAACCTAGATTCCTTTCGTCAAGTAAATGCTCAACTGGAAGAAAATATTCAGTCGGCTCAAAAATTGACGAACGATTCGCATTCACATATACAACAAAGCAAGAGATTCATCGACTTAACCGAAGAAACATCCCCAAATAAAATACAGAGAGAACTTTGTTTGACCAGAACAAAGAATAAATTAAAAGCAGTCATGTCATTCGCAAACATCAAACAACAACCAACAAACAATATTTGCGACAGAGCACGTGTGTAACGTGTGTAGATATAACCTATAATTTTTTACGCAGGCTATTCTATAACGACTACCCTAATATTGCTTGTCCAACTCCTCCTTTCCTACCGCAGTTGGACTTGGTGGGGTCAGATACACATCTGGGACACAGACAGGTTGAGGAAGACACAATGGAGTTAGACAGGGGAGACAATGTGGTCTCGAGAAAGACTTGAAATAACGACTACCCTAATATTGCTTCTCCAACTCCTCCTTTCCTACCGCAGTTGGACTTGGTGGGGTCAGAGACACATCTGGGACACAGACAGGTTGAGGAAGACACAATGGAGTTAGACAGGGGAGACAAGGTGGTCTCGAGAAAGACTTGAAACACATCTTGGGTTGATATCATTTCGTATTCGTCTTGACGATCGGACCACCCTTGTAAAATGGACTGTCCAACATTCTCCACTTGTGTGACATCAGGCTTGACTATTTTGAGATATGCACCCACTTGTTCAATACAATTCCCAAAAAACATGCCTGCCTCCAGCTCTTGCAACTGGTGCTGGTCAATCGTGCTTCGGTCTTCTGACGAGAGGTTGTGGCGCCACTTGCGACTGTGGTATCTTATCAACCTGCCGTTTTTTTGGACATGAACCGTTCTAACTTGCTGGCGTCGTTTGGAACTGTTCCTGTTAGCCACTGGTACCGTCATGACAAACGGGACGATTTCCACCCTGGGATTTCCTGTAATCTTCATGCAGTTTAGCTTGTGGGGAGGGATTGATGCCTGCGGAAAAATAATAGATCCAAATTTCCAAAACTTGCTCTGAGACACAGAAACTGCTTTGACACAGATTTCAGATTATATAAATTTGCTGGCTATAAAGTTAATTATTTGATTCTATTTGGATGGTACAGGCGCTCGAGTGGAAGTAAGCTGCGTGACTCGTGGTACCAAGCATGAGACGGGCTGGGACGATATTGTTTACGTGGGTCAAGTGTTCAAGTATGTAGAGAGTATAAAAAATATACGCCAATCAAATCACTTCTGAACTTTTCTATTCGCGAAAGAAATAATCACTATCGGCGAAATATGAAAAAAGCAACTATATAAGCACCAGTAAGTTACAACCAAATATGAAAACTATGTTTCTTACCACTTTACTGTTCGCCAATGCTGTCGCGACCGGTACACTCCAACCCAGTGCCCAAGATGTAAAAACACTCTATATGCCAAACGCGTGTGCACCGACCACCCCAATTCTGGTTTGTGGGGCGGGAACAGCGTGGACCGACGACACCGACGATAAAAAAAGATGTATGGTTGGCACATGCACCGACGACGCGTGCCAACCCACTGCTGGCGAAGTAGCAACCCGCTACCGGGCGGCAGGTCAATGTGGTCAGGGAACACCCAGTGACATTGACATTTGTGGGCAGGGAACCAACTGGGTAGTGAACTCCGGTTGCATTGCTGACCAAGCCACCAACGTTTTGACAACTGTTGAAAATAATGGATGGACATCATTGAAATCAACCGACGACAACTATTTTGTTGTCAATAATAATAATTATGAAACGATAACATTGACCACGTCAGACGGTAATTCCTTCAAGACGGCGCTCGAAGATCTCTATGTGGGGTGGGAGGCCAAACAAGTTGAGCCAACAATGACAGGGTTTAAAGTTTTACTGAAACGCCAGTCTGGCAAATTCTGGGAAAGTTCCTTTAACAGGTCCGGAATAATGTCTGGGGAGATGCCATCATCAGATATAACAGATACAAGATATTTCGGAGTTGATAATTATTGGGGTCAGTTGGAACTTTTCTATTTAGCCGATTTGGATAATGACAGCTTTATTGGAATTCCACCCCTCGATACTTTGGAATCGAATGGATGGACATCATTGAAATCAAACACCAAGAACTATTTTGTTGTCAATAATAATGATGAAACGATAAGATTGACCACGTCAGACGGTAATTCCTTCAAGACGGCGCTCGAAGATCTCTCTGTGGGGTGGGAGGCCACACAAGTTGAGCCAACAATGACAGGGTTTAAAGTTTTACTGCAACAACAGTCTGGCAATTTCTGGGAAAGTTCCTTTGACACGTCCGGAATAATGTCTGGGGATATGCCATCACCAGGTTCAGCATTAGAAGATGTTGCCGCAGCGGAAGTTTTTTATGATGTCGATTTAAATGGTTACGGCAGTCCATAAAGTCTCCAAATCCATTGCAACAAACAAATTAAACAATACATCAATAAACATGCAAACTTCCTCGAACACCACACCAACGTTGTCTCTGTACACAGAAATGGTACTGCCCGACGTAAAAAACGATTCTACGTCGAACAAGACTACCTGTAGACCTCAGCTTGACCTTGAACACATTGAACCGACGCCCCAAAACAATAATCGTAGTTTCCGTGTGGTACCTCGGAAGAAAAGTAACAAAGTAAAAAAGTAGAAACAAACGCAAAGACGTAGGAACTGATGGCAATTGGCATCTCGCCGCAATTGCTGTTTAATATGTTGAAGTCTTTTTTTTGAATCTGTGTACAAGTCCAAGAGGGCAATATTTTTGTTATTTCTTTTTATAAACTGCAAAAATATTTCGTTTGGCAATATTTAAATCGTCGTTGGTTGCAGCTATTTGTTCCAATGTACCAACCACATCTTCTTTTTGCTCGTTGTCGTACCCCTCCCAAGTACCCAAGCGAGTTTTGCTAATACAGGTGACATGCGCTGCATCCCAGGGAAACATTGTGATTAATTCGTACTCCACTGTGTCAAACACTAAATTAACCGGGGTCAATACACAATCGTCCAATGTCAACCCTGTTTGGTCGAAATTGCGCAACAGGTTGATTGCAATATACTGAGTGGATGGAACAGACTCCAAACACCCTATCTGTGTTAGGTAATTCACATCCAGTTCCACAGTTCTACGCGGGCTAAAGACTGAATGTACACCGCCCCTTGTTCCTATAGCTTCCATAATTAACGCAATGAGCGAATGCTTGCTTGAGGCTCTAACACCAAGCTGTTCCCTTTTTACAAACGCGCGCAGGTCCGATAATTTCATATCTGGTAAAGCTGTTTTGGCTGTATTTATAAGTGGCCACTCCCAAAGACCCCCACCAGGATGTTCCGCTTGGTAGTTGGGAGCAAACCAAACGCGTTGGTCGGACCAATTGTCCAACATGTGCATGGATGCACGAAAAGGCTCGTACAATGCATGACCATTTGACCATTTGTCTTCGAAATCTTCTTTTAATAATTGACAGACCATAAATTTTTTGACCGACAACTTTTGTTGTTTGGAGCTTGCCAAGATGCCTGTTCGGTTGTTGGTAATGTAGTCAAGCAATTTATCATAGTACTTCCGGCTGTCCCCATCCAAATTAACACAATTTGGATGGGGGTTGTGTAGACCAAAGACTCTTTGTAGGAATGGATGAAAAAAATCGCCATGGATTTCTCGACTCATAAAAAACATGAAACTGTCAAACCAACAAGTTTTTGTTCGTTGGCCCCTTTTGATTGACATTTGTCTCAATGGGAATGTTGGTTCCGAAACTAAAAAATGATGGTATTCAGAAGAATTAAATTGATGGTACATAAATTATTATTAAAGTTATTCTTTAAATAGGGTTATAACGAACAGTCTGGACTAGCTACACACAACTGCTGCAATACAGCCAATCCTTCCTTAATCTCTGGCAACATCTGTCCAAGGTCTGTCAGACTGTGGCGCATGTCTGGTAGCATGATATTCACATCTTTCATTGTTGTCTGCATTTGTGGGGCAATGTCGGCCAAGACCGCAACAATAATGGCCATCATCACAATGTGAAAAAATACAAACGAAACAAGTGCAATACAGAGATATCGTTGATAAGGTCTCTCCTCGGTCATTTCATTAAAACGAGTTTGCATTTTATGTCGGTCTGTCTCTTTTATACTTATGCTTCATCAAACTCTGTTAAATTTGTGATACAGGCTACTCTTTTTTCTGCTAAAGCCAAATCCCTTTTCAAGTTGTCAATCTTTTGAAGGGTACTTGACCTTTCCTCTTTTAGACAATCGCGTTTATCTTCCAAACCATGTTTCAATGTTTCCAATTCTGAGAGTCCTTTTGCAATCTTCCGGTTGTCTTCCACAAAAACGCTGCCAAAATGTTCATCCGAGATTTTGGCAGCGTTTTTCAACATTTGAACGGTGGTACTGTTTCGCGCACTGACGTAGTACTCGTTAGCTGTGTTACACTCGGATTCCGATATGCAAATTTTACTATCCAAATCGTGTGCTGTCTGTTGTACCTCTTTCAATTGTTCCTCTATGTCATAAGCAAGGTCAACCACGGCAATGCGTGCTTGTTCTTGATGTTCATCAGCAGATTTAAATAGACCAACCAATGTAGCATGCATGGCTTCCAACTCGTTGTTTTTGTGTTTTTTGTTCGCACCACCTTCTACGTTTCCGTCGTTTCCGTCGTTTCCGTCGTTTCCGTCGTTTCCGTCGTTTCTTTCCAATGGACGTTTGTTTGATAACATTTTTTGTTTGGTAGTATTTGACAATGTTTCAGTATGAAATTATATTATGTGTTGATTAAGTGAATAAATCGTTAAACAGTGTCAAAAACATGTTGGCAATGGGGGGGTTCTTGAAAAATTTCAACGATTACCATTGTATTATGAGAGAGACCAATAAAGAGAAAATCGTCACAGAGGTTGTAAGTGTCAATGCAGTGGCAACCCCTGTGCCTTCAATTACATCGGGTTCGGTGCCTTGAATAACATGATTACATGCAGATGCGTCAAAATCAGGGATATGACCGTTTACTAACTCATGCCTGTCAAATGTTACATGGGACTGATCCCAATTGAACACATTCATCCCACCTACGTTGTTGGAAAAACATGGGCCGTAGGCATTGGGACCTGATTTCATCAGGTTGATATATTTGGGACTACTGTTGGTGGTGAATAGACTGTTGTGGTAGTGTCCAGACCCGTGCCAGTCGGTTGGAACACTGGGCAATACTGATATATTGGTGGGTCCCCAACCACAGTTGCAGACGGTTTGGATACCTGTGAACGGTAGCCCAAATGCTTGTGGTGGTGGAATGTGTGTGAACAGCATATGAATATGGTCCAGATGTTCATCAATGAACTTGGCGTCTTCCGGAAGTGGGCATCCGTTTAAACTGTTTGTAGCGTAAGGACAACCGTATGAACCACTGTATAGAGTTGCAATGTTGGGGTGTCTGTGGTAACACGCCGACGCGGTTGGGTTGCAGATTCCGACGTGTAAGGGGTGTTGTGCAATGTGTTGAGAGATGTCAGAAGTGTGTACCGGCACAGTATCGTGGTTGCCAAGGGTGAAGAGAAAGTCTTTTCCGATGTCGTCAATAACGGTGTCAAGATACGTCAGTGCTTGGTTACATTCCGAACCCCATTCTCCACAGTCTGGAATGAATTCAAAATTTAGTATATCTCCAACATAAACCACCAAATCACATGGTTGAACCATGGTTCGAATATTACTGACAGTGTTTCCAACATTGAGATGTAGGTCGGCAAGTGTACAGATGTTTATCATTTTGATAATATTGTTCATCATATTCATCAACTGATTTTGTACCAATTGTATATACTAATATCAGAATATCATTAACATATGCTTGTTACTTATTCGGTATGTATACATCTACCAGCGGACACTATATATGTGTCCACTGTTCGAACAATATGTATAGTCAGTATTGCGTCGACGAAACCAAAATTCAAAAAATGTTTGCAGAATTGGAAGATCTTCAATTAGAGGCAGGTGAAGTCATTGTCACCATTTTTGATTTGGGAAATAGTATCGAAGAATTGGGTGACAGTTCGTACAAAGCAGTGTTTCAAAATACAGAGACAATTATGGACGTGAAAACACGATTCTGTACAGACATGTTGACAGACGATGACGAATCAACCAGACTGGCAGTGTTTTCAAGCCCGAACGGGCGTCGTGCTGAACCTGCCATAAACAACACCAAAATATTGAGAGATATTGCCAAACAAAGACATGTTAGATTATGGGTCTCAATGTCACGTAGATAATTCAAGCAAATAATTTTTTAATAGATTTTACAATTCTGGCTACAATGCCAGTGTTTGGTGATGTGGGTGTCACAGATGTTTTGATTTTCATTGGTTTGTCTGTTTTAAACATGTTGATGTTTTTTTTTGGAAAGCTATCTTTTATACCCCTGTTCACCAAACACTATCATTACTTGTTGGCACGTTCAGTGTCTACGGCTTGTAGTACATCGACTTCAAAACGAACTTTGGCCCGCATTGTACCGCTGTGATATGGGATTAGCGCTAGCTGCTGCCTACTTAACCCCATCGCCATAGCTTCGGTCGTGGTTATCATGTAAGCATTGACTTTGAGTGGGTTCTGACGACATTGAAGACACAGGTGCGTGCCAAAGACATTGGATTTAGTAGTTCGACCACAAGATTTGCATCGGTTTACTGTCATGAAATGGATGACCGAAGCTTTCCAGGACAGGTTGAAGTGGCGGTCCCGTTTCCGTTGTTTTAATTGCAACTGCTTTTTTGCAAATTTTTTCCAAGAAAGCCAATGTGACGGCAGGGTTGGGACGAGGTTGAGTCGCATATATGAATATATACGAATTTTGGATTTCCATTTGTTCAGTCTTATCTTCTTCTTGAGAAAACGGCACAGCCACTGTTTGCTGATGGGTTGTACTCTATACTTCCATTTCCAAAAAGAACCAATCAAATAGACCATGTCCATGGGCAACAAGGGGTGCATATTGTTTGTTATATAATGGGCTCATCGGACCCTACAATAATATATGCCTTACATTTTTTGTCTTTTATGAGGTGGCTGTTCAACCAATGACGACCGCCCCCGTTTGTGCAGGATTCGAACATGATTGTTGTAGATGGAAGTGTCTCGGTGTTGAGTTGAGTCGTGTGTAATAAAAAGGCATGTTCGTCGGTCGTTCTCTTCGCACCAATCTTTCAGAGTCTCCTGCACTGAAGAAATACCGGCTTGGTCCATCGAAGTACATGCCTCGTCCATGATTAAGAGCGGAAACTCGGTCGCTGACATTTCGCGCCAGGCCATAAAGGAGGCCAATTGAGCTCTTCGCCACTGTCCTCCTGACATCACTCCCGCATGGTTGGGACACACGACTTGACGAACCAGTCGCTCTTTGGAATCAAAATGTACTTTGAGTTCAATGTCGTCCGTTTTAAAGAAACGTTGCAGCCATACCGTTGTCAATGCTGCCAGGTTTTGCACAGCGTATTCCATTGCATACGTTTGAATACCGCGCGGCCCCACCCACCCAAGAAGTGCTTTGATGGTTTCTTCTTGTTCCTGTCGCTGCTGTTTTCGATGGTTCAACTGGTCCAATTCTTTCTCTGCTTGTTCTACAGCAGTTGAACTGGCTGTAAAAGGACAGGGGTCGTTTTCAATCATTTGCAAATTCTGAGCTGCGGTTTTGGCCAGTAACAACGAATGTTCATATTTCTCTTTCAATAGTTGATAATCCCGTAACTGACTTTCATTTTTTTCTGCTTGCTCGAGTTGCATGGTAAGCATTTGAAATTCGGTAGTATTTTTTTCAATGTTATTGGTCAATTGAATTGATTTTTGGGCATCGTCGTGTTGCTTTTCCACGTTGACAGCTGTTTTGTATTGGTCAGTAGCACTGGCCAACTTATCCGTCACGGATGCCAATTGTTCTTGTCCGTCAATCACTTGCTGTTCCAATTTTTGTTTGCGATTGTTGTCCACGGCAAATGGACGATGACAACTGGCACATTCGCCAGAAGCATTGAAATGACGCAAATCGTGTTCCCGTTGCTTAAGAGTGTGAACAGCTGTATACCTTTCTCGTGTGCAGATGTCTTTCTGACCAAGACAGTGGGCGGTGTCTTGCAACGCAGGCAATGGCTCGACCATCGGTGGTAGGAGTTCTTTCCGAGCAGTATCAATGGCAATCTGTTTTCGTTTGCATTCAATGTCTGCCCGCAACGATTTCAGATTAGAAACCACATCAGGTTTGAACGGTTGGGGCAATATTTGGGACTGGCAGCGTGCCAACTCGCTCGTAGCGACTTCCAGTATTTTCGAATGTTTTGCATGCCATATGTTTCTTTCTTGCACCTGTTTATTATAATAGGTGACTGCACAGTCCCGTTGGTGTTTTTTCATAGTAATTTCTTGCTCAACCTGTTGAACATTGCACTTGGCTGTTTTGTATTCGACTTTAGCTTTGTCGCACAGGCCCAACCAACAGTCCATATTGGCAAAGGGACTTATATCGTGTTTGGCCTGAGTGTCGCTCGCATCCAACCACCGTGGTACCGACATCTGAGTCCAGACGCTGTTGCGAAGAAGCCAAGAATGCAAAGCACTGGCAGTCATGTCCAACCCAAATATTTCCGAAGCAATTGCCTTTTGTGTTCCCGAAACGGTGGACCGAGTACAATCCTTATTATCAATGGTCAACTGAATTTTTTGACTGCAAGCCCTTTTTGTTTTACACAAAATTCGGGTAATGCTCCATGGTCGGCCTTCGACGGAACCGGTCACGGTCACTTGTGCTTTATCAGCATCGTTGTGGAGTACCGCACCACCAAACGACACGGTACCACGCCCGTCAATCATGCCAGTACAGGCCCATAGCCAAGCCCCTGCTGCCAACATGGATTTGCCAGCACCGTTGGAGGCATTTTTAGACTCATTGCATTCGCCAGAAATCAGAGTAAATCCCTGACCTTCCAAAGCCAATGTCACTTGACCTTTGAACGGACCGAATCCAGTAATAGCTATTTTGGTTGGACGCACATCGGCCGATTTCTGAATCAGTTGTGGACGAATTGACGTCACCCATTGTTCGCCGAGTTGCCATGCTCGGGAGCCTTTGTCAATATTGAGACGCGTGCCATAATTTTGAAACAGTTGTTGGGGTGACAAGCTGGTGTGTTGTTCAATTCTGGTCACCGACGGTTCTATCTTTTTCTTAACGTGAACAGCAACCCCACGAGATTCGAGTTGGGTCACCGTCGACAACAGATTGTCCGTCGCAGTCGCGGTGACAACAACGCGATCCATTTTTCGCAAACAAGCGTGCCGACCGATCAATTCTTCGGCCGACCACTTGTATTGTCTTGGTCCAATGTCCAGAGGCAATTGTTTTTTCACGGCATACTGAGTGTCAATGATAATCAACGACTTCTTATCTTCGGCTTCAGAGAGAGAGAGTTGATAGGGTGACCCCAAATAACGAATGTTTTGGTAGACCTGTGGCGTATGATAGTGACCAGTGTAAATAGGAATGTCTGTAGGGAAAACCGACTGTGACAACCCTTCTGTCGACAGTTTTGTCGGATTGAGTTTAAACCCCACAATGTCAAAATGACCAAAAATAACATCGACGTCGGCGTGTTGTTGCAAAATGTGTTGCAACTTGTCGTTGCAACGACGCCACGGTATCCACAGTTGTCGATTTACGACAGTGGGATTGTCCAGAACAGTTATCCACTTGGAGGCGTACTTGAAGGGGGTGAGACCATGTTCGGTTTCAGAAGCATCGAAATAATCGTGGTTGCCCGGTATCATAATCATGGGGACTGACCATTCCGTCTCAAAAAAACGCATCAGTTCATTAAGAATGTTCACTGGCAATGTACCTTTGTTGTAAACATGGTCGAAAAAATCACCCAAAAATCCAACCGAAACGTCATGTTGTTTGGCCTGAGCATGGACATGACGCAGTACTTGCATGCTGGTTTCATAAGTTTTAACTGATAAATGCAAATCGGAAAACAATAACATTGTTTGCTGACGATACACACAACTGGGTTGACAGCAAATCATATGTGAAAAATATGTGTAAACAAGTATTTTACACATATGAAAAATAATTGTATATAAGTGCAGTAACAACGAGAACAAAAACAATGATTGTGCAAATATTGCTACTACTGCAATTTTACATTTGCAAAAGTCAAAGAGTCCAACAATGCGATAATGGCGAGTATGTCAACGGAAATACGTGCCAAAATTGCACAGTAGGCAAATACATGGATTTGCCAAGTCATTCACTGTCTTCCTGCAAAGAGTGTCAACCAGGCAAAGTCCAATCCAGCGAGAAACAGAGCACGTGTCAGCAATGCTTGCCAGGAACCATTCCGGGAGCTCAACGTGCAATATGTCAGCGTTGTCAGTCAGGGACATTTCAAAATAAACCTGGAAGTTCTGTCTGCAAAGATTGTCCAGTCGGTACCCATGGTCTAGCACCAATCTGTTCTGACGACACTAAAACATCCGAAGACGAATGTATCTATCAAAGTAGCGGTTATGTATGGGGGGACGATTCCACGTGTAGGTGGTATTATTGCAACAATGCATCATTTACAACCAGATTTGATTGTGAGAACATTGCTACTGGTCGTAATTGGACCGATGAACAAGTCTGTGATGGGTTTGAAGAGGAATACAAAGTTAAAAATGACTGCCTGTACAATAACAGCGGTCGAGTATGGGTCAATGAAACCAAGTCTCACCGCCAGACGGAAAACGATTGTATCTTCGTACAAACAAACAATACTTGGTCCAATAACAAATGCAGTAACAATACAAAGGACAATATGATGGACTGCATCTACGAACGAAATACGAATACATGGACATCGGACAGGACTCAATGTCAAGATTGTCCAAGAGGGTTTTACCAGTCAAAAACACGTCATACCTATTGCAACAGCTGCCCAGCGGGATTTCGGCAAAACAATCAGGCACAAACTTTTTGCACCGAATGTAATCCTGGTAGATTTCAGAATAGTGAAATGGCTACAAATTGCAAAAACTGTCCTATCAATTGGTACCAAGACAACCATGGCGGCATCAAATGCACCGAATGTGCAATCAATCAGTACACAGCATTTGAGGTTTCAACCTCTTGTTTGGACTGTCCCTCTACCGGAGACTGCTGTTCAGGATGGGGACTGAACAATGCAAACACGTGTCAACCATGTGGAGCAGGGACAGTTAGAAATGTTTCCACAAACAAATGCCAACAATGCCCCACCCAATCCAAATCAATCAAGACCATCAGCCTTCAAGGCTATGATGCCTGTGAATCTTGCGGCAATTTGACTGCGAACAAAGACGAATGTCTGTCGGACGAGTCGGACTGTCCAAGTGGAACTGCTGCAGACGATGGCTATTGCCAACCTTGCCAACAAGGGACTTATCGTATCACGAGTCAAAACCATACCACATGCACAACATGTCCAACAGGGTGGTACAACAATGATTCTGGGGAAACATCATGCGTGCCCTGTCAAGCCGGAACGACCCACAACACTGCCCACACAAGCTGCACGAATTGTACATCTGGCAAAAAATCCCGCACTGGTGGCATGTGCGAAACCACGTGTACAGATAATAGTGTTTCCAGCACTGGGAACAAGTGCAGCACTTGTGGTGACGGCCAGTATTATAACAACTCCGTTTGCACAACATGTCCGACAGGGTGGATAAAATCTCAAACAATGATTGGGTCTACCGGTGCTTGTGTAAAATGTCCCACCGGTAAAGTCAATAATACCAATATGACCCAATGTCATCAATGCGGAACGGGCAAACAACTGGCGAGCGAAAAATGCGAAAACTGTGAAACAGGGAAATTTAACCCCGTTGTGGGTGGCAATTGTATCGGCTGTTCCATAGGTCAATACCAAAATATAACAGGACAATCTGCCTGTGTCAATTGTGAGTCAGGCCAATATCAGGACAGTTATGGCAAAATAAATTGTACAACATGTGCTGCTGGCAAATATGCAGGACAAGGACAACAAACATGCACTGACTGCCCAATCGGATGGGGCAATGCTTACTACTCTTTAACCTGCATCGAACAAATTGAATGTAGAACCAATTACAGTTGTCAACATTGTGCAGAGGGAAAACAAATGTCGGACACAAAACCATATCAATGTTACGGCTGTCCCAGAGGTTTATATCGTGACTCTCAGGTCGGGTACCGAGGCAAGTGTGCATTCTGTCCTGAAGGATATTTGCAATCCGAACCTGGGAAAAGTACATGTATACAATGCAACCAAGAAGAATATTCAATGGCCAGTGACCAACCCAACGAAGGATTTGTCGCATGTGTATCCGAACCGTCTTGTGCGGTTGGCCAAGGTGGAACCACATGCACCAACTGTACAAATGGGAAATGGTCAATTGGTAGTTCAGGTGCAACTTGTAAGGAATGTCCCCAAGGTTACATTTCTACACCTGGCAAAGGTGAATGTACACGATGTCAGAGTGGACAAGAACCAGACTCTGCTCGTACCAACTGCCAAAATTGTACAGAGGGACAGGTGAGTCAGTTTGGTATCTGTGCACCATGCCCAATTGGACAAACCACCTCTGACGGTATAGTTTGCTCACCCTGTCTAAATTTCCAAACAACTGAAAATGGAGAGTGCACACCATGTGCGGACAGATTTGACATTCTGAAGGATGGTAGGTGTGCTTACTGTCCCGCTGGCAGATACGTAGACGGAGGCATCGGGGCCGAGTCTGCTTGTATCGAGTGTGGCGAGGGTCAAGAACTGACCACTGGGGGTAGACAGTGTCAAGATTGTCAAGCAGGAAAATATATCGATGGCACGGAAAACAACTATTGTCAAACTTGTCCAGTGGGATATACCTCTGGCACTAGAGCAACCGAATGTGAACAGTGTTCACAAAGTTGTTTGGGAATGTGCCCCAAAGGCCACTACCTTGTGGTATCCGAATGTAAAAAGTGTCCACAGGGATACGCATCCCCTGGTATCCGTCAAACTTTTTGTTCTCAATGTACAGCAGGTAGAGAGCAACCAATTGCTGGAAAATCCGTCTGTCATGACTGTGCGCCCGGAAAATATTCGACTAAATCTGTCAACATCCACTGTGAATTGTGTCCGACAGGTCAGTATCAGCATCTGGTCAAACAAGGGCAGTGTAACGACTGTCGTCCAGGAAAGTATACGGACTCAGTCGGTCAAATAACCTGCAAGACATGTGCACTTGGCAAATACGTTGGTGATACTGGGGCAGTAACCAGTGATTGCCAAGATTGTCCGAAAGGATGGCAAGGAATATCCGATGGTACATGTGCCAAATGTCCAGAGAGCACTTACCAAGACGAGCAAGGCCAAACAGCCTGCAAAAAATGTACTACAGGGACCGAACCATTGTCACCTCCCGCTGCCATTCATTCGACTGATTGTTTTGATGGGTCAGGGCTCACAAGCTATGTTTTTGATGTGGAAACGGATGGAAAAGACCCATCGTTACATAAATCTCGCTGTGAAATTCGTCCAAATATGGTGTTGGTGTGTCCTGCCTGTTCGTGCAATGATAATGCACGCGATGGTTACTGGGACGGTCCTGTCTGTGACGAATGTAGACATGGCTTTGCGGGCGGACGAGTGGGCAAATGTTTGATTAAATGTCCGGGGTACGATGGTGTTCACGATTCGACAATGTGCGGCGGCAATGGCAAATGTTGGTTTGGCAAATATGGAAGTGGTGAGTGTCTCTGTGGTGGTAAAAATGTTCTTGATGCGTCCAGCAACAACATCGTGGTTAATGTCAAAACATGTCCCGCAGGACACCGTTGTTCAGGATATGGGGACGAGGTCTTGGAAAGCACCAAGTACATTCCCTTCTATTACATATTGGAATATCGACAATATTCGGTATTCGTATTGCAATTGAATCTCTACACTCCTGAACGCGGTCACATGTGGTTTGAAAGATATTCGCCTCAAACAATTTATGAAAATGTTTGTGCAACCTGCACTGGTTCTTATGACGGTACCGAATACACTCAAATTGGACATTTTTCAGATGAAAGCAGTGATTACACGCTGTTTAGTCCCGGTATTCAAGTCAAAAATGGTTTTCATGGTGAAAACTGCCAACACGAATGTGCAATGTGTTTGAACAGTGGTCATTGTTTACATGTCCCCCATCCCTTTTACTACAGTTATAGCATTACAAACACCCACGAAACATTTTCAGAAGTTTTTGTGCCACAAACACAATGCATCTGCTCTTCGGACATTTACGATGCCGACGCCATGTGTTGCCCGCATGGGTTTGAACCCTATGTGTACTTTGGCAAACGTCAAGTGGACCCATACTTTCACCACACTGCACTTCCGTTCATTACAAATCTGGTCAACGTTCGGAAAACATATTGGACAGACGAAGATTTGTGGTTGAAAAACAATTACCCACGCTACAAAGCACCGATTAATAATAAAATAACGGTGTCCAATCTGAATTCTGCCTACGAAGAGAATACCAACAGATTGGGCAACGAGGAAGTCGATTATTTGACCTACGGTCCATACACAAAACATGTCTTTTATGGTACAGAAAAAGAAATGTGTCGAGCATGCCCCGGACTCTTTGGCAAAGGCGTTGTTTCACGGTCGGTTGAAATTACATCTGAACAGTTGGCCGAAGATTTTTGGTGGGACAGTGCTGCAAAAGGTAAAAAATGCAACGGCCTTGGAGTTTGCGACTTTTACCTTCAAAGATTTGAATCGGACAATGTCTTATTCATGGGGGATGTCAAACAAGTTAAAAATACAAAATATAAATTGGAACAAAGATTTACTGGCTGTGCTGAAGAAGGTACACCACTGGGAAAATATACCGGTATTGTAAACTGCATTGCCAACCATACTCGGGAAGTAGGCACCATTCAGATATCAGAACCCTACTATATTTCTGGATACATTGGCCAACAATCAATTGTTGGTGTTCAAGTACAGGAAACTTCTGGAACGCCGTCTCAAACTAATCAAGCGCCTTGGGGTTACGTCGAAAAAGACAATCAGAAGTATGAAATGAATCAAACTTCCGGATTTACGTCCATACCAGTACCCGATGCCAACGGCGAATACCTGTTTCATCCATGGGACGAGGGCGAATGTCGGTACGTTGCCGATGTCTGTACACCAACAAAGAATAAATTGTACAGCATATACAAAATTGGTATCACAGGCCAAGGCGATGACCGATTGGTAGGTGCAACTTTTGACAGATTTGACACTTGCTTTACATACGACGACGGTACATTCAAAACGAAAATTGGGAATTATGTTACAGAAACGTATGAAAATGGACAAGACCCCTTCTTGGGTAAAAATTGCCCAAAAGGTCATTTTTGCACCAAGACAGGTCACGATTTTGACAACAGTGTCGGGTTCAAAGAAGCATGCCCTGCTGGGTATTATCAGCCTAACGAAGCTCAAACACGCACTGACACCGATATAATGTGTAGCCGTTTACAAGTCTCAGGGATAACGAAAGAATACCAAAACATTACAGAAGGTCGTTGCGAGGACATTGTTTCTGCACGAGGGTGGACCGACATTGAAACAAAAACGGCATGCGAAACCGCTGCAGGTCAAAATGTATCCAATGTCACAGCAACAAATGTCCCACGCGGATGCTACTACAATTCAGGCAGTGTTTATTTCAACAACCGCGTGAGTAGCAACAAATGTTCAGTGTCTCACAAATGCACGTGTGTGAGACATGGGCCATGTCAATTGCACAAGGGCACTCAAGACCCAAATGATTTAGTGGACAGTGTCTGCATTCGTTGCAATCGCAATGAATATTCAAAAGAAGGCTCTGCAAAATGTACGGCTTGTCCTCAAGGAAGAGTCAAAAAAATATCCAGTATCTATGGTGACGAACAGATTGACACGTTGACAATGTTAAATATGCCCTCGAATTTGGATTCTTCGTTTACACCCTGGTACTTTATCCCGGAAGAAACGGGGGTCGAAATGTCGGACTGTGCGTTGGTACCCAACGGTATTATACACGTACCATTGGCCGACAAACATATGAATTACGAGGTGCCCGCATTTTTGCCAGTTGTGTCGTGTCCATTTGGTTACTCTTCGCGCCCGGGTACATATGTCATTTGGGGACACTACAAAATCGTTGACAGGCTTCAAACATCAGCGGCCGATGGTGTAAGCTTCATCCATGCACCGTTTATTCAGGACAAACCTACCTTTGATACAAATTTAGATGGTACGACTCATCTCCCACTGGCTCTCGATTATTGTTTCCGGTGTCCAACCAATGCGATGACAAGCGCTGGCTCAATGACTTGCGCCACCTGTTTTGCAAATACCCTCAAATTTTATTTGAAAGATGCCATTGGTCAACTGGTTGAAAGCACCAATTTGGGCAATGTCACGGATTGGGTCATCCCAGAACATTTATATGGTGTGAGGGAGTTAACAATAGATAGTTACGATAAGAAACATACTGGACACGAATGCTCGAGTGATGACACTTGGTTAGGGAATTTCGACACTGAATTTAAATGTTTTCAAGCGTGTGCAAACAAACAAAGTTGTCTCGCTTTCGTTTACGGGAACCACGGTGGTATCAAAGCAGGAAACTGTTATCATGAAATTATACAAAATACTCCTGGCAATTTAGATTGTAGAGATCCATATGAGCTTGAAGAGGATACCTACGATTTTTACGTCATGATTAGAGCACCCATAGATAATTCAGCCACCATCCGACTTGGCCTCGGAAACAATATTTGGATTGTGGCATTGGCTGAGACGGGGGGCGCATTACACATGTTCAAAATTAAGATTACTGGTGTGGACACTTATGAAACCATGTCTTCAACTTCTATTGGACGAAGTTGGACCAACATACACGGAGGCGCAGGTTCAAATATTTGTTTTTCTCAAGCAACATTTGTGATTAATTGCTTCTATCCTCACGGTGACACTAACAATATGGGTTGGTATAATCGAAAAGCTTCTAAGGATATAACTACATTTAAAACAATGTTTGTACCAAGTGACAACCAACTCATATATCCACCACAATACAATATTGCCACGCCATTTCAGTTGTCAGCATCTCCAGTAGATACGTGGTTAACATCCAGCATAAATTTCACTCTTGTAAATAACAAGACCGGAACAATCCCCAGCTTGGGGACTGCTTGCATAGTCTGCAACGCATACTTAGACGACTGGCAAGAAGTGGGGTTTAATATCGCCACAGGAGAAGTGGCATGTGCCTATCACTCTTCTTCGATTAATTATGATTCGTTGGAGGTTCCGAAAGGATTTGAAGTTTACAGAAAAGAAGTAGTAGAACCGGTACCATCGTGGCCCACTTCAGCATTCCCGTTGTGTGCAGCTTGCTCACCTGGTCAATTCACATCGTCCAGCAATGGTGGCTGTGAAGTTTGTGTCCCTGGCAAATATACAGCCACCATGTCCGACGCATCATTGGGTCAATGCAAGAACTGCCCCATCGGATACCACCAACCTTCAACAGGGATGACCCTGTGTTTTTCGTGCAATCCTGGCCAGTTTCAAAACCAGGAAACGCAGCGGACGTGTAGAGATTGTCCAAGAGGATTTTCACAGAGCTTTCCTTCGGCAGGTAATTGCACTGAGTGTAGTACTGGAGAAACTCAACCAGTGGCAGGAACGGCCGCCTGTAACCATTGTACGAAAGGACGATTTGGAGCATATACAGCAGCGTATGAAACTCTTTGTCCTCAGTGTCCGAAGGGATGGGCTCAAGCCAGCGACCACCAGTCAGCCTGCGTCACTTGTGCTCCGGGTAAGTATCAGGATGGAGCTGGAGAGACAGACTGCAACCCCTGCTCACGTGGCAGATTTTCCTCACAACTCGGACGTACAAGTGAGTGCGAAGGATGTCCCAAAGGCTATTTCGCAAAAGACACAGCATCAAGTGAGTGCGAAGGATGTGACACGGGCCAGTATCAGGATAGTGGAGGACAATCCACATGCAAAAAATGTCAAACCGGTTCTAGCTGTTCGTCAACGGAGTCCAATATTTGTAGGGCTGGCCAATACGCTAACCCTGATACGGATACTTGTGACGCGTGTCCAACTGGATATATTTCCGCAGAAAATTCAGCCACAAAATGCGATGAGTGCGGCATCAACGAAATTGATTACCAGAACACGCAGTGTCAGGACTGTGGGGGTCATACATGGGAGGACTCTTTTCTTGGATACACCAGCAAAAACGGTGACCACCGTGCTAATTTCGCAAATGTTATCAAGAATGACAACCATGACACAGCGTATTGTACATGGGGGGATACTTGCAAGAAACAAAATAAAATGATATGTTTTGCCTCTTGGACGATTACAATGAAATTACCTGGCAAAATTTGTTTCAAAAAGAAAAGTAATGAAATGGATACGTCGTTGGCAATATATGTGAAACCAGAGAAATGGAATTTAGATGAATACTGGACAGCTTGTCCAAGCTCGTCCGTCATTTGCAAAGGGACCTCCAAAGGGAACACTGTTAATGGGGCATTGTTCAAAGGAGGCGCGTACGCAACTCCTTTCTGGTGGAAAACTGCTGATGATAACTGGCCATCTACGACTCATAAGCTTGGAACCACAGCACCTTCGCGTTCTCCGTCCGCACAAGCCCGTGCCACGTCAGAAAATTACGATTGGGATTTAGTTGACAGAATATACTATCAGGAAGGTTCCACATTCTATGATAATACCGGAGAGGACAAAGGGTATGGTACAAATCCTGAACTTTGTTCCGAAGAATCTTACAAAACAGGAGATCGGCGCAATATAATATTGATTTATTACGGTGGTTATAGGTCCTCGTACAGTAGTAATCGAGCAGGGGTATTGTCGTCGAGTTCAAATTTTGCTGTGAAGTTATACGACGATATAAAATGCGCTGAAAAAATGCACTGACAAATAACAAAAACGATTGGTCAAAAAAAGTTACAAATGTATAAATTTTCGTTTTTTACTCTCTACATAGGCCACCCTCTCTTTTTCTTGTTCTATCCACGTTGCGATGCGTCGGTCTTTAACGTCGGCCTCTTTGTACTCTTTCCATTGTAGTGTATCGGGCTCGCGGGACATCCACACACATCGGTTGGCGTCCAGTACCAAATCAGTCATTCGTGGTCGAGTATCACGAACCATGTACATGACACCGCACCGATTGCACAGTGAGCCCGTGCCACATGGCCCTGGTCGCCACGCTGTGGAGACGTGCGTGCGGCACCGGGTGCATGGGAGTTTTTGCCGTGACATTGCTTTCGCTGACATTGTAGATTTGTAATACTGTTGTATGATTTGGCCAACAATTTCGTCAAGTTGCATGTTGCTGACATCCTAAAAACTATACATACATTTATTTTCATATTCATAAATTATTTTAGTTTTTTCTATGTTTAGTATTGTTTATAATTCGTTGCAAAGACGCCGCCATTTGCGTGTGCAGTTGGTGGAAAGAAGGGTCTGTTTGTGCGATGGCCACCATGAAACGGATTCGTGTTTCAAAATCCGCAGACCATCGTTTTTCGTTTGCAATTTGAGCACGAAGTTGTATGATGTTGGCTTGAATTTTGTACAAACGATTTGCTGCCTCTTCTGTTTGTGGTGTTCTTCTACGTTTGGTCACGGTGACCGCCAGTCCCCGAGAGGCGGCGGTTTTATTCGACTGTTCTTTGCTGCGAATTTCAAACGGAAGCGTGCGGACCGATTCGCTGTAGGCCAATTTACCTTGAATTGTGGGGGTGGCAACGATGACAAATTTTGGCCACTGTATTCCGGAAACTTTGCGGTAATCACGGCTCAAGTTCCAAACTTTTTTTTTGAAATAAATGGTAAACTCCGCACCAAGGGTGTCTGTGCGTACCCATAATTCATTCAGACCGACAGGAGTGTTGTAGTGCATCTCACTGTGTACAGTTTTCATGCTTTGGTTGCAAAAAACAGGTGCGGGCACTTGACATGAAACCGACGTCAGTTTGTCATTGTAGTCATAATCAGTATCAAGATAAATGCTCAACAGAATGCTGTGATATTTTCTTAAACAATGTGGGATAACCAGTCCGGGGGGACTGCCCAGCACTGTAGCATCGCGATGGTTTTGATAACCATTTTGTCCCAGTTTGAAATTTTGAAAAGCTAAACTGGTCTCAAGTTTGTCACGAGAACTCTTATTTTTGTAATTTTCTTGTTCAACCAAAACAATATTGCTACTTTCAATGGTTGACACCGACACACCGTCGTGTGGTTCGTATACACTGTTGGGGTCGCTTGGCGCCGTCGTCAACCCGCCTAAGACCATGGCGGCATTTTTGGAGTCGTTTGTGACCATCGTTGTCAACCATTGCATTGTAGAGAAATGGGTAATACGTTTGATGTCTGGATAATGTTTTATTAACTTATGACTATCTTATGAGATTTTCTCAGCAACGAGTTAGAATAGAAGTTTTCTTCAGGCACGACGCCTCACGCCCTCTCGTCCTAGAACAACATTTTTTTGGCTTTGGCGAATTCACTGTCTGTGAGTTCGCCTTCTCTATGTAGAATTGATAACCTGTTCAACTGGTCTACAATGCAACCTCCGTACATTTTAGGACTCGGTGGATTGAGATTGTCTTTAATATACTGAACCCTTTTTTGCGCACGACTGTGGAATATGTCTCTGTCACTCTGATGGGTGACCCACTCTTCAACAGTTTGACTGACCTGCTGTCCAACCACAAAAACCGCACATCGGTCAGACATGCGCACTTTAATATGTTGAATGTCATTCTTGTGAATTGCGTATGTCATACAAAACGTGTTGACAATTGGCAGCACGTTTTGCAGTGCCGGTGTTCGAAACAGTTGTGCACGGCCATGTTTGAGTACTACAATAATGTGGTCGTCCTGTAAAAAAAAACCAGAAATGTGCAAGTCGGTACCGTTTTTTAACGTTTTCTGATGGTTGACGTCAAAAATACCCTGCGAAGTGACAGCCTTTTGTAGAGGGGAAGGGGCCGACCACAGTACTCTAACCGAGACCGCCACTTTTGTCTGCAACCGTATGAGTTCGGTCAAAACCAAAGGCAGTTCTGATACACACAACACTTTTTTACGACATGTCAACGATGGTAGGGCTTCCAATACCTGGAAATTGCTGGCTTTGATATTTGCAATACAATGAATGTTGTAGTAATCAGATGGGTATTGATGGCCTTCTGTTATGGGTATTTCCGATTCATGTTTCGATTTATTTGGTCGGGAAAAGGGTTGGTCGGTATACGAAGCCATAGCCTGTGGGAAAATGTAGATTGTAGTTTATACTACATATTTAACAACTATGTGATTTTCAAACAGTATGTTCTTATTGACTGATAAAATGCCGTTCAAATGGCAAATTAATGCATCTGCCGTTGGAAAACTATTGGGATTTTTTGGAAAGGACCGACAGCACCAAGCCATTGCAGAGACTTGGCACATGAATTTAAAACGAATGCCACGTTTTGGAGTGCGGCCGTCCGTACTGCCAACACGTCCAACAGTACAGCAAGTGGTTGAGACAGAGATTGCCACCACCGCGGAATATGTGACGCAGGTGGAGTCTGGCATCAAACGTTCAATCAGCCAGACACAGGCAGTGGACAACATGCACAAAATCGCTACCAAAAAAGCTTCCAAATTAGCGGTCGATGCCCAAAACGCTCAGCGAGCTGTCAAAAAGGCGAGAAAGATTTACATTGTTCACCAGTACCCCACAATCAAATCTGGACTCAAAACAAAAATTGGTGGCTTTTTTGCAGTTAAAAACAAGATTTACCACAAAAAATCAACCAAAACTGCTAAACTCTCCACCCTTGCTGCTGCCGCCGCCAAGGGTTGGAAACCCAAAATAATGGCAGTCGAACAAACCAAAAAGGCTGAAATCACAGCAAAGGTGACAGCCACTCGTGCAGCAGTGGCGCAAAAAGTTCAACGACACATTGTCAAAACTGCCCAAAAACAAATCAATACGCTCCGTGGCACTCGAAAAGAAGCCACCGATTTGGAACTGGTTCAGCAAAAATACCCCGGCGTCGTCGGTGCCAATAACCAAGCCAAATTTCTAAAAATTTCAAAAGGCATCGGCCAATTTGGTGCCTTTGTCATTGGTAAAATAGACGGGTTTGACAAGACTACGGATACCATCTACGAATTGAAACATCGTCAGTCACGACTCTTTCACGAACTGCGACGCTACGAACAAGTGCAATGTTTGCTGTACCTGAAAATGTTTCAAAAATCTCGGCTCATGTTGGTCGAAACTTATTGCGGGAAACAAGTGTACTATCCCATGCAACTGGCGGACAATCAACTGTACCACAACGGGCAAGCAACGATACACTGGAACACCATCATTACCGGGTTGGAAGATATTGTCAAACTACTCAACAAAGCAGAGACGGATTCAGAGTACCGCAGTATACTGATGCAAAAAATATTTTGAGATAGGTCGAGACAGTAGTATAAATTAGATAACAACAAAAAAACATATTTGCACATTTTTTTTTGCTCTATTCTAAACATCAATAAACATTTGGCTACAAAATTCTAAAACAGCAAATAGCAAACCTAGTGCAATGCCCAAAATTACTTCAGCACGCAATGTCCGCCATTTACGAAGAGAACTGCACATCGCACGCTCTACCATCCGCCAAAACGCTTTAAAGGCGAATGCGGACGCCGAGAGAACACGCAAAGGGCAGGAAGCCTATCGTCAAACAATTTTGCGCCTGTATTCTCAAAATGTTTTGGCGCGCCAAAATGTCCGAATTTTGCACGATATGTTTGTGGAACAACAGGAAATTAGTCGAAGAACCCAGTCCGAAATCCGAGACAGGCTGCAAAAGACCGAAATGCAAAAGAACCCAGCGCTCGAGACAGCACACACAATGATTGCGTTGAGTCAACAGTTGTGTGCTCACTGTTTGGGAACCCGTCACATTTTGAAAACCAAGCAAAATAAACGCTTTAGTGTAGAATGTAAAGCTTGTAGAGTGTACGAATAAAGAGATTTTTTACCAGGGCTGATTGAATATATCTGTATCTGATGTACCCGTAAACTGGTTGCAATTCGTTTGAAGGGTAACGGGGTATATAAGTTGGCACACCGACTCTTGCCAAGTAGATGTCACCGAGTTTCAAAAACACATTGTTTAACCCAACCTTTCGAGCAATTGTCTACATAAATGTATGTTCTTTCGCATTTTGCTGGATGATTCATTCTGTATACGGATATGTGTTTTGACTCTGTATTACACCAAGGCCTTTAATTGACCGCTCCTATATTTTCTGAAATATGTTACGCCTATTCCAGAAAATAACCGTGTGCAACATGAGTAACTCAAAAGATGTTTGGGTTTCATGAGCAAAATGCTATCGGTAAACGTGGGGAAGCGTTGTTTTTGAATATGTTTCCCAAATGGTCTGCCAATAATTTGGCCACGAAATGCAAAGAACCAGATTTCAAAGATGTGCATGGGCGGAAATTAGAACTCAAATTTGACGTCTCTGCCAAAGCCCGCAGAGACGCCGACGGACATCAGATAAACTTTTTTATGGAGACAGTATCGAACGACCGCAAAAAAACTTGTGGTGGAGTATTCCGTGCCAAAAAAGAGGGCGTCGATTTTTTGGTGTACATGTTTGAAAATCCATTGCGTATGTTTGTGTTAGATGTCAACAAAACCGAGAAACGTGTCAAAGAATTGATTGCCACCGGCTGGTATAGAAAACGACGCATCAAAAACAGATACTACTACACAGAAGGTTACACATTGCCAATATCAGAATTTAAAGCATGCATGACTGACTTAAATAGACCAACCAAACAACAAAGAGCACTTCGACGGTTAGAATGGTCTTTAAAGAAATAAAAATACTAAACTGAATGTATAACAATTATTTAGAGATTATGTGATTTTATGAATGTGGGAATATACAAGACCAAGAACACACTGACCGACAAGCAGAATGCCCAAGTGCAAAAGTAAGAGCAACGCTTGGCAAAACTTGGTAAAGGGCCACAAACGAGGCCCAAAAAAGATACGATTGCACAAGAAATCGACAACGGACGACAACGAGCCCATCAAAAGAGTTCAACTCATCGTCGATTGCAAGTGGTCGTCCAAGTATATGATTGTAAACATGACCGAGAGTACTTTAAGCAAGTTGCATTTGAAAAAATACCAAAAATTAGCTCGCAACCACAGCAAATACCACGAGTTACACCAGACGTTCTCAGCTCTGGACCACAATGCGTTTGTTATGAGAGAATCCGAAACAATTCCATTGGTGTTTGACACCTGTTACGGCAAACATACCAGTGAGGTTGTTGTGACCGCTGGTAAACTCCGAAATCCAATTGCAACTCTTCACATTTCAAACACAAAAGAGACGATTGAAAAAATTGCAAAGGAAAAAAAGTATGTGCAAAGTGTTTTCAACAAACAATATAAACATGTAGTTGTTGCTGTAGAAAAAATGTAAAACAGCGTTAAAAAAATAAATGAAATAAATGAACAATACAAAACTGTTGACTACAACTCTCCCTCAATTCGGTGTAACTCTCAAAGCGGAGACGTGCATCCTATCATGGCGCTGGTCGAGAACAAATTATCAATCAAAACGAACAAACCACCAATCGAACAACCTGATCAACCGAACAACCGAACAAAACTTATTGTACCAAGGTCGATAAACCATACTCTCACGGTTCCCAATTCACTCGCATGGCTCCCCATTCGGTGTAACTCTCGAAGCGGAGACGTGCATCTTATCATGGCTCTGACCGAGAACTAATTGATAATAAAATATTTTATAGTTAGCAGGCAATAGTTTTAGATTCTTGTTTTTTTCCGCAATGTGTACACCCCCCTAAAAAAATATTTGAAAAAAAATGCCCTCGGGATAGGGCGATAGGGCGGGCAACCGGAAGGTTGGTCGTGCAAATGTTCCTTACGACGATTATTCGTTGTTCAAATTCATAAGTGCAACCGACAATCGAACTTCGTTCCGCAAATGGGTACCGACTGCCAAGTACAACGATGTCGAGTCCTAACAAGCCCGCAGAAAAAAAAAGCCCGCAGAAAAAAAAAAGCCCGCAGGATAGGGCAACCGAAAGGTTGGTCATGCAAATGTTCCTTGCAATCATTATTCGTTGTTCAATTTCATAAATGCAACCGATAATCGAGCTTCGTTCATTGGTTTAGTACCACTGTCGTCAAACATGTCCTGAAAACGTTTCCAAGACGGATAGTGTCCAGTGGTGGAGTGGCGTGGAAATGCTTTTTTCCATATTCCCTTTACGACAGCGTCCGACAATGGCACTACTTCCAAATGGTTATATTTGAGTAAAGATGAGAACGATACACAGGCTTGGTGCTCTGAAGAAGCAACGCAATGTCCATTTAGTAACCATGGGTGACAGGTACAGGACGGGGTACAGGACATGGTCACACAGCCAAGTCGGTGTGTCAGTACACTCATGAGTGTATTTGGGTGCTGTAGCCAGCAATAACACACCTGAATTAATACAGGGTCCAGGTGTCCTTCCAAAACGGAGAGGAAAACAAGTAGTTAAGAGAGAAAGGGGGCGGGAAGTACATGTAGGGTGAAAGTAGGGTGAAAGGTGGACACCTGAACTTGGCAATAACAGAAAATCACTGCTTTGCATTCTGCAAAGCAGAAAATCACTCTGCAAAGCATATGAATATTCAAAACATCATTTTTTCTGACATGTCCACCACGACCACGACTTCCATGTCGTCTGACCCTACTTTAGACTTCCCACAGTGTCCATTTGGTGAATTTGATTTTGGGAAGGCCATTTCTTTTACATTTGACGACGATGACGCTGAACCACACTTTGAACAGGACTCCGAACGCCCTGACTGGGGTGACTTACCTGTAGCGTGGGATATCTTTGGCGCCGATAGTCTTTGCAACTCCGAGGGAAACTCTGTTGTAGAGTTCCCTGACGCCATCGAACCCAATGACGCCATAGAGCCCCTCTACAATGTCAAAGACGTCATCGAACCCAATGACGCCACCGGTGTCGATGCTCCATCGTTGACGCCAAAGACAACTCTAAAACGCGTGTTTGTACCATCAAATGACAACTATTTGGACAGGCAATCACTTCGAGATGCGCTGACTGTTTTAAAAAAATTAAAATCTGGGTCTATTTGCGACTATCGTGGCTGCGTTCGGTCGTTGGTAAAATCCTTCGACAACAAATACACAACTCCTTTAAGTTTGTGTTTGCCACCGTTGCCCGGAAGTCTTGCTGCTGTTCGTGAAAAACTGCGTGTAAGTCAAGTCAGCGTGGTGAAATCTACAGGAAGTACCATTGTTGTCAAAGAGATGAAAAGTCTCAAGCCTGGCAAAGAACAATCATGTTGTACATTTTTGTTCCAAAACGGTGAATGGGTCTGCGGTGACAAAGTGTTGTTTTTTTCCGCAGTCTGAGTGTTGGTGAAATTGCCGTCCAGAATGTAAAACCCGAATAAATAACACATATATTTTTTAAATTGTATGTTGTTTGTTTACAAAGTGCCAAAATGCAGCAAGAAGTTGTCGATGCGTTGTTTCGTGATGTGTCGCTGACACGTCAAGCTTTGTATTCGTACGACGATTTTGTATCTCGCATTGTGCCACATACCATTAACAACCACCGTCCAATTGAAATCAAGGCTTCTCTTGATTGTTTTAACAGTGATGTCGAACCAAATATAATCAAAATCAGTTCACCTCGTTTCGGTGTGGCGTCGTTTATTGAAAAGAATGGAGATATCCGTCGCTGTACTCCAATGGAAGCACGCCTGCGCGATTTGATGTATTCGGCACCAATGTATGTGAATGTGGAACATATTTTCCCTGGCGGCAGTAAAAAGTATACCGATGTATTTTTTGCGCGAATGCCCGTGATGGTGCAGTCGTCTTTGTGTACGATACGCAGTGGTGGAGCTGACTATCGTAACGGCGAATGTCCGCACGACCCCGGTGGGTATTTCATTGTCAATGGTCGCGAGAAAACATTGGTTGTCCAAGAGCGCATTTCTCCCAATATTATTTTTTGTTTTTCCCCCAAAGATTGTGTGTATCATGCCGAGTACGACGCCATAGCACACCGTGTCTCAACCATGCGTATTGTCGTTCGCAAATTCGGTAGTTCCCCTTTCCGAGTCACATTGCCCGGGATAGATACTGAAATACCGATTCTTATTTTGTGGCGGGCTCTGGGCGGTCAACAAGATGCTTGGCAACTCCATATCGACACCAAAGATGCAAGCCAGTCGGTCGAAGATGCATCTGTGGCAATCACACAAACAGCTGCTCTGGAATGGTTGGACAAATATTGCGACAGTCCGTCTTTGTTGTTGGAGCGTCGCGTGTATCCAAACATGGCGCCGAACATGAAATGTTTGCAATTGTGTTTGCAGTGGGCCACTTATTTGAACTGTTTGCACGGACGTCAGCCTTTTCACGACCGAGACCATGTCAATGCTAAACGTTTGGATACTGCCGGTGCGATGATGGGCACCATGTTTGTGCATTTGTTTCATCAAATGTTGAGTCTTATCAAGAAATCCGCCGTGGTTCTATTGAACAAAAATAAAAAGCTACGACCCAATCGTTTGATTCAGCCGCAGCACATTACCGATGGCATCAAATATGCTTTGGCCACTGGAAATTGGAAAATCAAGTCCTCGGCTTTTGCAGGGCGTGTTGGGGTTTCGCAGTTGTTGAACCGAAACACCTATATTTCGTGTATTTCTCAGCTGCGCAGAGTAGATACCGGAATCGATTCCCAACAAAAAATCATTGCCCCCAGATTGTTGTATGGAAATCAATGGGGGTACATGTGCCCGAGTGAAACCCCTGAGGGTGGTCCTTGTGGGTTGGTCAAACAATTAGCACTATCGACTCATATCACTACTCAATGCGATACAGTCACTCTAATGCAACTAGTTGCGGAACACCACAAATCGGGAGGTTGCTCGCTAGTGTTCCACAACGGTGCCCCCATTGCCACTGTTGCAAATGTAACTGATCTTGCTAGTGTTCTGCGCCGCGAAAGAAGAGCACGTACGATTTCATCGGATACTTGTATAGCAATGGAAAAATCGAACTTGTATTTGTGGACAGATTCCGGTCGTGTCTCAAGACCAGTGTTTGTGGTTCAAATGGGGAAAATTTTAATTACAAAAGAACAAGTACATGATTTAAAAGCAGAAAGACTGCGGTGGGACGATTTGTTTTCACTTGGCGTCATTGAGAACCTGTCCATTTATGAAGAACAGACCGCATTAATTGCGTTGCGACCCGATGACCTCAAATTGGACCACACCCACTGTGAACTAGACCCTGCTCTCATATTGGGGACATTGGCCTCCACTATCCCTTACCCAGACCACAACCAATCGCCTAGAAACGTGTACCAATGCTTGGACCATCGGACGCCCGTGCTCATGCACGATGGTTCAACAAAACCTATCAAAGACATTCGAGCGGGTGATCACGTGATCACCTTCAACCCCGAGACAATGAAACAAGAGACGACGCGCGTCCTGTACCAACAAACAGCGCCGACTACCAAGCAAATGTACCGCATTACCACGTGCTCTGGCCATACCATCTCGGCCACTTTTGATCACAAGTTTATGACCGACGCAGGGTGGAAACAGGCAGACGCGTTGGCCGGTGGTCTCGTGGCGATATCGCCCTTTAACAAACCACTGTCCACTGTTGTAGAACCAGGTCTGATCCTGACTGCAGAGACATTTGCGCAGGCACTGGCCGACTCGTGTTCAGACACCCTCATCCAAAAATACGTACATTGGTTGCAAGAATTGCAGTTGTTGCCATTGAACAATACCGACACACGTGTACAAACACTGGCCCGTATGTTTGGGTTTGTGTACACCGATGGAACACTGACCTACCACAAACGAGACCGCACCTACATGCTACAAGCATACTTTGGTTGCGAATACGGTGCGCAACAGTTTGAACAGGATGTAGACACCCTCGGGTTTGGCAAAACCAAAGTGCGTTACGGTGAACGCACGTACAAGGGCGCTACCCATCACACGTGGGACGTAGCACACCAAGGGGTCATCGGGTGTCTGTTTTATGCTCTGGGCATGACTTCTGGTAAGAAAACCACCCAACCCACCAAACACGTACCTGACTGGATCGTACACGGTAGTCTCTCCACGGTGCGCGAATATCTAAGCGGGTTCCAAGGTGGCGACGGTTGTCAAATACGTTTCAATCTGTTGAAACGTGGGTCGTGTTGTGCCGCCACATTCTTGACCACGTCTACGGAACACCAGGCGTCCCTGCACGCCCTCATGACCACGGTGTCCAAACTTTTTACACGTCTTGGCATTCAGACCAAAGTCATAAGTGTAAAGACGCCACAGACAGGACGTGTGCAATATGGTGTTTACATACTAAACATACAAGAAAATCTGGTCTCCTATTACGAAACAGTTGGGTACCGCTACGACATGCGCAAACTGGAACAGTCGGGCATCGTCGTAGATTATCTAAAATCCAAACAGAGACTCAGTTATAAGAATGGACGTGCCATTTCTACTGGTCATTTAAAAACCTTTACTCCAGATAACTGGCGTACACGTTGTCAAACATTGAACGGCATGCTGTTCGTGCCCGTCGAATCGGTCGAACCAATCGACACGGTGATAATTGCTGACCTGACCACAGAATCGGCCAACCATTCGTTTATCGCGTCTACAGGATTTGGCGTGCACAATTGTGCGATGGGCAAACAGGCGATGGGGGTCTATGCAACCAATTTTGCAAAACGTTTTGACACAAATGGTCACATCATTCACTATCCACAAAAACCACTGGTCACAACCCGTGTTGCCAAAGCGTTGAAAGGTGATGAATTACCCGCTGGAATGCAGGCCATTGTCGCAATCATGTGTTTTGGCGGCTATAATCAAGAAGATTCATTGCTGTTCAATCGTTCCGCAATAGAACGCGGGTTTGGAAGGTCGACCACTTTTCGAACCTACACCAAGTCCAATTCGTCGACCCGACAAGCTGCCGGTTCCGAATTTAAAAAACAAGAGACATATGGTGATGTGACATCAGACCTGGACAACGACGGCCTAACCATGCCCAACACCAACATCAAAAAGGGAGGTGCTATCTTTTGTAACGTGACACCCGGTAAAAAACATCCACACATTGTCAAAAATAAGAAATCGGCGGGAGTGGTCGATTCTACCATCTTGTTTCAAAATACCAACGGTGGACAGACAGCCAAGACACGCATTCGAGAACAGCGCATTCCTCAAGTCGGTGACAAATTTTGCCATAAATTGGACAGCTACGTGATGACAAGCAACGGATGGGTGCAATTGAGAGATATCACGCTGCAGCACAAAGTTGCGACACTTCGAGAGGGTCAGTACCTGGATTACGTCCATCCCACGAACAAGTACATCTTTGATTGTCACGACGAAGAACTCTACCACCTGGACGCTCAGCAGGTGAAAATCATTTGCACCAAAAATCACAAACTTTATGTTCAAAAAAGAGACAGAAAAGAATTTGAGTTTGTCGAGGCAAAAGATGCATTTGGTAAGAGAGTACGACACAAAAAGGATGCCACAAACGACCGCTTGGACCAAGAATTTATCCAACTTGGTGGCACACAATACAAGATGGACCCCTTTCTGAAATTGTTGGGGTCCTTTATTTCCGATGGGTATGTTGACACTGGGAAAAATCATCGAAGAATTTCGATTTGTATGGAAAAGATTAGAAAAAAGGAATTTATGGTTTGCGCTCTGGATGAACTGGGCGTCCATTACAACATAAGACCCGACCGTGTTTTAATTGGAAATAGATACAAACAATTGGTGGATTACTTCAATGTATTGTCGGTTGGTGCTGCGAAGAAGTACCTTCCACAGTTCGTGTGGGAGTTGTCCCAACGACAATCCGTCATACTGTTGAATGTGCTATTACAAGGCGACGGTTCTTACAACAAAAATGGTTCGGCGGGGTACTACACCTATAGCAAGCAGCTCGCAGAAGATGTGCAACGTCTGGCGCTTCACTGTGGGTGGTCTGGCACTATTAAACTATACAAAAGTCGTGAAGCTGGGCATGAGTCATTTATTAATCCGGTCGTCCGAAAAATCACCACAAATTACGACGCGCTTGTGGTTCGAATTGTAAAGAAGAAAAACAACCCGCAGGTGAATCATGGTCACGTTCATCAACAAACTCGTCAAACAGAGGAGTACGTTCGCTACACGGGTCAAGTAGGGTGCATTGAAGTTCCAACGACCCATGTCTTCTTCTACAAAGAAGACATGTACTCTCCACCCTGCTGGACAGGGAATTCGTCACGACACGGGTAAGTTTGTTGTTTGCCAGGGTGGTTCTTCTTTAACTTGAACTAACCACTTTGGCCGCTACGCTGTAACAACCTTTCTTACAGCCAAAAAGGCACCATTGGCATGATGTACAGTCAAGAAGACCTCCCGTTTACAGCAGAGGGCATTGTACCCGATTTGATAGTCAACCCACATGCCATACCTTCCCGCATGACCATTGGTCACGTCTTTGAGTGTGTTGCTTCCAAGGTAGCAGCTTTGACTGGGCAACGAATTGACGCTACTGCCTTTTCGCACGAGCCGGTCGAAGCCATCTGCAACATGTTGAAAAAGGCGGGGTATTCGGAAGACGGTAAAGAAGTGATGTACCACCCACATACCGGGAAACCACTTAAAGGTCGCATATTTATTGGACCAACGTTTTATCAGAGATTAAAACACATGGTCGAAGATAAAATACATGCTCGGGCAACTGGTAAAATTGTAGGACTCACACGACAGCCCGTGGATGGTCGAGCCAATGGAGGTGGGCTTCGATGGGGCGAAATGGAACGAGATTGCGGTGTGGCCTCCGGTGCCTCGGCAGTATTGAACGAACGAATGATGATCTCTTCCGATGCTTACAATGCCAGACTCTGTAAACATTGTGGATTGATAGGAACAGTAGTGGTGGATGAACAGGGTGAGCATTGTACATCGTGTTCCAAAAAAGAGATTCACAAAGTACAAATGACTTATGCTGGTAAACTACTGATGCAGGAACTCATGGCGATGGGAATCTCGCCCCAACTCACACTAGCAGCGACCGCATCACAGACATGTGGTCAACCACAGGTGTTATGACCAGTGCCCGTTGGTCATGCCATTGTCGTGGATGTAGAGTTGGACGGGGTTACGACGAGTCTAATTCCTCGTCTTCGTCGGTCATCGGTTGTTTCTACACAATATATCAATGTATATAAACAACAGATGCAGAGAAATAATACTCCAGTGATAATTAGTAACTGATATATGTGAAACCATGTGGGTGAGTTGTCTGTAGAGACTGACGAGTGGTTTGCTTGTGGAATGGTGGTCACTGAGGAGTAGTTTTGAAAAAGTGAATGATTCATAAGACCGTTTGTAGAGAAAAATAAATACGTTAAATACAAGTTACCCAAATCCACACAAAAAGCCAAAAAAAAATGTATTGGTGTCAAAACCGAATTTTTGTTTCTTTGTTGAAATAGATATCTCCTACAGATACCACGGGCAAAATATCTACTGTCGGATTATATTTGCTCATATGCAAAGCGACGCGCGTCACTCCGAGATTTTTTAATTTCATAAAAGGCCTTTCAAACGAATGCTGCAGGGACACGTCCCAAAAAACAACCTGTGTGCCAAATCGTATCTCCGTTCGTCCGCCGGTTTCTTTATGCATATCCCGTAAGCCTTGTATCATACTCAATAATATAGTGGGCGTCATTTTCGGCACGCGAAAGATAATCTCAAAATTTTTGTAGCCACCGAGAACCGTGACCAACGTTTCAAAGGGCCATATACTGGGCGACCATCTATTGGCTTCGCGAAGTGTGCTAATGCCTTTCCACCATATATCACTAAGAATGTATGACTCAAAAAATCGCAGGTAACCAAGCTTCTTTTTTAGGTGGTATGGCGACGGGAGCTTTACCCACCACAAGTTGCCAAACAACATTAGAACGATACACAGGGAGATATGACCTTGACACCACTAATAATAATTCTGATTTACATAAAAAAGATAAAATATTCATTATCATTTCAATTGGTAATGTGTTCATTTATTGATACAACCTATGTATTTATAGTACTTTCGACGTAATGGGGTTCGGTGTGTCCTCTCCCTCCTCTTCGTATTTACTGAGCTTGAGTAGGAGTTTAATAGCTCTTTCTTTCCATATTTTTGCTTTTTTTTTCATCTTCATGGCTTGTTTTTTCATTTCAGTGTATTTTCGGAGCAATGTTTTCTTTTGTTTATTGCATGTCGACAGTTCATCGAGTATCTTGTTTGTTCTCTTGCGCTCGAACTCAATGGATTCGTCAATGGGCTCATCGATGGAAATAGTCTCTTCTGATTCTTCGTTGTCCGGCACCAGAAAACCATCGTTGTAGTCGTACTCATTTTCATCACTGCTTGATGAATCCTCTGACGAGCTGTCCCCCGACGACGATTCTGATGCCTCGTCGTCGATAAACTCAGTGGGTTTTGCTGGTGGTTTCTTTTTGTTTTCGTCCATTTTCTGTTCCGGGGCATCGGGGGGGAGCTCGTCAGAGTGGTGTCGGCAACGTGGTCCGTTACAACCATGTTTACTCCATCGGCATTTGGAACAACCTGTCTTTTTTCGTACTTTTGTAATAAACTCTGACATTTACTATGTCAACGTTGCTACTATACTGGTTTTTTTTTGTTCGGTGCGCGCGCATGGACCATTTATTTGATGATTTCGCACAATGTTTTTTTCTTAAAAGTATACACGAGGGATTTGTTTGATTTCAGTGACCAAATTGCGTCAAAGCTGTTTGCCAATCGTGATCTTTTACACGTGTCCCAAGCCGTCTGGGCACTCTGGTCAGTAAAAGTCACAATCAACGTTTGCTTTTCTTTGTGTACTTTTATTCTTCGCCAACCGTGGTACAAGTATATTTTGGAACAGTGTGCAAACAAATTGTCTTCCAGAGCAAATTGGAATATCCGATATTTAAACATCCCAACATGGTGTTTTTCATTGTCTTCTTTGGCTACTGTTGAATACAGTGGTGCCTCTAACCATTTGTCATTTGTATCACGAGCGTAGACATACCAAGTTTTAGTTACAAATGCACCCATTTTTGTTAAAACACACACATTTAAATACCTCTCTCTTGCAAGGTTTGCAGGGCCAATCTACGATAATCAAAAACTAATATATGTTACAAATATTATAACAAAAAATGCCGCATGACAACTAACCCCAAAAACAAAATGAATCGCAACCAAGCAGTTTCTCAACAATATCAAAAAAAAAGTCATTTGGAACACATCAAAGAGCGCCCAGACACATACATTGGCTCATGTGAATCTCGCCAAGAATTTTTATGGGTGTTTAATGATGACCGGATGGAATACCGTCAGGTCGAATACGTGCCGGGCCTGTTGAAAATATTTGATGAAATTTTAGTCAATGCTGCCGACAACAAGCAGCGGGACAATTCCATGAAATCCATCCGCGTTACAGTGCATCCGGACAGAATCACAGTCGAAAACGATGGTCGTGGTATTCCCATCGTGATGCACGACAAAGAAAATATGTGGGTGCCTCAAATGGTGTTCGGTGAATTGCTTACTGGTGATAATTATAACGACTCTTCAGACCGTGTGGTCGGTGGACGCAACGGTTATGGGGCCAAACTGGCCAACATTTTCTCCAGTGTGTTTTGTGTGGAAACCGTTGATTCGCAGTCTGGTCAGTCGTATGCCCAAACGTGGAAAGACAACATGGCCAAAGTCACTACACCCATCATTAAAAAATCGGGAAAACGTAAAGACTTTACTCGTATTACTTTTGCCCCCGATTTTGAAAAATTTGGTCTTGAAAAAATCGATGCAGATACATTGGCACTCTTTCAAAAACGAGTGTACGATATAGCAGGCACCACGGCTTCGGATGTTCGAGTCTACTTTAATGGCGTACGATTGCCCGTTCAGAATTTTAAACAGTACTGCAGTCTTTATTTTAAAGACGACCAGCCCATTGTTTATGAAAAAATCAATGAGCGATGGGAAGTCGGTATAACGGTTTCGCCCGAACAACAAGCCCAACAAGTCAGTTTTTGCAACTCTATCTGCACTACCAAAGGCGGAGAACATGTCAAATACATTTTGGATAATATTTCCAAACATTTGGTCACCCATCGAAATTTTAAAGATTTAAATGTCAAGGCCTCGCAAATAAGAAATTCAACTTTTGTGTTTGTCAATGCTCTGATTACCAATCCCAGCTTTGACTCGCAGACAAAAGAAACATTGACGACTCGCTCCAACAATTTTGGACCGTCCAATTTTAAACCAGTGATTTCTCACAAATTTGCCGCTGGTATTATTAAACGGACCGGCATTATTGAAGAAGTCTTGTTTTATGCTCGGGCAAAATCAAACCGAGCGCTACAGCGAGCTACCGCTTCGAAAAAAACTTCCAAATTGTTTGGCATTCCAAAATTGGACGACGCTGCGTGGTCAGGTACCCGACGCTCGGAACAATGCACTTTGATATTGACCGAAGGTGATTCCGCCAAGTCTCTGGCAATCGCGGGACTGTCAGTGGTTGGTCGGGAAAAATATGGAGTATTCCCCTTAAAAGGTAAATTACGCAACGTTCGCGCCGCCAACAACGCGGCTGTCATGCAAAATGCCGAAATTCAGAACATTATGAAAATCATGGGCCTTAACATTGGTCGTACATACTCGGACGCTTCCTCTCTGCGGTACGGACATATCATGATAATGACCGACCAAGACCATGACGGTTCCCATATCAAAGGTCTTATCATTAATTTCTTGCACCATTACTGGCCTTCTTTGTTACAAATTCCTAATTTTTTGCAAGTCTTTATTACACCCATCGTCAAATGCACCAAAGGCAACATTACCAAAAAATTCTACACGACTCCGGAATATGAACACTTTGTCAACACCGTAGACATTCGGAAATGGAAAGTCAAATACTACAAAGGACTGGGCACTTCCAGTGCCAAAGAAGCCAAAGAATATTTTACCAATTTACATAACAATCGAATACCATTTGAAACAATGCCAAACGAAAGCTCCGCTCTCATCGACATGTGCTTTAGCAAACATAAAGTACCCGAACGCAAACAGTGGATTGCTTCCTACAAGTCAGGCACACATATCGATTTCAAAGTAAACGAAATGACCTATGCAGACTTTGTCAACAAAGAATACATCATCATGGCCGTACAAAGCAACTTGAGAGGCATACCACATGTCATGGACGGGTTAAAACCTTCGCACAGGAAAATTCTATTCTCCTGCTTGAAACGTAATTTGACAGAAGAAATTAAAGTAGCGCAACTGGCGGGCTACACTTCAGAACATGCCGCTTACCACCATGGCGAAGCATCTCTCAACGGTGCCATCATTAATATGGCACAAAATTACGTGGGGAGCAACAATATTAATTTGTTGCTCCCCAACGGTCAGTTTGGTACTCGACTGCTCGGTGGCAAAGACGCCGCAAGTCCGCGTTACATATTTACCCAATTGTCAACCATTACAAAAAAACTGTTTCATCCCAACGACAAACCCCTCCACCAATACATGGAAGACGACGGTCAACAAATTGAACCCAAATGTTACATGCCAGTCATACCCATGCTGCTGGTCAACGGTAGCCATGGAATAGGGACTGGATGGAGTACCAGTATTCCACCACACAACCCCCTCGACATTGTACATTTTTTACAGTGTCGATTGAACAATCAGACGACACCATTACTTGTACCATGGTTTAAAGGGTTTAAGGGTGTGATTAGTGAAGGGACCATGCGCGGTTGTTGGAACTGGAAAAGCGCAAACTGTCTTCACATCTCCGAACTACCGGTGGGTCAATGGTCCACACCGTACAAAGAGTTTTTAGAAAAGGCATTGGATGGGGGAGCCGGATTCAAAAAAGACCACATCGTCAAAGTCGAAAGCAACTACACCGATACCACGGTCTCATTTCTCATCACATTGAGTCGAACATTTGCTGCCAGCTTGCAGCAAGACGAAACAACATTGGTGAAAAAATTCAAACTTGAAAAAAAAATTGATACCACGAACATGCATGCTTTCGACGCCCAACACAATTTGAAAAAATATGCGTCGACCCTTGAAATTATGGAAGATTTTTACCATCAACGGCTTGCATTGTACAAGATTCGAAAACAACATATACTCACACAACTGCAACAACAACTCCAAACATTGGCACAAAAAATTAAATTTTTAAAACTAGTGGTTGATGGAATATTTCTCTTCAAAGGGTTGAACAAACGTCAACTGATGGCACAACTGGAACAACACGAGTTGTGCGATGCGGATTTTTTACTCACCATGTCAATGTGGAACATGACGGACGAAAAAATAGAAGAACATTCTACCCAATACGAAATTATAGCCAAAGACATTCAACAATTGGTACAAACCTCCGAGGCACAATTGTGGTTACATGACCTTAAAGAAATTCAAGATGAACTCACCCACACACAAACAATATCCACTGACGATAGACCCAAAAAGAAACGACGCATGTAGATTTAAACATTTAGAAATATAAAATCAACATGAGTAACTCTTATTTTAATTTTTGATTGCCAGTGTTTATAGACATGCAAATGTCCACAAACACTGCAGCACCCAGCCCTGCAGCACCCAGCCCTGCAGCACCCAGCCCCGTCAATACTGTAGCACCCAGCCCTGCAGCACCCAGCCCCGTCAATACTGTAGCACCCAGCCCCGTCAATACTGTAGCACCCAGCCCCGTCAATACTGTAGCACCCAGCCCTGCAGCACCCAGCCCTGCAGCACCCAGCCCGACAGCTTGGTTTCCAACAGCACCCAGTCCATCAGCACCGAGCCCGACAGCACCCAGCCCGACCGCTTGGTTTCCAACAGCACCAAGCCCGACAGCACCCAGCCCGACCGCTTGGTTTCCATCAGCACCGAGCCCGACAGCACCCAGCCCTGTAGTGACTTTTTTGTCAGCACCCAGTCCTGCTGCACTCTACAACATATCTACCAATTCCACTTCTATTACACAAGAAATTATTTTGGCAAACCATGTATTTCAGATTTTACTACTGGTTGGATTAGTCGTGTTGTGTATATTTGCGGCGGTTAGAAAACGTTTCACATTTCCTGTGTATTATAGATACAATCACATTGTAGAATCTGATATTGAGGCAGTCTCCATGGTGGGTTGTTCAGAACATTTACAACAAGATGCTATTGACAACGCCGAGAGAGCAGTGACCACAGCAGACAAAAACGCCGAGAAGACGCCCGAAGATGATGATAAAAACACGTCCAAAACAACCATCGAACATGACTGAAAAGATAGTGTTTGTCGCCGAGTTTTTGTAGATCAGTTTTTTTACAGTATATATAATATGTCTTTGTTTTCTAAAATATGTCTAGACTTTCTAAACAACCTGAACAAATGTTTGCACCAGCCGAGGGTACATTGGCCCCACAAACCCGCATAATGGTCACTGGTGGAAAATACGTGGGCGAGCACGGCAGGATTGCCAAAGTGACCAACAAGATGTACCAATTAGAACTGGACAGTGGTGCAAAGACTGCATCAGGCAAACTGCCCTCGGTCAAACACGAACAAGTAGCTGCGGAGACATCAGGGGCCACTTCGATGGACAAAAAACTGGTGACCCCCATTCCACTGGGTAAACCATCTTACAGCAAACCTCTTTCGTCAGGCGGTGTTCGCACCACCAACAGTCTTCGTATGAATAGTATGACAGAAATGTCGGACAAAGAAGAAGAGGAGGCGTTGCATTTAAAACAATCTGAGTTCAGAGAGAGCATTCGTGTCAAATTGTCTGATGCAATTGAAGAAATATCCGAATGTAAAATCAAATATGGGGCCAAATATATTGAGGAAATAAACAAGCACAAAAAAGTGAATAATTGGTTTGGTCAGGGAAAACACGAGCAAATTTCCATTAAACACGAGTCCTCTTTATTTAAAGCGTTGACAAAAGTGCACGATTGTGTCGAACGAATTTTGTCTGACGACGCATGTGACGACGCATTGAGAGACAAAACGGTAGATTTATTCACAAACAAACCATGTGGGTGGTCGGCAGCTGGTGTTTTGCGGAGTGGTTGGTCGAATAAGGTGTGGGACTTTTACTGCTCCGAGGGCGAAGGTGTCTCGGTTTCTTTTGTTGCTGACTATGTTAGCAACGCATATAATCTGTGTATGGCCTTGAATCCACAACACGTTGCAAACATGCGAGCACTCGAAAAAAGTGCCAAGAACAAGCGCGATGCTCTTAAGGCTGCTGCGGATGCTGATAAGGCTGCAAAGATTGAGCAAAAGGCGATTGAAGCCAGGAAAAAAGCCGTAGAGGCCCAACGTGAAGCCAAAGCGCTGTCTGACAAGGCCGAAAAAGAAGCTGAACAAAAAGTGAAAGAAGCCAACGAACTCGCTGAAAAGCTAGCAAAAGAAACCGAAAAGCTGGAAAAGGAAGCCGAAAAAGATGCTGAAAAGGCAGCTAAAAAAGCCAGAAGAAAAGCCCAAAAGGCGGCAAAAAAAGTCGAAGTAAAAAGATTAAAAAAATTAAAGGAGGCTATTGTGAAGAGAATAGCTATGATTGAGAATCTCCCGCTGCACAAAAATAAGGATACCACTAAAGAGCTGCTCAAACGATTGGGAAAACGTCGAGACATTCTTAAAACTGCTTTGAACACATTAAAAGGCTTGAAAGCCATTCCGTCGGGGTATGAACCAGTTGACCAAGGCGAATTGTTTGAGGATACCTCATCCGACGACGACACGGACGACGACACAGACGACGACACGGACGAAGATTAAAAAAAAAAGTAACTCAATTCTAAATTATTTACAAATCATTTACCTAAAAAATATTTTCAAGTCCAAAGTTTTCATTGTTTTTTTCTTTTTTCGCTGAACCTGTTTTTCCACCATCTTTCGTTTGTCAGTAGTGCGTGCTGACCTCTGGACAAATGCATTCATCATTGAATTGGAGACTGATTGTGTTTTGTGTACTGTCGTGACCTCAAATATTTCATCCGAATTGTCCATCACCATTTCAAAAATCCGCTGTAGTGGTTTTTGCAATTGATTTGACAAATACCAACGGGTATCTGCAGAAGCCCTGCCTTGTTCAACATCTTCGGGCGTTACAGCGCGTTGGTATGTCTTCTCCCCCTTGAACCCTGGTCTAATCAAGTAATCAATACGGTCACCGGGTTTGGGTGCAATGTGTGCTGGTTGCGTTGCCATTAGTCGTTTTGCCAATTCTGTATGGGGTGCTGGATTTTTGTAGTCTTCTGGTTTTCGTGTCAACTGTTTGGACATGGTCAAATCTTCAATTGGTATCTCGTTTCTCAGTAGTTTGAGAACAATGCCACGTGCGTATTCGATGGCGCCCTGCACGTTGTTTTCTTTGCACAACATTACCAGTACTTGTTTTTGTGTTTTGCTGACAACTGGTGCAAAATCTCGTCGCACACATTCAAATCCTTTGACGTCCAGTTTGGGTGCAAGGCCTGGTTCAAATTTGTGTCCGGCATATCGTTTTTTTCCTTTTAGCAATATGGGGTAATAAAATTTTTCATACTCTAAATCGTTGGGTGGCAAAAAAGCTTGAGTACAATACTGTCCCATTTCTGTACCAATGGCATCCACTTTGGCAATGAGTTCTTCCTGTGAGCAGTTGGTGTCACACATGGATTTGGGTATATTGGCAAAGACAGAATCCTGTTCCAAAAAAAAACCTGTTAGAGATAGAGCCAACGAAACAAACTACAACAGTAACTTACAGTGTCCCCGTAGACGATTTCCAGACCATGCTCCTTGTACTTGTCCTCACACATCCATTTGGTGTGATTGGCCATGCCACGACCAACTCTGGTCACCGACGATGCGATTCTTTTTTCACCCAAATAACCCATGCCGGCCCCCGTAAATCCGTATACAGAATTGGCACATACTTTGAGTGCCAATTGTCGACCGTCGAGAACGGCATAGTCCATTGATTTTTCTCCATATTTTTTCCTCATTTTTTTGACACGCCTGCGTTCGTTCAACAACTGTTCCAAAATTTCGGGCAAAATTCCCACGCGTTTTTTACTTGTAATAAAACAGACATCGGTTTTTTGCATTTTATATTCAAATTTGCCACCTTCGGGGTAGTCAAAGGACCGAACTGGTCGAACCTCGGGATAGTCGGGATGTGTGGGGTCCTTGATATTATGTGTTTCGGCGGACCATTGGAGTTGTTGCCGTTGGGCTTCCGTGTAAGAGGGAACCAGCGTTGAAAAGCACATATTGTATGCTCGCATAATGGAGGGATACAGCGAGGCAAAGTCCAATGTGACGACCGGTGTCTGATAGTAACCAGGTTTGGGAGTGATGACCACGGCGCCTTCAAACCCGTCAGCCACCGGTCGTTGAGAACCCGATTCGTCCGGCAAGAACCAACGTATTCCGTTTTGACGCCAGCGTTCTTTAAGTTGCCTCAACATCAGTACCATTGTCCGTATTTGTTGCCCACGGTGCAAAATGGTAGTCAATAGCACTCCTGTTACTTGGGACATTTGAATGGCATTGACCACTTTACACCGTCGGACTATGATTTGACACGGTAACCAGGCGTCTTTGACACAGTACTGGGCCAAAAATTCCCTACCCTTTGGAGTCTGCTGGTGCACAGGAATGTCTTCGTAAGCAATCGGCATTTTCTGTGTGCCCAGTAATTCAAGACAAACATTATCAAGCTTGTAGGACCGTAGCTTGTGGTCGGACATCACCACTCTGTAAATGTCCATCCATTCACGGCCTTCAATCCAAGCTTCCCAAGACTCTTGCCCACCGCGCTGTTTGGAATGGGTATATTTTTTTTTTAACACCGACGGTCGATTGACTCTGGAAAATGTGCGTGCTTGTTTACAGCGGGAACAGTAGGGGTCATCGCTACAACCACACAGAGCCTGAACACGTCGGATAAGATACACATTGTCAAAGTTCAAGACGTTGTATCCTGTAATAATCTCGGGGTCGTAGGTACGAATGTGCTCGGCAAACGCTTCCAACATTTTCAACTCGGATAAGAAAGAGTAGACGGTGGTGGTAGATGGGTCGTAGTCGTCTGTCCGCTGGGAAGTGGGTAGTGGGGACAATTGATGGCATTGTGGCTGGCCCTCGATTTCCAACATGAACACTGTTTGCACCATCGTTCCCGAAACCATGTCAAACGCACAGACCCCAATCGTTGATATCGAATCGCGTTTGGGGTCTGGGAACTCACATTCGCCGGTATCTGGATTGAGATACGGTATTGCTTCAATATCGTAAGACAATATTCGAAATGGTGCCATGGGGATTGGAGGAGATGGGCAGGGGACTACGTCGTCGATTGCACAAGTAATATTGACTTTACAAAATTTGGTATTCGAATCAGAACCATTGTTTACAGTCATCCAAGAACAGGCAGGTAATTGATGGTCCACCATCCACACCAGCTCTGGTTTAAACATGGTTTCGTACAGTTCCAACTTCACATTCAGATAAACAGGTCTTTTACGCACGTTTTTGGCAAATTTGGACATTTTGCGCCAAAATGACATTAATTTCAAATGTGCGTCCCTGACATTTTTCATAATTGTCAACAATGCGTACCAAATGTCGTAACGGGCAGTTTCAAACCGATAGACAGTGGGACCAGGACCGTCTTTGACATTTCGAATATTGTGGCCTTGTGTTTTTGTCCATTTGATTTCGTTCGTACCAACAGCACATTGGTCAAACCAATAGTTGTTCCATTGGTCAAAGATGTCTTGAGGAGGTCTACTGGTCTGGTTGTCTTTTTGATATTTGGCGGATGACCTCTCCGATGCTTTCATTGACATCCACCACCGAAGTACTGTTGCAATCTGTTGCTGAAACATTGTATCGCAATCTCCTTTTACAAATCCATATGCTTTCAAATCTCGAACGGTCACCGCAACTGATTGGCCATCGGCCTGACGTCCGTACAACACCAATGTCATTGTGTAATCATCGGCTCGATGACGAGCAGTACCAATGTGTTGAAAAGTGGTCATCGCGAGATTGACTCGATACAATACTAAATTGACCAAATCACATATGTGCAAATGTCTCCAAAAAATTGTCTGGAAGCCATGTCTAAACTAAAATGTTAACTTCATTTTAACTCGCTGTCTGTTATTTTTTTTCCTACCCAATGCCATTCGTGCTCTGATTCTCTCTTTCAATCTGAGTCTCTTTTCCAAGTGGTCCACTCTGGGGTTCTTTTTATCGTGTTTCTTTACATCGGGTTTCTTTACATCGGGTTTCTTTTTATCGAGTTTCTTTTTATCGGGTTTCTTTTTATCGAGTTTCTTTTTCTTTCTAAACCGAGGTGTGGATGACGGATAAGGCCGACTAGTGTGCCGACCAGTGGTCTTGGTTTTGTTCTTTTTCACTACATCTTTGGTCCGCACTTGGTCGGCGGCACGTACCTGCAGACGGAAACTTGGGTTTTTGGCTTTCTTTTTGGAGACAGCAGTGTTCTTGGCTTTCTTGTACGCATCCAAATCTTTTTGGTGGCCATCCTGAATCAAATCTGTTTCCGATTCCCACGTGTCTTCGTCGTCACCATAGTCGACCCACTTGATGTGGTATTCCTTGTGCCCCTTTTTAACGCGTTCGCCATAAATTCTTTCAATTCTAAAATTGTGCAAGACAGACATTTGCTGGCACGAACCAGTATATATACGGTTAAAACACAATGTCATCCACACCAGAAAACGAGGGGTCGTCCATCAACACCGACTCGTATTTTCGTGGGACAGTGCATTGCCATACTCCCACTAATATGCAACAAGCCACAGTAGTGCTAATGACGATGGCCATAATCAAGACTGTTTGCTCCCACGTTGGACCCATGACGATAGGTGGCGACCAAGGGTCACAATACCACCTTCCGGTTTCAGTCGTTGTAAAATTTCGAATACAGGGATAGCTGTACAATTCCCAACCGTCGTCGGAGTAGTAGGCATGTTGAGCTGGAATACATTGGTGACGCGGGCCAGTATGTCCTGGCGGACAAGACCAATAATGTGTTAATTTCTTCTCGCCAGTTTCAGCAACCCAATGTTCAGAATTGGTGGCAAATGAAGTTTTCGCGGTGTGTTCGGTCTTCAATTTGTGTAATTCTCGCCATTCACCCTCGTTACTGAATCGGTAGACGTTGTTGTTTTGCGGGTCGGCCACAATGACGTTGCTTCCCACAACCCCAATGTTGTTTCCAATAAATGCATTTTGAAAGTCGACATCGGGAACAGGCACATAGGCGGAAGTTTTGCCATCCAAGTAGGTTATTTGATCCGCGTCCAAATAACTGAGTGGATTGCCACGGATATCGTCAATGGAAATGCCGCCAGTTTCTTTGCAGTTTGATAGAGTATCTGGTTCAGGATTACACGTATACAATATGATAAAGGGATTGTTGGTATCTTCGTAGAGTGGATAAGCAGATATTGCCAACGTGTTGCGCGAAGCAGCTATATCACGACCGAATGCTTGATAAGTAGCCAGTTCCAGTGGTAATTGCAATGGTGTGAACGTGTTGGGCTGCCACCATGTGACATAATGTTGCTGGTCCGACAAAGGATCAATTGGCCAAATCACATTGTCCCACATGTATACTCGCCCGTAGTTGTCACCGGCGTTGTTTTCCATGAATCTGCTGGTGTCACCAGGTGCTGAAATGTACAGGGCCGAACCTGGTTCGTGCAGTGCACCAGACAGTGCAACTGCGTATCCAAATTGCTGAAACACTTCCCGATGTTGGTCGTATTCATCCTGGTTCATTTTCCCCCCCTTGTAGTAGGGTATCTCCATGGGCAAACACAATTTTTGTGCTTTTGCCACATCTGTGATATCTAATTGGTTGCTGTCGGCATAGCTGTTTTTCCAGTTCACATCACCATACTCGGGAATAAACATCGTGGCCCAGGGCGATTTGAGTTTGCCGTAGTAGTTGACAAATGCTTCGATGCCTGAGACACATCCCGTATTCTCTGGATAGCAACTCATTTCGTACATCGACTTGCATGAGTGGAGTTCGTCTCCTTCAAATACAAAAGCATATCCAGGAGACCCGTTGTTGCCTAACTCATTAGTTTTAGCACCGGGCGCGCCGACAACCCACGACTGACCTTGGACATCCAGTGAAAACCCAAACCTTTTCACGGTTTGACCAACGTGAACCGGAAGGGAGACGTTCTTTATCGTCCCAGGGTTTGGCCCTGAGCTGTATGTAGGGTTGGAACCTTCACCAATCGGGACAATGTATGTGATTGACATATTATATGGGCGCCACAATGCTACTCGGTTTTCAGCTGGGAACCCAAAGATGATTAAGTCGCAGTCGTTGTTGACGACGACAATGTCTGACCGTACATGTGTATGGAATCTGTCGGGTTCAACGCTACTTTCTACCTTGTCCCGTTCGGCTACGTTAAAAAGTTGCGTTTTGTCATGTACAAGTATTTTGGTGCCGTTGGCGTGGGAATATACTGTACAGCTGGTCGACACTGCAATCTGACTATTGGTGTTTAAGAGTGCAATATTTTCTTCAAGGTAGGCATGGGCGGAAACAAACAGAAAGAACAGATACAGCATACAATTGATAAAAAAAAATTGCCTAAATAGTTACTTTTTATATCATATTTTTTTACGCATAATACTAATTTCAATTTGTGGTTCTATTGTATGTTGTTTGGTGGCCAAAACTTGTTTTAAAAAAAGGACAGGCGTAGTTGCAGTTGGTACCGTTTTGCCTTGCAATTGAAAAACATAATCTCCATTGCGTAACCCAGTTTGAAAAGCAGCACCAGTTGTCTCAATGCTGTCAACGTACAGGACACCATCGTTGGTATCTCCAATTGTGAGGCCCCAACTGGTTTTGGAGGGCAAATGAAATTTGACTGGTCGACATTCAGCAAACAACGCCATTCGTGAATGTTCCAACCCCGCCGAGGTGGATGTAAATTTCAATGTTTCTGCTCCAATTTGCGGCACCGATGCCTGACAAATGCCGCGTTTTTGAAGAATTTTGGCATATTTTAAAATAACCAAATCGGTAACATCTCGGGTTTTCCTATGCTTGGACCGGTCGACTTCGCTTTGTGCCATTTCTTGGATGGCGGGCAATGTGCAGATGGTTTTGCAGCCCGTTCTTTTTTCATACTCGAGCACTGCACAGTAAAAACAGGCGGCGGCCAATGCAGCCCCACCATGTGGCATTTTTCTACTACTGTCCGAGCTGACACTGTCATGAATCATGTAGTAAAGTTTTTTCAATTTGGCTTTAGCTTGTAGTATGATACCATCAATGCCAACCCAATGCCAAAATTGAGCAATGCCGTCCACTTTCTTTTGAATACGCCAATAATTGCGCAAGTGCGAAGTGGGTCGTTGGTTACCACCGTCCATTCTTTTGCCATTCTTGGACAAACAAGTGTCGATATGGCTCATCCCTGGAGTAAACTCCAACATTGATGTATTAGCATGCCCGTCGTCGTTCAAATACAGCGTGCCAACATTGGATTTGGTCGAGCGCTGGACAAGACCACAACCGCGGCATGTGGCATGGCCATTTCTTTCCATTTCCACAAATTGCCAAGAAGAACGTTTGCAATTGCTGCAAAATCGAGTGGGGTACATTTCCACAATTTTAATTGACCTGTCAGACCCTTGCAGCAATGCATTAATTGTTCTTATTTTTGTTCTTTTTGTAATAGTAACATCGCCAATTTGTACAATATAACCAGAACCAACTTTCTTGCTCTTGTCCTTAGTTTTGCAATTGACGAACTTCAAACTATCGGAAGTGAAGCGGGTGTCGATTGTAGACGCAATCGCACCATTTCTGGCTTTGAATTTTTCAATTGTTTCGGAAACATACATTCTTTCGGACATGTTGCTAATATGTGAGTTATGATTTAGAGATGTGAAGTATAAACAACTTATTCTCAAAGAAAGAAAAAAAAAACCTATTCTAAAATGTCCTTTGCTTCACCCAATTTTTCTGACCAACACTCGAGTACACAGGCCTTTGGATTCTCTGTCCAAAAATTTCTCAAATATGTCCAAATCGAGTCTGAGCTGGGACCCACCTCCCACCATGTTGAAAACTACATCCAATATTTTCATCATGGATTGCCTGTATTTGAGAATAAACACGATGTAATGGTCGTCGAGAAAACAAACGGTATGTTTGCCACAATTAGAGGCAAATCCGACCGTATACACATCTCGGCTCTTCACACAAAACATACAGTCTCACTCTATAACGTTGCTCACTGCATCAAAGCAGTCCTCGAACAAATGCCGGACGTACTGCTGCGACAAACAGATGCTCATAGTTTTAAGACAGTCTCGGTCAACAAGTCTTTAAAACACCGAGGGCATTCGGGGGTTATTCTCAATGCCCGACACATGGGCAAACGGGTAGTGCTGAAAACGACTACCAAACCAATGACACAACTACGGTACATCATTGAAGCAGTCATTCACTACTGTTTAATGTCGCAATGTCCACAATATTTCCCAAAATTGCATTTCATTGGTATGACTGCCGACAAAACCTTAGTCGTCTGTTCGGAGCAGCTCGATTCTATCTCTATTACCTCATTCATGCGGTTGGACACTACAAAGGACAAGGAAGTGACTAATATGGTCAAGGACGTGTGCCAAGCATTGGTGAATGTACAAAGAAGAGTTCGTTTTACACATCGTGACTGCCACACTTCCAACATTTACTACGATTCGGTGACCAAAGCGGTCAAATTCATTGATTTCGACTGGTCTTGTCTGCAGTACCAAGGCCGAAACATTTCAGTGCCACGGCATTTGTACGATACCACTCGAGCTCAATATTGTTCTAATAAATCCGTGGACTGTTGTATTTTTCTTAGAACACTGGGACCCGCACTGGAACACGCGCCGTTGTTTAGGGACAGTATTTACAAACCATTGATGTTGCGGTACGAACAGGAAAGTCGAAAAATGTTAACAAAATGGTCGACCACTGACACTGCGGCCATGCAACTTTACAAAATGTCTACTTGTAATCTGAAAATGCGAGGGCACTATTCACATAGCCATGGGTTGAACCACCAACCTCGAATCTTTGACTATTTGATGGGTTACTACGAGTGGTCGTCCATGACACCGCAGGCTATCCTCGATTTTATCAACACCGTACAAAATACAGAATAAACATACAAAACACGTCAGTCAAAAAAATCAATATATTTTTATTTAGTTGAGTTTTTATACTGGCGCCACAATGTGCCCAATTTCCCTCGTCGTTTTATTTTTTTCCTTCTTTTTTTTTTCCGCAGGTTGGTCGTTGTTTTCTTTCGTGGTCCTGGTTCAGATATTGCAACAAGTGGATAGTGGATAATTTCACAATTATCGGTACTGCGCACAAAACCCTTATTATCTGTAAAACGACAGTGAGACCAATTCTGAGAAGCACTAGGACCATCATTGTTGTCCCAGTCGTGTTGACGGTACACCCAATGATTATCGATGGTCATTTTCATCTCCAAATACAATCTCCCATTGGACAAGACCCTCAGCGAGGTCATAGCTGCCTTTGCGGACTTGTTTGACTGACCAGCCGGCATAGTGGATATATGTAACTTATAATATACTACAAATCACCGCACATATTTGTAATATATTTGTTTTCGATGTTCCGCGGTTGGTCCCGGAGGCTAACATGTTGTACATTTACAGTGAGCTATGGTTACTGTGCCAGTGGGCTTTCATATCAGCAATTGTTTTCCAGTACCTCCATCGGTCACCGTGCAATAGATTAACATCGACAACCACTTGTTCTTCCTGGCGAAACACGTTGCATTCAACACTGTCCTGTCCCAGTTGTATATACCAGACCCACGGCTGTTGGTAACAAATGTCCAACCGTAGGGCGCTGCATAGCGTGGCAAATCGTTTCCGAACGTCTCCAGAATGGTCAGTGAACGTTGTTGCAAAGTGCCAATATTGGGGTACGGGTGGTGGTCTGGTCATCGTTGTTATTGACACAAAGATACCAAATCTTGCACGACTTATGTACAGTATATTCTTTTAATTTAAACTTCTTACAATCAATGCAGAATAATATGAGCCCATGGCTGTCGACACTTTATCGGAGGACGAGAAATGAGTCTGACAAATATGAGTAAACCCGCGCCAAAAATCTTGGTACCGGTTGCCACTACTTTTGAGCTGACGTTCCAGAATATTGAACGCTGCGACCGGTGGATAGTCATGTGCAAAACGTCGTGCAATGGCGATGGCTTCGATATATGTACTGGGCAGAAAAGCATACCACTGTCCCACCGACTGTGGTCGCTGTGACCAAGAAGCCTTGTATGGCGAGTTCCGCATGTACAAATTATGCATTGTTGTCGGCATGTCATTGGAAAGAGTTCCGTTGTGGCCACTGGCATAGTGATGTGGACAGGCCCGAGTCGGTGTACAACTCGTACAATTTTTAACTTTGTCAATATTAAAATTACATACATTACAGTACCCGTTTATGTCTAAGATACCACCAGTGTGATTGATTAACCGACCAATAGAATAAGTACCAATGCCTCCCACCAGTGGGCATGTACGGTGCCAACAATTAGGACAGGCCATTTTTGTACCCGCCAACCACAGGCTCTTTATTTATATATTCACATATGACCTAATTATGTGAACGGCGAGCGGCAGAAGCTGCTCACACTCCCAAGGGTTGCGTTGTCTAATTTTTATTATTTGCAATTTACTAAGATTTTTTAACAAGTTGCAAATGTTTTCCATGCGTAACGCAGGCACTCCTTTCGCTCTTCATCAGTACCTGCTAATTGGTTCAATATATTCTTTAATTGTTCGACATCAGTATCAGTAAGAACTTGACCACCTATTACCAAAGAGTCACCTACCGTCAATTTCCCAGCTACCTCAGTATCACCCCAAAAATTTACTTTAAAAGCATCAGCTCTGACTTGTTCTGTTCCCATTCCTATCACAAACGCTGTGTTGTCCCCACTAAATACAGTAGCTGAAGAAGTGACGGTGGACCCTGCTAAGTTGTATTGTCCAATTGATACCGAAGCATAATCACTTGCTATCGTTGAATAGCCCATTGCTGTGGCATGGGAGCCCTCTGCTGTCGTTGAATAGCCCATTGCTGTGGAAGCAAGACCTGTTGCACCTTTCGTCTCTGAGATGTCTGGTTGTACCGATAAATCAATTGCATTGCTGCCTATATTTCCGTGATTGGCGGCAGTGGCGGTAGTTAATCTTTGGCCAGTGTTGCCAGCTTCTGTAACAACCGACAATTGCGCAGTTACACTTTCTACTAAAATAACACCAATTCCAATTTTTAAAATATTCATTTTATTTAAATGTAAACTGTTTATATAGTGTTATTTCGCCACATCATACATAGGCACCATACGCATACCCGAGCCAAATGCGGTCGAGGTGGTCTTCGTACACGCGCGTCGGTGGCCCGTATTTTTCAAAAGCTTTTTGCGTGATTGGCTTAAAGTAGGGCACTGTCCATCGCAATTTTGCATCCTCTGCAATGGCTGTTGCGGTCACGTCAATGGTGGACAACAGTCGGTCTGCCGGGTGAACCATGTCCGAGACACCATCTGAGGCCATCACCAAATGAAAGTCTCCTTCTGGGACAAGGCATTCGGTGATGAACGGTGCCAAACGTCCCATATTGCGATGGCCAACAAAAGAACCAGCACCAATGTTCTGACCAAGACCCCAAATGAAATAGCCCGGCTTCATCTCAATTGTCATTCCGGCTCCATCTGAAGAGGGTACCATTGTTGGTCGATTTGACGACTCGATGGAGATACCTTGGTCTTGCATTTCTTGTACCAGCTCTCCAGAAGCAGCCACGGTGGCACAATTGTGGTGGGGTTGGGCATGTATCAATTTGTTGTGTTGATACACGGTGCAAGAAGCATCCCCAACCGACGCAATGCTCAATTTGCGTTCCGCAATTGTGTACAGAGTCAGCACGACCATTGCTCCAGACGTTTCGTCTTCACATAATTGAAGACACATTTGCATTGCATCTTTCAGGCCAGTATGCAACATGCAGTGCAAGATTGTGCCACTGTTTGCGTCCAGTATCTCTTTGCAGCCCGTGCCGGAATGGCCGTCACCAACCATGCACGCGACGTGGGTCTCGTTCTTTTCGAATTGAGGCACCACGTCTTCACCTTTGGACAATTGACAGATGGCGGTCGACACAGATCTGTCAAATTTTTAAATTATTCTTTTCTCGCTATTCTTTTGATACCAACATTAGAACACATGGCATTACACACACGAAAAGTATGCAATTGAGCATGCCTTATGTCATGTTTATAAATTATGGTTCTGTGGCTAGTACATGTGCGTATCCGAACAATGTACATGATACCAAGCAGGTGCAGAGCACCCTTGGAGTCCACATTATAAACCAGCGCGTCGCAATTGACAGGACGGTCCAAAGCTTGCCACGGCAGATTTGATAAAAATGAATTCAAACCGTTGTTGTTAAATGTCCACCTGTGTTGAGAATTGTCGCTGGATAGTTGCTTCATTTGCGAGATGTATTTCCAAGTTTCTTCTTCCAACATTTGAGCGACGTTATCGGCCTTTAGTAATCTTTTTTTGCAAACTGGGTAACCAGCTTTTCCGTTTTAGGTCAAAGGCGTTCAACAATATAACGCAACTGGGTATTTGGGTCCCAATCAGATTTCCATGTGCCATGTGCATTGAGTGCTCTCATGTGTGGATTTTGTGCGTTGTAATACTCGACGGCAGCTTTTTGGGTGAGAAATTGCTTTTTTACGTATCCAACATGGACGAATTTCCCATTCCCTTGTAAGATGGTTGCGTCAAATCTTTGTATTTTAAGCGCCCACTTCGACAATTTTTTGGACAACTTTTTTTCTGGATTTAATAACAAGCCGGTAACCACCCCTTTCCGTTTGTTGGACAACTTTATTGTTGGTTTGTTGGACTCCGGGGACTCGAATTGTTTTTTCAATGTCTCAAATGCAAAAGTACACTGCTGGCGCGTACAGGCATTGCCCAACAAATGGAGACGAACCGTGTTGGCAGGATTGGTTTTGCAAAGACGAGGTATGGAGGGTTCACATGACCAGGTCGACTCAAAAGGTAGAGACACAATTGACGAACAAGATGACCAACCAATTGGAAATCCCATGAGCCAATCTACCCAATCCGCATTCGTTTGGCTTAATTTTTTAATGTTGTCTGGAGTTGACGTAGCAAATCGCAATTGGGCAGCCAAATCAGTGCTGCAGCGCTTGGTCAAATTTCGCGAGGAAATTGTCCCACCACGGCAACGGGGTGTAGCCCACCTCTGTTTTAACATTGGTTTTGTTACAACAGTACCACTACAGACCCCACCCGGAATTGGTTTGAGTACTATAGGCTTGGTAAATGCAAATGCTTTGCCTACAAACGACTCTGATTTTTGATAGATGTAGTTGGAACAATGACCATACGTGTGCATTTTGTCCGAGACACCAAAATCGATGACAGGGTGGTTTTGCTCTTGTGGCCGTGTTTTCTTACATAAACAAAACCACCGGTGACGACGGTGAGGACCACCGACATGGCAGGCACCAACCACTCCCCATTTGCAATCGTACCCCAAAGAAGACATGATGGTCAACACTGGTTTCCACACAGATGGCATATGTTTGATGTAATCCACGTTTTCCAAAAAAACCAATGGTGGCCGAGATGTCTCCACTAAACGAGCCACATGGTAAAACAAAATCGATTTCTTGCCATGGAATCCTCGCTGTACTCCTGCACAAGAAATGTCCTGGCATGGGAAGCCCGCTTCCAACAGGTCGACGCCGGTCGGGATTGACAACAACGTGGTGACATCGGTGTGAATGGGTACTTTGGGCAATGACCCATCTTTCATTCGTGCTTTTAATACATCGGTAGCACGTTTGTCAATTTCGCAATACATGACAGGTTGACCAATGCTCAGACCGCTGATGCCCGAAAACAGTGACAGAGTTTTCAAATTGTCATGTGACGTAGTTTTCAAATTGTCATGTGACGTCATACAATAGACAGATTTTCCGCGTTATATACTAAACTTTACTAGTTGCACGCGCGCGTGCGCGCGTGACCTTAATTCACCCGATATACTAACGCGTACTGACGTGGATTTGTTTTAGTTTTTGTACCTTGTTTTTTCGACATCAGATTTTAAAGAAACAAATAGCGTTCTCATTAAGCTAACTTTTTTATGGTCTGGAATCAACTCCATTTCTAAGATATATTTGATTTGGCGTATCACCATCGTATTACATTTTATGGCCGTATATCGTACGCCATTACTGCAACGAAGTTCTGCACATCTTTGTCTGAATTCTTCAACAGTGTTGAGCGAGTCGTCTTCGCGAAGTTCTGCACATCTTTGTCTCAATTCTTCAACAGTGTTGAGCGAGTCGTCTTCGCGTTTGCGTTTATTCGACATTTGATATAGTTACACTACTGCTGGCATAGAATGCGATATGTAGTATATAAGGGTAGGTGTTATGTGCCAATGTCTCGTAAAATAGTGCATGGCGTTCGTCACGGCGAAGCTTGGCACAACATATTGTTTCCTAGATTAGGACATCTTGCCTACACTACTTTTGCAGATAGTACATTGACTGTGTGTGGAATGAAACAGGCTATCGACAATCGAAACCAAGTGAAGCCCGATATTGTTTACGTATCGCCACTGACCCGAACTCTTCAGACGGCGACCCTCATGTTCCCAGACACTCCCACAGTTGCGCTAGAGTATTTGAAAGAGTACCCACAGCACACCGAAATAATTAATCGTCGTTCCAACAAATCTGATTTGGAGGCCCTTTTTCCCAAAGTTGATTTTTCACAGATTAAGGTTGAACAGGACAAACTCTTTGAAAGCGGCCCCCCTTTGCAAATATTGGAAACTTGTTGTTGTCGCGTGCGGGAAATTGTGCAGGCAAACAGTGCACAGAATATTATGTTGGTGACACATTCTTCTTGGTTGAAATATTTTATGCATGGGCATTTGGACAACATTGATGAAGAACTTGAACACTGTACCCCGTATCTGATGAAATAAGTAAAACATATATATATTCTATAACTGATAAAGGTGGTCAGACAAACATGTCCTGTCCTGCAGATGTGGCCAATGCTATGAACAATCCTGCTTTTTGTGCAAACCACGAACAATTTTGGCAAATGACCCAGTTTTTGTTTTCAGAGTACAATGGTGCCAAGGTTTGGACTGACGTTCCTCGCAATACATTTCAAGCGATGGCCGTTCAACTGTACACAGTGATAGAGTCAGTGGATTGTTTTACAAAGTTACAAAGAAGAGCAGAGTTAATTTTTCATACTTATATTGTTATCCTGACTAAAATCCGAGGTGTCGAAACGGTGCAGCAAATGATGTTTAAAGAAAGTCCGGAAGTGTTGCAGGCGTTGCACCATATTTACCGTTTATTGTTCCGATTGAAAGTACCTAATCTTCCACTTTTTGGACATGTAAAATACTAGTATATAAAAGATTTAATTTGATTAAATGTGGACACCCGGTCATTCTATCCAATTGTCAAATTCAACAGTGTATGAATATACTCACAAAAAAAATAAACTTTCTGTGTTGTTGTGCCCTGTCCCGGGAGCTAAAATCTGTGCTTATATGCGTGCTGTAAATGCCGGTTCCAAAGACGAAGATGCCTGCGTACCGTCAGGCGCCGCACACTTTATTGAGCACATGTCATTTCGTATTCAAGATGGTAAAATATGGTCATTGGCGTCCAAAGGTGATGTCATTAATGCGGAAACCAATTTTGATTCGACTCGTTTTTATGTTGTACATCTGCCACATCAAACGGAAGAAACCATTCAAATTGATGCCAGTCGGTTTAGTGAAAAATCAGTGCCTGCTGATAAAGTACCGGTGGAACGCCATGCAGTTATCAACGAATTAGAAAGAGGAGAACAAGCGGGCAACAAAATGTTTCGTACCGCTTCCGCGGTGGCAATTTTGGAGCACCCGTACCACGGTTCGACCATTGGGACCCGAAGCGATGTTGACAATACCAAAGCCATCGACATGGAACATTTTCGTTCTAAATTTTATGTCCCCAACAACACCACTCTCATATTTTGTGGAGCTGTGGAGCCCCAAAAAATACTGAATTTGGTCGATACACATTTTGGTCACATGCCAATGGGAACAGAATGTAACCCGGTGCACACTCCGGAACCTGTGCAAACCGGAACGCGTACCGTCAATCTGAACATCAATGCGCCTTGCCCCATGGTGTGCATGGCCTTTCATCAACCACAAGGGTCTTCGCGCGAGTCTTTAATCATGCAGTGCATTGCCAACATGACGTGGAACAACAAAGAAGGCCGTGCCAAGCAATTAATCACTGACAATGTATTGCACGATGTTTCTACTTATTCACCTCGACAACTGGAGCCCTATTTATGGTTTTTTCACGGTACTATGGAAAAACACTCTTTGATAACCGAAGAAAAAATGCTGGCGGTTCTGCAAACGTTTTCGTCGAGAGCACCGAGCAGTCTGACCCTCAGCAATGTCAAAAAGGCCATGCACGACGAGTGGACCCGTTCAGCGGAATCAGTGACAGACATGATGAATGAATTGGGACGTGGCGTGTCTATCGGCAATTGGAAAGATTTCCAGGACCGCCAACATGCTCTGGACACAATCACGCCGTCGGATGTCATGCGCGTCGCCACTGCTGTCTTCACGAAAGAAAACATGACGATTACCCGTGTAATCCCAACCAAAACACCCAACACTCTGCTTGCAACCACGAAGATGTCCTCCATATACGGCACCGCCCCGCCAGTAACTCAATTGTCAATACCGACGGAAAAACGTGATTGGAAAATTGTCTCTGTTTCTCCTGCCATGAACATCTTGCATGCCCCAAGAGCACAGTATGTTCGGGCAACATTGTCGGCCAGATTTTCTCCAGCTCAGCACGACATTGCTTCCCTTTTTGTTTCTAATTTAGGTTCAGGAAGAGGTACAAATGGCCAAACCAATACGGCGCAACTGACTGCTTTGCACGCGGAACGTAATTTTTCACACGACCATGAATTTGTGCACATGACAATGGCAATGCCCACCTCGGAAAGTGACATTGGTAAAGCTTCCTCTATTATGTTTCAAAACGAATGGTCAAATCCAACGTTCTCAGAGGAATTTGTCGAATTACAAAAAAGACATATGATAGCAGAAATGCATTCATTACATGCCGACCAAAAATTTCAAGTGAAAAGCAAATTTATACAGTCCCTCTTTGAAAGAACAATGTATCACGTCCCAATCGAACACCGTATTCGAAGACTGCAATTGCTGTCCGCCACCGACTTAAATAAATTTCACCAAGATTGGTTTATGGGCAATAATACATACGTGACAATAGTTGCGCCCAATGACAAAACAGCAGCGGCCGTACAACAACATTTCCCAGCCCACACAAAAACTCCAGAAACCACACTGTCTTGGTTGTCCAAACCGCGGCAAGCTTCGAACCAACAGCTTGTGTTACCAGGATATGGCTCTAATCAAATTATGATCGGCCAAACAGTGGCTACAAGAACAGGGAGTCAAGACGAAATCGCATTGCAATGTGCAGCGGAAATTTTGGGTGGGGGGATGACCGGCAGACTCATGCACACTGTGCGAGAACAACGGGGTCTGGGCACGTACGGGCTGTACGCAGTCATACAAACAGTGAATTCTCGTACTGACCAGATTTTCGGAGTACAAGGTACTTTTAGCCCCTCGTCATTAGAAGAAGGCATGCAGTGCACTCGTGAATTGATATCAAACTGGCACAAAAACGGTGTTTCGCCTCGAGAATTGGCCAATGCCAAAGATAAAATGATTGGTAGTCACCTGATTGCGTCGGACACGGTCGACAATTTGCATTCGATGGTCGTTAAATCAATCCTACAAAATAAAAACCCAAAAGAAGATTTCAAATCGTTTGAAAATAAAGTACAAAACTTGACATTGCACCAAGTGAATTCTGCGATTCGAAAATACATTGACCCCACCAAAATGGCATCGGTAGTTGTGGGTCCCCCAAAATAAAAAATAAACTATTTAACTGTATGAATGTAGTATTTAACTGTATGAATGTAGTACTACATGTTATTGGCCCTGTTGTGGGAACACCGCCTGATGGTATTGCCTTTTGTGGTCGGTGGCTATCATTTTCCAATACCAAACAATTTCCCACTTACTGAATACATATATAAAAGTACCCATCTGCGCCCCATATGACATGCAACACCTTACACAATCTTTAGCTTCTCTGTCACTCCTGCCGCTTATACCGCCACCAACGACTGCACCAAATACACAACTGGAACAGCTTCGAAGCGAAAATATTCGTTTGAAATTGTACATTCAATTCCTACTGACGTCCAGCAGAGACACACCCAAAACACTGCCGCCTTGGATTACTTGCCACTAGCACAGCAGTCTTTCATTCGACTATGGACGCAATGTTGCACATAATCTACATATATGGAATTAAATTTGTGAGAACAAGTATTTAAGAACAATATTGTTCAGAAAATAATGGCCGAAGATTTAGCAATTGATGTTGGCCTTGAACACGGTCAATTGGATTATCAAGAATTTGTCAATGATGTTATCAATATTCTTAAATATGGATGTGACCGTATAGATGAGAAAACAAAAGACATTTTGGACAAATGTGAAATTTCTGATTTGGACATTGCTAAAGAGGTCATCGACGCATGTCGGGTACAGGACAGTTCCAAATGGTGGCAAAAATATGATTCCAGATTTTCGACTCCCAACAGACGTACTCCGTCGTCTCCACCTCAGATACGCAGGAAACGTGTCTCACGCAAACAGAGGCGCCAAGACGCCCCGCGTCGTGTGCAGAGCAGACCGGCAAGAATCCACCCCCGACCCATGTCACGTAAGCGAGAAGGTCAACAGAGAAGGCCAATGTCGCCCATGTCACCTAAACAGAGAAGGCCAATGTCGCCCCTGTTTAGGAGGCCTGTGTCACGTAAACGAGAAGGTCAACAGAGAAGGCCAATGTCGCCCATGTCACCTAAACAGAGAAGGCCAATGTCGCCCCTGTTTAGAAGAGTCCATCCCAGACCCATATCAGCCGAACGTGATAGACGCAACGAGTGTGCAAAACGATCAACACGACCAATGTCACCCCTGTTTTCACAACAACGCTACGAACGGTCCAGAAGTCCTAACTACGAGCGACGGCGAAACACAAACGACGACTACAGATATCAGAAGGACCCCAACAGTGACGTGCCAAGTTGGCCAGAGTCGTCAAATCCAAGAAAACGGCGACGACGGTAAGTGCAATGGTTCAAAATGGTCTGCATATAAGAATCGGCATTTTTCAAATGTTCGTCTTTTGTCAACGTGTCGAATTTTTCTTCCCAAGTATAAGCAATATCTGCCACATTCAAGGCCAAATGAGCACATTCGTGTATTACCACCAACGCTTTTGAAACAGTGTCAAGTTTTTGATAGAGGCTCGTTGCAAACACCCTACGTGGTGCAACAGTGGGTATGACATATGCAGTAATTTGAACACTCCCCCTGAGATATGGGATATGGCCATTGGTGACATTATACAATTCAAGTGTTCGGACACATGTTTCTATTTTGTGCCACTCGATGGCGGGTATTTTTTTGGTGGCACAATTGAGCAAAGTCAATGCAGTATGATATGTTTGTGTCCCTATCAGTGGGAGATGAGGATTGTCATACGATAAAAATATAGTTGTACTTACATTTACAACTGCACCCACGAACAAAATAATCGTGACAGTGCCAAAAATACGTACATTCATTGATATAGAAAAAAAAACTAATTTATAATACAATTTAAAGTTTAATAGGATTTATTTAAAGTTCGGAAACCACCTCCTTTGATTTTTTCATCAAAACACTTTTCAAAACAGCTATGTCGGTCGACGAAGCCAGTTTGTCCTTTTTCTGGTCCTTTTCTTCGACCAGCTCTTGGTACGTCGCCTGAAGTTTTTGAACATTTTCTTTGAAAGTGGAGTCAATGTCAAGCATTTCTTGGTTGTAGTTGTCAATGGATGTCGTGATTTCTGCGGGTTGACTGCTCTCCAGCTCCTCAATCAACGTTTTTTGTTGGTCGTCACAGTTTTCCAACGTCTCAACGTTGCAGGGCACTTTGAGAGACGCGGCAAAACTTTTCAACGACGGCAGGTCTCTACCACCTTCGTAGGGCGATAAATTTTCGGGGTCGCCCCATTTGATGGTAGGGAATCCCTTGACACCATGTGTTTCACACAAATCTTTACCGTCTCCCACACAATCCACATCTGCAACCAAAATGTTTTCAGACGAATCGTATTCTGCCATGAGTGAATCCCAATCCGGCTTCATCGCTTTACAGTGGCCGCACCAAGGAGCAAACATTTTGAGAAAAACTACTTTTCCCGCGGTTTCCGATTCCCAATTGGCTGGAGTCAATTCAATGGCGGAAGCACAAGTTGCAATGGTTACAAAGAGAATGTTTTTAATCATTTTACTAAGTCGAGAGCTGGTTAAATACTGAGAAATATCGCATTTTTTAGGATTTGAACTATAAAAAGGTTGTTGCCAAATCCATATGGAACAGCGCTGTTCAGTCTGGCGCCAAAAGTTAATTGGTGATGCCAAACAAGTGCGTTACAAACAGGAAATTTATCGCAAATTCATCTTCCAACAGGAACAAGTGTCCAATTCTTGTCGGGAAACAATCGCTGCTGACATTCCCCGAACGTGGTCTTCGGAAACAATCGTTGGCAGAGAAGTGATTCAGGAGCTGTTGATTGAATATGCAACCATGCAACAGGGTGATACCTATCTCCAGGGGTTCAGCTATCTCATGACAGTGTTGTGGACGGTATTTCGAACCACGGAACAAGCCCGGGCGGACACCTTTTGGTGTTTTTCTCGACTGGTTGGACTTGTTCGACCACTCATGCCGGATTTCAATACCAATTGGTTTCACTGGTATCGAAATCATTGGTTGGGCGAATTCCAAACACGGTTGGCAGGCCGGCGACCAGTCATTGCAGACATTTTGTCCAGCGACATTGAAATATTTTCTTCTTTAATAACGGTCAAGTGGTTCATGCTATGGTTTGCCCAAGCAGTTGATTTTTCCGAAATTTTCTTGCTGTGGGACTTCTTGGTTCAAGTGCCGCCGCGCCAACTCATGCGGGTCTACACTCTGTTGGCCATTGAAATAATAGCAGAAGCAGCGACGACCTTGACATACCAATGTTCGGGGAATCCAACATTAATCGCACACAAACTGTTGGACTTGAGAATAACCGGAATTGAAAAAATAGTACAACTGGTTCAGACAAAACTGTAAACTACCACACCAACACGATTGGGTCTTTCGGTTCGTAAATGTACTTCAATTTGTCGTAAATGTACGACACCGCAATGACATCGTTTGCCGCGTAGTGAATGTCGCGGTCGCGCAACTGCCACTCAGCGTCGCTCCACTTGGGGTGTTTTTTGATGGGAACTTTGGCGGGATGGTCCAGGAAACATTGAGCCATGTCGTCCAGACTCCATGATTGGTTGTGTGGTTCGCCGTGGCGATTCACGGGTTGATACTGTTGCATGCGCGCCCGGTCTTCTTCTCTCATGTTTGTGGGCGGGTGGGACGAGAGTCCTTGCAAATCGACAATGTTGGAGCTCGATTCCAACTCCAGATGTCGCATATCGTTGCCTGTCGCCCATCCGACCATCAAATGGTTGACGAATATGCTTTGTACTTGGGCCAGGTCGACTCGGGTGCCGTCGACCACTAACACTTGGTGTTTGGACGGGAGAGTGGCAAATTGAATCAACCCAACCCCGTCGCGTTTGGACCATTCGCAATCAAACATGAGACATTCAGAAGCATTCGTGTTTAACCATGCTGCCATATCTTGTTCCGTGTCGACGAACGAAACTTCCCACTGACCCTCTGACCATGGAATTTTCAAGCGACAATTGTTTTGCGACGTCCAGTACCGGTGCCCCCGTCGACCGTTTTCACAGTTCGAACGTTCGAGTGTAACTGACATTTTGACAAAGTACTCGGGATAGTTTATACTTCTCTTTTGATTAAATTAGTTTTGAATTATTTTGTGTTAACCCTTATTACTGTGCGCCTTCGCCGTGTTGCTTTGCTAGTCGGAGTCGTCGGAGTCGTCGGAGTCGCTGGAGGAGTCGCTGGAGGAGTCGCTGGAGGAGTCGCTGGAGGAGTCGGAGTCGCTGGAGTCGACAAACTCAATGTCGTAATAGGCCACTCCGCCTCCCATCTTTGGTACATCTTCTGTCACATGGCCTTTCGCGTTCATGGCGGCCACGAACTGCTTTCGTACGATTGGTTTTTTACCTTCTCCTTTGCAATAATTTTCGTATGATTTTGCATCTTTGACCCTCAAGTCCATTGCTTTGATGTAAATGCGAGGGTCGGTTTTGACAATGCGCCATGTGGAACACCACTCTTCAAACACTTTTTTTTCATCTGGTGTGAGAGGCTTTGGTGGTTTCATATTGCGTTTCGACGATGACTTTTTGGATATATCGGATTTTTTGTTGGAGTTTTTAGTAGATTTTTTGCGCGTCGATGCAGGCTCCTGCGGACCACCTTCTGCTTGTTTGGAGTTGGCATCGTCGTTGTTGGAGTTCATCCAATGTTCATTAAATTTGTCTTTGGAAAAGGCCTCTGCGTCCTGTAGATGTGTTGTTTTATCATTTTCATATTTCACTTTGTACACTCCTCTAACAACGCTCTTGATAACCCCATTATGCCAGTTCGTATCTCCGTTGTCGTCCTCGAATAAATAACGGATATTGTCGTTTTTGACAGGTTTGTGATAGACATCCTTTGCAGAATATTTGCCAATTTCGGTTAGTCTCACACCGGGGTTCAAGTCTGCAAAGTCAGAAGGGGTCATAAAATCATTGTCAAACGGTATATTGTAGCTACTGTAGACATCGAAACGACCGTCCGACAAGTAATAAATGTTGTTTCCGTCTTGGTCACTGTATACATACCCTTGTTTGCATTCCCTAAAAGGAAATCGGATGGGTTCGTCGGAGTCACTGGGTGCGCCATCTTCTTCCGATTCTTGTTCTGGTTCTTTTTGTTTTGGTTCTTTGGCATCTAACGCTGCACGAAGTGTTCTCATCTCGAGTTCGAGTTGGGCCTTGTCAATCGGGTATATTTTTAAGTAGTTTGCTGCATTTTTGGGGTTCTTTAATATCTCTATCAATGCCACAGGCAGTGAGTATTTTCGATATTTTTTTTCGTCTTTTGTACGATTGGGCAATGCGTTCAGTTCGTCCATAATGGATGCATTTTTAGATGTCTTGGATTGACCAAAATCGATGATGAAAACGCGGCCTATATCTTTTTTCTGCCCGGATGAAGGCTTTTCTAACACCCATACATTGCCGTAATTGAGGTCACCATGGATGATTCCTTTTTTGTGAAGCCGCAATATTTCGTGAAGCGCATTGAATTTCCATATCTTATTATATTTTGGTTGTTTCAAGATTTTATTCTTTGCATAGCGACCATGTATCGACGAGTGTTGCCAGTTTTTTCCAAAAGAATGAATGTTTGTCATTATCATTAGTCCCAATTCCTCCCCCTTGTCCAAATTTTGTCCCAACGATTCCATTGTTGTCAGCAGCAGTTTTTTTTGTGATTCTGCAACGTCTGGCCCCAATATATCTTTGAGCTGTTCCGATATGAACGTCTTTGTATTTTTTGAAGTGCCAGAACGAGCTGTATAATATAACTTGACGTCGGTTTCCAAATATGCTTTTTCGGTCAGTACAAATTCATTCATAACGGTTTTACTTTTGAAACATTTGATAATTGTGCTCTTTTCGATTCCATTATTGAACTTGATTACGCTTTCAAAAATGGACCCCGTGCTTGATTTCGCTTTTGTTTTCTGAACCTCAACAACAAAAAATTCATCATCAAATAATGATTCTTCTTCTGATGATTCTTCTTCTGTTACTTTAGGCCATGGTATTTCGTCATCGTCGTCGTCCAGTTCTTCTTCGGACGATTCTGATGATTCCGACGATTCTGATGATTCCGACGATTCTGATGATTCCGACGATTCGTCTTGTTCCAAAAGCTTAGACCAGTCTATTCGTTTTTTAGGAGCTAATTTGCCAAACACTGAATTGAACCGAATCAAATCATCGATGCCAGCAGTGTTTGAGATGTTTACAACACCATCTTCGATAACACCATCATTTTTTTTATTCTTCCGCATCCGTTGAACAAAGCGCTTATTCTTTTCCCTTCTCAATGGTGTATAAAAATACTCTTGGAATTGCGCAGTCAGAATATCACATATTGTCTGAACTTTTGTTGGAATTTTTATTTTCTTTTTTTTACAGGCGGCAGCAATTCCGGCAATCATGGACGCCATATGCCAATAGTCTTTTTTGTTTGGCTCGGGCAATTGTAAGTGTAAGGGTACCTTTTTGCTCTCACGTGTCCATTTCATTGTCACTGTATTTTTTGTAAAGTCATACGACTTACTGGCAACAGCTTGTACCAGCGATGCCAATGCACACTTAGTATATTTCATCAAGTCGACTTTTCTACGAGTCAGTGACATGCCACGAAGTCGCTTATGCGATACACAAAACACTTCTGCCACATTTCCCAGTGTCGCATTTGTATCCCACTCGTACGACCATACATTATCTTCCATCATCATTGTTTTAGTATAAAACAACTGACCTTTCCATCCTGCCTGTGTACTCTCTTTGTCCACGACTTTAAACGTTGTAAACTGTGCCATTTTCTCAGATTCCCTGGTCTCCTCACGAATGGGCTCTTGGTTTTTGAAAAATCCAGAATTATGTGCCCTGCTGGACGATATTCCAACAAGTGTCGGTTTTCGGTTGTCCAAAGCATGCCACAAACTTTGTTTTGGATTTTTTTTGTCGAACATGGTTGTCGTGAAAATAAACTTCTTCAACCCCGAACTTTTCCCTAACAAACTCTTCCCTAGCTTCACACAATCCTTCTCGAAACTTTTTTGAGAAGATTGGAATTTTTTTTTGATATTTTTTCCAGAGACTACATCTTTAACAAGCCCCACTACTTTGAACCCGTATTTCACTCGGAAATTGTCAAGTTCTTTATTTTTCATGGCTATTTTAAGATTGTTCTTCTTCCATTTTGTTTTGAGCTTTTTTTTCAATTCAACAATGTTGCCTAGGCCATACATAAACCCGACGATTCTTTCGTCGGAAATGGTACAAGATTTAAAAATTTCTTGGAATTTCAATACGAAATGAAGAATAGCATTACGGGATTCGCCCACAACCATCGAATTGCCACAAGTTTCTGGTGTCACGGTGTAACCAACAACACGAACTTTATCCTTCCAACGTGTCTCCATTTCTAAACAGTCCGTATATTGTGAATAATTATCCATCGGGACAAAGACAAGTGGGTACCATCCGTTTTTTGTCCACATGTCCAAAGATTGTGTAACCATATTTTTACGAGTAAAATCAATCTCTTCAATATCTGCGCGCTTTGCAATCAGCGACACCGACAACACACACACAATACGATGCTCGTGCTCTTCCAACCATTTTTTACGAAGTGCGCTGTCCCAGTTTGGATAGTTGTACGTCTGCTCGATTTCCTTATCAGACGAATGTTTCTTGGATTTTTTTTTTTTTTTTTTTTCTGTTTTGGCCAGTTTACTCGTCAGACATCGATTCTGTTGTTCATCGTTTTTCTTTTTTGGTTCAGCCTGCAAAAAATGATGCACCGGATTGTATAATTGGCCCGACACAAATTGATGGAACTGAGATTCACCAACCCTGTCGACCTCCTCCACTATGTCGGTATAGCCCAAAAAAGTACGTTCCAATCCACCAAAATTAAAAATTGTGGTGTACGGACGCCAGCCGAGTCCCCTGTCGTCAACAAGCAGACTTTCCTCCCACACCACAGCATCCACACAGGCATTGATATGTTTGCAACATTCGGTATTGTTGTGTTCGAAATGTTTGCATGTGCATGTCCACACACCTTGTTCATCGCAATTGACTCGGTACTTGAACCCAACATCACGACTACCGACCATACGGACACTGAGAGGGTCAATGCCCTCCATGGCGTAGTTACCACTCGCTACCATCGCATCCCAATCTCGTTTTTTCTTCCATTCGTCGACCCGATTTTTAGTTATCCATTTTGTAAAAACATGATACTGGACACCGTCGTCGTCAATGACGCGTTTACGGAAAGCTTCGCTCTCTGTCGGAACTGAGACCATAATCGCTTGGGGGGCACATGCGATTGGCTCCACCAAAAACTGTCGCCCCCACAAAGCCGACTGTGTTGGAAATGGCTGTCCAGATTGCCAATCATTTTTTGAAACACGGCTGGACCTACAGTTTTCTTGTTTATCGTTTTTAGCAAGATGGGACATGGGTGTCCCAAACATCACACGCTTTATACTCAGAAATAATTGTTTTTCGAAATGTCAAGACCTACCATTACTCAACAACCAGGACATCCCGAACCGTTTAAACGTGCCCGTGCCTTCTCGCATGTGATTTTGGACACGGAAGAGCACATTTTAATCCACAGGATTGGCAAGAATATGTGGGCTGCATTGAATTCGAATCATGATTTGGTGCCCATTGCTGAAAATGATTTTTTGACAATGCCAAGCACTCACAACTTGTCTTTTTGCATTTCGAACGAATCCGGACTCATCGCTGTTCCGCCGCTGGACGACATGGTTCGGCAACTGTTTGAATACAATTGGACAAACGGGATAGCATTTCAGGGTACTGATGTCTGGAACTGGGACATCTTGAAACAGGAATGGAAACTCAACGGGTGTACCTACGACATGGCAATCGCAACTAGGCGTGGGACACTGTTAATGCATTCGTCGCGCGGGGTGCAACAGAAATGTACACGAGCTAAACTGTGCTCGGAGGGACATTGGAATACGAACCAATCTACCAAATGCAAACATTGTAAAGTAAAAATGTATGTTTAAGTAAAATTTATTTTTAATTAGTCTGCAAAAAAAAAGTGTCCAGCCTACGAAAATGTGTACAGCCTACGAAAAAAAGATTGAAGGAAAATCAAAATGTTTCAAAATCAAAAATTTTCAAAATTCAAAATATTTGGAATGTTGGAAAAATAATTTACTCTTGAGGGTGGTTGAGAAGCAAAGATAATAACAGATTCAAAACCATTTCTAAATCATCCACACCGGGGTTTTCTTCTACCATGTCCAAAATAAGTTGAGAAAACTTGACAATGTCCTGTGCCTCCGTCTCCATATCTACATCGTATTGTTTCAAAATTGACTCAATTTCTAAGCGATTTTGGACATCTTTGTAAACAGTGTCCATAACGTCATTGTCAGTAACAGTGTCCATGTCGTCATTGTCAGTAACAGTGTCCATGTCGTCATTGTCAGTACATCCTTTAATAGTCCGAATTGCAGATATAATGCTATTTCCGACTGAAAAAACAGTCGGAAATAGCATTATTACGACTGAAAAACAGTGACCACAGTAACATCGAATATGAGCCACATAATATGTTTGTTGTATATAAATTATTATTTTGTGGTAGCATGAATGTCACCCTGTATCGCAAATGGTATTTGTCTGAAAATTGGGGTTCTAACCAGTTTACCAAGATGAAACACCCCGCTTCGCTGGTTGGTTTTAAAAAACGGAGGAAAGCCAATCGTGTAACCCGGGTGGACTACAATCACCCATCCGTACTCTCTGGCCATGCTTATTGGGTCAATGACCGAGAATTATGTGTAGGATATCGACTACTGTCAAATCCATCTGTATTTAGACCTATCTTTTCTCACCGACGTCAACGACTATTGGACCAAGTCAATGCAGAGATTCTTCGTCCGACCAATTTTTGGCGGGCTGTAAGGATGCGATATTGGACAACCATTTGCAACATCAAACAACTACCTTTGGACTGTGTCGATTGTATTGTAAGGTTTATTTATTAAGTAGTTCTGATGTACATTTCATCGAGGTATCTCTATTGAATAACATAATTCTAAAATCATATCTGTGTTAATTATTATTGTTTATTACCGGTCTTAATTATTGCTTTCAATATGTTTTCCCTTTTGTTCCACCGATGTTTAGTGGAACATTTTGTGTCCTTTTTCGCGATGGCCTTTTCCCTTCCTTTGTTGTTTTTTCGGAATCGTCTTCGGAATTGTTTTCCAATTTGGACTCTGATTCGGATGTCCGATACTGATTTTTAACATAAAATCGACATCGCATTGTACGTTTTGTTTTGTCAAATATTTTGAACCATGCAGGACTTTCGTCAAGCACAATATCCGTCACAATCTCCTCACAGGCACGTCTTGTAAATTGTGCAATGCCAATGACACGCACTTTGGGCAGTAGAATATCCACATTTTCCAATACTTGCTCCAACAACTCTTGTTTACAACCGTAGAAATCAAAATATATCCCACAAGTGTTCTGGTAAATATTTGTGAGTGTCCCTGTGAGGTCTTTGGTTTGATGCAAAATACTATTTTCAATAAAGCCTTTGTCTTTTCGGCGCATTAATATGGCATTCGAGTAAATTGCATTGAGTCCATGCAACTGTTGCCATACACACAAAGTTGGGTCCATTTCAACATTATATATATCTTTGGGTTTGATTTTGTTTTTACGCAAGCAGACTGTGTTCCGTCCACGTCCATCTAGTACAACGACAGTAGCTTTCTTAGTAGCTTTCTTCTGAGCACCATAGAATGGCTTCACAAGATCTGCAAACATTTCGGAGCGCTCGTCTGCCCACTCATCCGGTGCAATCGGAGGGAGTTTAATGATAGGGCCAGAAATGGTCGATTGCGGGTACAGTAACTGAGACGGTGCAATCAATCCATTCCAGTCTTCTTTGTTGAATGTGCCCTCTTTAACTTTGAAAAAAATAGTTTTATTTTTGCGCACGATTGCAGAGTGTAATTTGTACTGAACAACAGAATCTGACGTTGCCACATCGCCACGAAATGTGTAATTTGGAATACCAACAGTGTATTTACCGCTATTGAATGTATTGTTGAAAAACTGTAACAATGTCTCAGTTTTGGGAGTCCATTTTTCGAGATGTGCTTTGGGGTCGTGAACATCCATTTTTTTCATATTTTGGGTGAGTATTTCCACACTAGCTTTTGATTCTCCCCGATTGTGTTTCCATTCAAGAAGTTTGGTTATACATGTCTTCTTGTGAGCTTGAACAGCAATGTCAATGTGACGTTTTTGGCATTCTCTTCTCAATTCACCAACATCCAACTTTTCAAGCCTTTTTGTGGACCAACCTTTCAAATATTTCGACACTTTGTTGTCCGATGACATTTTCTTTTTCGGTTCTGTCTGCAAAAAATCGTGGTGACCGGAGACAAAATTGTGGTACATATTTACAAACAAAAACGACACGCTTTATACTGTCAAATCACTGGTGGTATGATTGACCGCAGGCCGAACACAAGTAGCGCATATGCTATATATTGTTTGCGGCGGGTTGCATATCATCAAAATGGTCAAAATTGAGGTGACCAAAGTAATTTTGACTCGGTCCGAAGAGTGGGCCTTGGTCAAATATCGTACTGCCGACAGTAGTGGGACTTGTGGTGGCAAGTTTGGATGTCGTGCGTCCGCCATTGTACCTGGCCAAGTATACAGTGGCAAACTATCTACAAAACGCATGCGTAATGGCCCAAACAAGTGTTCGTTTGTGGGTCTCCCGTCATCCCGCACTGCTCATGCATTAAAAGGTTCTTTTCATCGAAATGGGATTTCCTACAATGACCGAGCTGCTATTTTTTCCAGCATCAAACCATTGGACAAATTGTTAGCGGCCCTCAAGAATAAAAAACACGAACAGTTGATGAATGTGGCCAAGATAGGTCGGAAAAAATTGAAAAGAATGTATTTGGCGTACGAGTCCATTTCTGCCGAATTGGGTGTTTCCTTACAAATGTCGACGACATTTCCACTACTGCACTCGTATATGAATGCCAACCAAACAGCGGCCGCCATAAAATGGATGCAGGATTCGTCGGAACGTTTCGTGCAGTTTGTGGTCGCGGACCCTTGGCGCATCATTTACGATACCGAATACGATTCTTTTGGTTCACAAGAACCACGTCGAGCCGAATTTTTGTCGTCGACCACGCTCAAAAGCCGTCAGAAAATGGTGCAATTGGCTTGCCAAGATTTGAAGATTGTGCCAGATGGACGTGCAAAGCGTTGCAGTGCCATCCATTTTGTCCGCGAGTACATGAAAAGAACTGGCAATTATTGGATGCCGTTGTACATGTTTGTACAATCACAAGGAGAAATTCAACCTTCATGGCCTTGCGTTGTTCACGATGGCCATGTAGCACTGTCCAAATATGCCGGCATTGAAACATTTTTGACGCAGACATTTGCCGACATTGACAAAAAATATGTTCAACCACAATGGACTCCACCCGGTCCTCATCTCCAACTCGATACTGCCCAACGAGAAGCGGTCGAAAGAGCCTGTACCGAACCTTTGTTTATTCTTCACGGAGGGGCGGGGGTGGGAAAAACATCTGTGTGCAAGCATATTGTAGAGTGTTTGTCCGGCGAGATTGTATGTGCCGCCCCCACGGGCAAGGCCGCACAGCGGCTGGCGGAAGTGACTGGTTGTACAGCATCAACCGTGCATAGGCTGGTGTACGCTTCGGACGAGTTATCGGGTACTTTATTGTTGGACGAACAGTCTATGCAGGAACCCGAAATATTGGCACTGTTGTTGAAAAAACATCGGTTTAATAAAATTGTGTTTGTTGGCGATTGCGGTCAATTGACTTCGGTGGGTCCCGGTCAATTCTTTCGAGACATTTGCAATTCGGACATGGCACAAGTCGAGCTCCAGACTATTTACCGTTCAGGGCCGAATTCGTACATTGCGTCCAATGGTCAAAAGGTACGAGATGGCAACACAGCCTTGGACATCTCTCCCGAATCTTTTCAAATCCACGCGTACACCAACGAAAAAGATATTGTTGAAAATGTTCGGTCCATTTATGCCGAGAAAGGTCTGATGCCCATGGTACTCTGCAATACCAACGCCGAAATTGCAACTTTGAATCAAAAATTAAGACAGATATGCAATCCGATTGGTGCCAAACCCTACTCGTCGCCCGTATGCATGGAGTACTGTGGCAGTGCATGGCGCTACCAAGATTGGCGTTTTGGTGTAGGTGATTCGGTCATCAACATTGTCAACAAATACGACACGGACGCTGCTGGTCACACTTATTTACAGGTGGCCAATGGCGAAATCGGTACAGTTGTCCGAGCGGTGGGTACTGAGGTCACTGTTCGTTTTGACAAAAATATCAACTTTGACATCTCGCAGGACAATTCTCTGCGACCCGCCTATGCTTTGACCGTGAATAAAGCACAGGGCTCGGAATACCCGGTCGTCATTGTCAAATCGGCGAGTGCTTGGGGGGACAAGAGAGAGCGTTTTTACACCGCTATCACCCGCGCTCAAAACAAGTGCATAGTGTACGAAGTAGGAAATTCCGTGAAAGAGTGCATACGAGCGAACAAAGCATCTAGAAAAACATATTTAATGAAAAGATAGTTGTATATAATTATAAATTACATCTGCACACAGTGTCTACTGTAAATTGATGTTCTAGCAAATTGGCGCAACCACCAAAAGAGACTAACCTTCCACATTCTCCACATTCTAAAGCGGGCAAATCCCGAAATTCGTCGTCGTCAATGCTGTTTGATTTCCTTTTCATCTCTTCGAAACGCTGTACTAATTTGGTTGCACTCGTGTTGGTCGCAACAGATGACTGGGGTGACATTCTTGGTTTGTGGATGTCCACCATACAATAAAATACATATGTGTATTATATACTGTGATTTGTTTGAAGCCTGCGGAAAAATTGTACGCCGACCGATATCACACAAAAAAAAATATAATTATACTTCGTAGTTTTTTGTAAAATATCGTACATTCCAAAGAAGGCTGTCCACATCAGAGGTGTCCATGTAGACTGGGAAAACCCGAATACGATTGCGGTCAGTTTCTGCTAACCCATGGGTGTACCCCATTTTCATACCCATAAAAGACCCTGCTTGTGGTGTCATTTGTGCTTGAAGTGGGAGCGGCGGATTGTCCGGGTAATAATCTTTGTTCTTCGTCACAAAAAAACCGTTGTTTTGTGGGAGTTTGGACAGATTTATTTTCCTTTTTCTGGGCTTTTGCGAGATCAATCGGTCCAAGAAAGCTTGGGCCGCAGTGGTGGAGTCAAATATTTTCTCGTCAATAGCAGCAACCAGTCGTTGTGTTCGATGCTCGCGGTCAGACGCCTGTCGGAAGGTTTCAAAGCTCATGGATTCCGGACGCGATTTTATGAGCCCCAACGATATTTGCTGCATTTCGATGGCTTTATTTAAAATTTTCTTGGGACAATGGATAGTCATGGTCCCAACGTAAGTTTTGGAACCGGTGCCGCGACCCAACAGCTGAAGCAGTTCAGCCAAATTTCTGGCATGGTACGGAGAGATTATCATATCAGTAAATTGAAAACCAGTGGTGTTGAAAGTAACTCCACGCGAAATGGTCTTAAGACCGGTGATAGCCAAATTTTCTTTCATGTTGTTCATTTTCCAATGTGCGAAGACTTCTCGAAGCTCACCTCGAAGACCGAATTGGTTACGATATTTATCGATAGAAGTGCGTTCAATTTGTTTTGTCACATTGCCAGTGTCCACCAAACGAGAAAACCCTTTGAATTTACCGTTGCTTTTATATACCGTAAACCCGATGTGCAAAAACAATAATTCCATTTCGTTGTGCGACATAATTTGTGTCTGCGCAGGTGCGAATATAATACGACCACTCTGGTTAGTCTCAGGTAATTTGGGCAATGTGCACAAGACTGCATGGGCGTACTCGACTGGGGGCAAATTTTCTTCTAAATAACAGGCGGTGTGGTCCGAAAGTTTTCGGTAATTGTCGTTCTCCACGACACACTGATACACAGGGTCGTCCTTACCCAGTTGTACGCACTGGCAACTGGAAATGCCTTCTTCCTCAAGAATGGTCCAGATATTTTGGTAAGGTGTCGCCGTGATTAAATACAACTGATCCACAATAGGGAAACAGAGGACGGATTGCAGAACGGTTCTTAAATGACCACAATGCTTGTCGACCTCGTCCATGTAAATGTCGAATTTGAGCTTTCCCTCTTTCAAATTGCACTGGCCACCGTCAAAATACGTAATTAATTGCTGAATGTTCGCTACACGAGTCGGGTGGCAACACATAATAAGCATGTCTGGCAAATTGTGTGGCTCAGCATCGAGCAGAGCTACGATAAGACCGTCAATACGACATTTGTCGGAATCTTTGGAGGAGGAAAACACCCAAGATTTAAAGCTCGTGTTTTCACTGTCTGCAAACACATCCTGTTGTACTTTATCGTTAAATTTGTTTCCAGCACGAACTTTGAATTGTTCCGTCTGTTGAATGCTACAGTCCGTGAAAACAAGAGCAATGCGATGTTCGTTGTCTGTTTTGCTCTTATTCATTAACGCTGCCTTTCGGAAACGTTTTTCCAAATTGCGCAGTGTTGACTCCGTTTTATTGCCCTGAGTGACACCAGTGATCATGTAAATTGAGCTAGGGGGGTTGGCGATGGCAAGCTCTCGCTCCATGACATTCTCACCGTTGTGCCTTTCCTTTTCCGATTCAGTCCGTGGCTTTTTATATGTAAATTCTCGTATTGACAATTGTCTTTTACACAACACCGACATCGTAAAATGTTGGGTTGAACTGACCTTAGACAATTCAAAAACAAAGTAGATTATGTGTAAAATATGTTAAACTTGCTCGAATCCATGGACATGATGTCCGTGCTTGAACTATCGTCCCTCTCCACGGGCAAATATTGCGTGTATTCTAATTTCTTCGTCGTATTTGCTGCATATTTCTTTCTGCTTGTCGTCCAACCACCCCAAAACATACTCCAACCGTTTGGACTTTATTTTCAGTTTTTGCAGTACAGTTTGTAAACGTTCCAGTTGTTTTGACAATGCATTCTCATATTTTTCATCCTGGCCAAAGACCTTTTCCAGAGCTTGTTTTTCATTCGATTTCCAGGACTCACTAGTCTCTCCTATCAAGTCCAAGTCTCTCGCAATGTTGGCAGCATCGTTGTCGTTTAGTTTCCAACCGAGTGCGTTCATTTTAGCAACCGCGTCGTCGATTTGTTGCCAATACGACCGGAGACAACTCCATGACAGACAGTTCAAATAACTATGATTAAATTCTGCCGCTTCAAATTGTTTGAATGACATTTATATACAAATGCGACATGTATATACTTATGTTTTAGTTGTCTACTATTTTGGGTGCCACAAACAAACACAGATGACTTCCGTACAGCAAATCAACTTTGAGTCGTGACGGTTGCCCATTAGAAAAGCCAAGCATGCAAGTACTGCCACAGTGCGAAAACATGGACATGGCTTTGACTGCTTGACTGGACAGGGTGATGTCAACAGTGTTACGGACGGCCAAAGATTCAATGCGTTTGCCGTTGAGGGGTTCACAGTGCGTGATGGTGCCAAATTCGGTGGCGGTCGACGACCATTGGAATTTTTCTCGAGTGATTTGAAACTGACATTCTGCTTTAGTCATCATCATTTTATCTGTCCATTCCCGCAGGACGGTGGCGTCCACCTGTAGGGCCATGTCATCATCCATATTCGGAATGTCCAACTGGTCTTCCTCGATGTCAATGGCACGTATTTGAAACTCGGTTGTCTGGTCTTCGTGGAGCAGGATGACAGATAACGTTGTATTGTTGTTGATTTTCCACATCAATTTGGAGCTTTTCGCTTTTTGCAAGCAACCCACCAAAGATTCCGTATATAACCCCAATGTAATTGGAACCGAACACTCGAACGTTTCAAAGGAGTCGGGGGTGAGATGTAGGCGAACCAACGACGTTTGGCCCATGTCCATGGACATGATGTGTAGGCCAGTGTGGTCAAACGTAATATTGACCATGTTGTTGGTGTGCTGTACCGCTTTGAACAATTTGATGCATTGCGATGGAGATTTCCAAGTGCAATGCATTTTTGTTTCTATCGAAATTTGTAGAAATTTTCACTGATAAGTGTATCTAATGCGATTTGGGCAAGATCCCGTGAATCGTATGTTTTTGTATTTTTTCCTTTGAATCTGCCTCTAAATCGTTTTCCTTTCTTTGATATTCTTTCATTAATCGATCCAGTCCCAATTTCTCTTTTTCTTTTAAAGGGAGTACCATGTTGTTGGTGTGCGATGAAAGCAGCTTTGGCTTCCTCTTCCGACGCAAATGTACCAATATCTTTTCCAGCAGATCGACATCTGAATCGTCCGTTTCTTTCCCGAATGCAACCCGTGCACCTACTCAACAAACCTCCGCCACCTTTCGTGAGATTGTAGCCCCCTGGTCCAAACGAATTGTAGATGTCAATGTAATTGATTTCCAAATTATCTAAATCTTCCTCTGGTACCTCGTCAATCAAGATTTCTTTGGTGAAATTTTCCCAGCCATATTTTTTGATTGCCTTGGCAATATATTGTTTTGGGTTTTTAGCCGCACATTTATGTTTCCTCATCCGAGTTTTATAATCAATGGTTTGCCCAACATAAACTTTGCCATTAATCGGGTTGGTAATCAGGTAAATGCACCCAGTCCTACATTTGGTGTCATCACCATCATGTTCGACCAATGCCTCTGACTCTTCCAATTCACCAATTTCAGAGTCATCCCCCGAAAGTCTTGGCTGATTATCTACACTCACCCCCGATTCTGGAGCATTTCTTTTGTTGATGCTGGCTGATGACATTTTTACTTTGTTATCGATATATACAAATGGAAAAAACCTAAAAAATCGTTACTATTCCAAATACTTGCCGTAATACAAACACATGCCCAACATATGTTCCAAAAAATGGCTTAGTACATGCACTTGGAGGATGGTAGGCGATTTGACGGGTCTCGTTGTAACTATCTTTTCATTAAATATGTTTTCTATAGTTTGGTGGGTTTGGGTATCGACTTATAATATTTTGTTTAACATTTGATAAACAACGGGCCAAAAGTCCATCTTCTCCAGTCCATAATGGAGCAGTATCTCTTCCTCCTTTCATTTCATATATACCATCATACTTGTCATCTAAAAGCAAATCTCTGAAATAAGCATCGCTGTATTTCAAATTTAATGCATGCATCATCAAATATTCTTTTAGTTTCTCATCGTCATCAATTATAACAATCTGACCATTCTCTATTTCATTAGATAAAGAAAAATCACCAATACCAATTTCTTGTTCATCTTTTTGTAACTCGCCAAGAATTTCATTTGCCATTACATTCACAGTTTGTAATCTCTTATGCATACTTTTTCTCCAACATCCTGACATAAGTTTTGCAATCAACCCTGCGGCAACCCTTGCTCCATCTTTGACATTTTTATAATAAGGGTCTCTATAACTATCGTTGACGTACATGTTTTTACCAGTCAACCGCACCCGACACTCTTTAAAGTATTCATATCCATTTTCAAAATTATGAAAGATATCTTTACCATTGCGAGGAATATAAATGGGAGATAATGAGTCCCATTCTACATCACGCAAGAAAGTATACAACTTCGCCAATCGATTATTCATTGTCCGTGAAGCCATAAAAGTGAACTCTGCGCCCCCAAAAAAATTAGAAAAATAGCACATTGGCGCCTTCATATTTGCTTTAAAGCCAGGCTTAATTTTCTTTTTCACAAATTGTTTCATTTCGCCACCGGATTTGCCACCGGATTTGCCACCGGATTCGCCACCGGATTTGCCACTATTGTCTGACATAATTAATATAAATATTGTACAATATTTATACATTGAATTTCTTATATGTTCTGAAAATGTTTTTTTAGTTGTCTACTATTTTGGGTGCCACAAACAAGCACAGATGACTTCCGTACAGCAACTCAACTTTGAGTCGGGTCGGTTGCTCATTAGAAAAGCCAAGCATGCAAGTACTGCCACAGTGCGAAAACATGGACATGGCTTTGACTGCTTGTGTGGACAGGGTGATGTCAACAGTATTACGGACGGCCAGAGATTCAATGCGTTTGCCGTTGAGGGGTTCGCAGTGCGTAATGGTGCCAAATTCGGTGGCGGTCGACGACCATTGGAATTTTTCTCGAGTGATTTGAAACTGACAATCTGCTTTAGTCATCATCATTTTATCCGTCCATTCCCGTAGGACGGTGGCGTCCACCTGGAGGGCCATGTCATCGTCCAATTCCGGAATGTCCAACTGTTCTTCCTCGATGTCAATGGCACGTATTTGAAACTCGGTTGTCTGGTCTTCGTGGAGCAGTATGACAGATAACGTTGTATTGTTGTTGATTTTCCACCTCAATTTGGAGCTTTTCGCTTTTTGCAAGCAACCCACCAATGATTCCGTATATAGACCCAATGTGATTGGAACCGAACACTCGAACGTTTCAAAGGAGTCGGGGGTGAGATGTAGGCGAACCAATGACGTTTTGCTCCTGTCCATGGACATGATGTGTAGGCCAGTATGGTCAAACGTAATATTGACCATGTTGTTGGTGTGTTGTACTGCTTTGAATAATTTGATGCATTGCGAGGGAGATTTCCAAATGCAATGCATTTTTTTTTTGTTTGCTTGCATTGTGACCGAGTAATACAACACACATGTCCAACATATGTTCCAAAAAATAGCTTAGTACAGGCATTTGGTGAAGGAAGGGCGATTTCGAGGAGCGCGACTTTAAGTCACAAGAATACTATTTTACATCCAACTTATTATTCGGATTCTTCTCTACAATTTACTATAAACATTGTCTTCACAAAAAATACCCAGTCTCCCAAATGTCTGTTCATGTGCCTATTCCAACAATTGTAAAACGCAGTGGTAAGGCGCAAAACTTTTCAACGCGCAAAACTGTTCGTTTTTTACAGGAGTTGTCCTGTAAGGTGCCTCGATTGACTAATATTGACGCGGAGTTAGTCTTGTCACGGACAACGATGGGCGGGAAGATGAGTACAGTGGCGTTGGCGGAACATTTGGCGGAAATTTGTGCTGCAATGGCTGTAAAACATTGGGAATATGGAACACTGGGGGGTCGAGTGCTAACGGCGATGTTGCATCGACAAACTCCCAACACTTTTACGGAATCAATGATGTTGTTACAAGACACGTTGTCGAAGACTTTTGTACAGTGTTGTCAAGAAAATCGTGAGGTGTTGAACGAGATGATTGAAGACGGTAAAGATTATCAGTACAATGTTATGGGCATTCGTACATTGCAACGTTCTTATTTGCTCAAAAAGAATGGCATTATTGTAGAGCGACCACAGTACATGTTGATGCGAGTAGCTGTTGCTCTACATGGCAACGATTTAGAAATGGTGCGTCAAACATATGCGTCCACCTCCAGTTTGGAATATACCCATGCGACCCCAACGTTGTTTCATGCGGGCTTGGCCAAACAGCAATTGGCTTCTTGTTTTTTGATGACAATGGTCGACGATTCAATCGAAGGAATTTTTGAAACATTGAAACGATGTGCACTCATCTCCAAAGGTGCCGGTGGTATTGGTCTGTCCGTGTCTAACATTCGTGCGGGAGGTTCCAGAATATTGGGTACAAATGGTGTCTCCAATGGCCTGACCCCAATGTTGCGGGTCTTTAATGACACTGCCAGATATGTGGATCAAGGTGGTGGAAAACGCAAGGGTTCGTTTGCTATCTTTTTAGAACCCCACCACCCAGATATTTTAGATTTTTTGGAATTGAAAAAAAACCACGGGGTAGATGCGGAAAAGGCCCGAGATTTATTTTATGGTCTGTGGATATCAGATTTGTTTATGGAACGGGTCAAACACAACCTGCCTTGGTCAGTCATTTGTCCCACGCAGTGTCCCGCTCTCCAGAACGCAGTGGGCGAGGCCTACGTCGAGTTGTACCTGGCGTGCGAAGAACAGGGCAACGTTGTCAAAACATTTGCGTCGGCACGGGAATTATGGTTTGCCATACTCGACGCACAAATTGAAACAGGAACTCCGTACATGATGTACAAGGACCACTGCAATCGCAAATCCAACCAGCAAAACTTGGGCACAATTCGGGGTTCAAATTTGTGTTGTGAAATTGTAGAATATACGTCCCCCGAAGAAACAGCGGTGTGTACACTGGCTTCTATATCCCTGTCCAAATGTGTCACAGACCACGCCTTTGATTTTGACCAGCTGGAAAGAGTTACGCGTTTGGTCACTGTCAATCTCAATAAAACCATCGATGTCAACTGGTACCCCATCGAACAAGCCAGATTATCTAACATGAAGCACCGACCCATTGGCATCGGGGTACAAGGATTGGCCGATGTGTTTCAACAGCTGGACATGCCGTACGACTCCGACAAAGCAAGGCAACTCAATAAACATATCTTTGAAACCATCTATTACGCTGCTCTGTCCGAATCGGTCGAGTTGTCCAAATTATTTGGAGCATATGCTTCGTTCAAAGGTTCGCCGTTTTCACAAGGGCGGACGCAAATCGAACTCTGGGGACAAACAACAACGGACGACAGATATCCTTGGTCTACATTGCGTCAGGATTTAGTACAGTACGGTGCCCGAAATTCGTTGCTGACGGCACCAATGCCAACCGCGTCCACTGCACAAATCATGGGCAATACCGAATCTTTCGAGCCACGCACTTCAAACCTGTACACTAGACGAGTACTGTCCGGGGAGTATATCATCATTAACAAATATTTGCAAGAAAAACTAAGTCGTTTGGGCATTTGGTCCGAAAAAATGGGTCGAATGTTGATTGAACACAGAGGTTCCGTTCAAAACATTCCGGGCATTCCGGCCCACATCAAAAAAACTTTTCGCACCGTCTGGGAAATATCACAACGCTCCATCATTGACATGGCCGCGGACCGAGGCATTTACATTGACCAATCCCAGTCTCTAAATTTACATATTGAAGAGGCATCTCGGGCGGTGCTGACGTCGGTACATTTCCACACTTGGTCAAAGGGATTAAAAACAGGACAATATTATTTAAGAACACAACCCAAAACCAAGGCCATCCAATTTACAGTCGCGACCAAGCGACAAAAACTTTTAGAGGAGGAACAAGAGGATTGTTTAATGTGTGGTGCTTAACATGTATTTAAAAATTTATTTCTATCAACCCCTCTCTCTTTTTGATTAATTTTTGTAAGGTTTGGTTCTTTGTGGTCTTTGTAGTCAATGTCTCCAATTTACGGTTCAATTCTTGCAATGATTCTTCCATCTTTTGTTCCTCCTTCAGACGATACTCCGTTATTTTTTGGTCGATTGGCCATGGTGACAAGTTTGTACGGTCTGTTTCACGACGAAAGCGTTCCAACTCTTTCTCTTTGTAATAAATGTCATGTTCCAAATGTTCTTTTCTGTTGTTGATTCGATTTTCTATCTTGGCAATTTCCAAGTCCAACCTGCTCAATTCAAACAGTCGCTGCAATTGAGCTTCGTTAAACTGTTCCATATCCAACGATTTTCGATACATTTTGGAAGCATATTGACGAATTGAACGTAGATATTCCTCGACTACGATTTGAGCATTGCTTCCCAGCTCTGCAAACGAATTGTTATACAGACGTTCGGCTATCGCGTTTCTAGGGGCATTGCGCTCCACGACATCTGCTTCGTCAGTATGACTTTCCGATTGGCCCATACACAAACGATATATACTACTTATATACATCCATATTTCCAAACAGGGTCTGTTCCGAAATGACTGTGAACGACATCGAGTATTTAATGTTGCAATCAAAAGACAAGAATGACACAGTTTGTTGACCAAAGCATTCAAAAAATTATGGAGGAAATATACCAGACCAA